>Ga0123357_10014197_pt1 | contig 10384 bp, 8 predicted proteins | sample TergutEmb28metaG_FD_89873 | JGI IMG/M metagenome (GOLD analysis project Ga0123357, IMG submission 89873) | Embiratermes neotenicus P4 segment gut microbial communities from Petit-Saut dam, French Guiana - Emb289 P4 | ecosystem: Host-associated > Arthropoda: Insects > Digestive system > Gut ... | reverse complement strand
TCCATGACCACAGCACTAGAAGGGGGTGAGTGGTCAGCAGCACGCCCCGGCCGCACTTTACCCCCGGAAAAGACCCAGTACCCATTTTACAGGAGGCTGGGTGGGCCCCAGGGCCAGTCTGGACAGGCGGAAAATCTCGTCCCCACCGGGATTCCATCCCAGACCGTCCAGCCTGTAGTCAGTCACTATACCGACTGAGCTACCTGGCCCACACTGGAAACAGGATATACTGGTTCCAAACCCACCAATGTAAAGAGGTACAACTGCCTGCATTTAACTCAGCACCATGCCTTGACCAAATAAAATGGAATGGAGGTATAATCCCAAACATTCTTTGTCTCAGTGCTGGATATAAGAGGCTGTGAGCCTCATGTCCTGACAAGCTTACTACCCCGCTGAGGAAAGAGCCAGAGCTGCTCTACATTTAGTGGCAAAAACAAAAACCTCAGCTCCTGCTAGGAGTTTAACTTGTCATCTGTTCTGCAGCCATTGAAAAAAACTATTAATATGGGGAAAACAAAAAGACAATGCTTAAATACTGTTTCCTAATATGGATTAACATTTCTGGCCCACACAAATTTCAAATGCAAAGTCGTCTCTGGTTAGGTGGCTGAACTGAATCCTAGATGAAGAAAAAACACTTTCAGAATATGAAAATATGATGAATTCAACTACACTTTCAAGCACGAAGATTCATGACGAGGGGTTTTTTTTTTTTACTAAATGAAGAAAAACAATATGTAGGAGAAATAAAACTGGCAAAATGGACTACAAGTACAAAACACGCAAACATGGGGGAAAAATTTTTTTTTATTAAGTTCACGACTTTCGCTCTGTAAAATGTCCCTATAGAACAGTTGAGTATTTCTAACAGATTTCAACTGCCACTCTTACTTCATACACAGTTGCAGTGCAGAAGACAGAAAACAAATACAAGTGGACCCCCATACCTGCGGATGCAGTATCCACAGTTTGTTATCCGCGGTTTACCGCAGCCTGAAAAAAAATTTGAAAAATTAAAGAAATAAATGATTCATAATTTTCAAAATGGGCGCCAAGCGAGAACGAGCTGTAACATGGTGAAATTCAGCAGTCCAAACACAGCCAGTACTTGTCTCATCTTCCTTTGTCCCCCAACCCCGCGCTTCCCCACAAAAGTGCCACCGTTCTGCTTCTAGCGTTCTTACTGTTCAAATTAGCTGCCGTGTTATCGCAGTATTTGTGTTCAGAAAGCAACAAGAAGAATGGAGAAGTTGGTGAATACCCACAATAGGCTAAGATATTTTTTAACAAATAACATTCTCTTATTACAGGTTATGTACATATGATTTTCATTGTAAAATGTGTAACAATAACACATTTTTTCATTGCTTATGCAGCGATTTGATGGAAAAGCATGATTTTTACTGTTCTGTCATCCCCTGAAACTGTACATGACACTGTACAGTACAGATACTGTATTTTCTCATTGATCTACCATCTCCTGCGGATTAGGCTAAAACGTCAGAATCCCTTACTGTCATATGTACAAGAGAAAGTACACTGTAAATATACTATGTAGTGTACAGTACACTTTATTATTACTTTATTTACTCTTGCTAATGTCTTACTGTGTGTAATTTATCAATTAAACTTTACCGGATTTATGTACGTTACACGAATATCACGTTATGACATTATATATAGCGTTCGGTATTATCCATGGTTTCACATAACTGTGGTAGGTCTTGGAATGTATTACCCGCGGATACGTGGGTCCGCCTGTACAGTATATTGCACCGCAAAGAAATATGATTGCCAAGCATCAGTGCATACCTGTAACTATTAAATCCTCATCCACACAAATATCCAAAGCTTTGACCACAGTACGCAGCATCTTGGCAAAACAATCTGTTAGGAAAGTCCAGGTAACAGCTGGTGACACTGTTGGATTTAAATGTTGCCCTAGGCTCTTTGTAACAGTGTTGAACACTCTAAAATGAAATAAGAACATGTATTAATACCATAACTGAAAATTCAGCATTATGCTTTCCAAACTTGGAAGTGTGAAAAATAATGGTTGTAGAGGACAACTGATAATAACTCTATTTTCTTATGCTGTTTTGTTTGTGCAGGAAAGCAAACTAGAGTCTGTGACCAACAAACTCCATTATACCTGCTTCAGATATTGTACACCTGATATCAGAAACACAATTTCACAGCAATAACCACCCACTTAAACAACAGATACAATAACAAGGTACATCTTAATTTCATAAATTCTGCCAGAATCCTTCTATGCCCAAGGTCCATTATAATTACAGTTAAACAGTTACACAGCCCATATCAAATCTTTCCAACATTCATATGACTAATCAAAATGTTAAGAATCCTACTAGAAAATGAATAACTAAGCAAGATTTTGTTACAATTAAATACAGTAATCAATGTAATCATCATTACCAACTCAAATACATCTAAGCTGGAGTCAGTCATACCTTATCAGAGAAGTAATTCGTAAAATGCAGTCTTCCGGTGTAGGAGGAGGATCGTCAGCAGGGGATGAACGCCCTGAAGTTGGAAACACAAGATCCTCTCCGTATGCTTCCATGTCTTCAAGGAACTGCCCCAACAATGTGAGCGAGAACTGGAGGTCTGCCACCCAATAACGGGTTAGCTTCTGCAGACTGCATGATGCATACTGTGTCACAGTAATGGCCTGACTCCCATCAATGTGCCATCCCACCAAAATATCCACTGTATCCTGTTATGACAAATAATTAACATACTATCATCTATGCACAATGTCTGGTTGTCCAATATATCTTACTCAGTATGCCTCTATGAATAACTGAAAAGGATTCAATTATGTTCAGGAAGGGTCCAACTAAAAAACCTGGTCAGCTTACTAAATCTCCTGATTGAGGTTTCCCATGGTTTTTTCAGGTCATAAAGATGAAAATCAGGACAGAAACTTCAATCAGTTTGCCAGCGATTTGGGTGTGTACTGGATTCATCTATCTCAGGATAAGGTCTGGTGGAAATGGTAAACCTTTTGGTTCAAAAAAGCCTTCCCCAGGATCAAGTATATTCAGTTACATATAAAACAGTCAAATACAACTTTCCACAAAATATGTTTACTGAATATACATGTTTTGTCAAAATTTGGACATGCCAAAATATTTTTCAACCAATGTTCACATACTTTCAATTCTTCTCCAACAGCACAGCAGCTATTCTGGTTCTTCCTCTAAACAAAACTGCCAAGCACAATTTCAAGTGGTTGATCAGAAACAAAATATTACATCAAAATTGTATGGCGCCATCCAGGAATTGCACAATATTACAGTGAAAACAGTTCAGGAGTAATGTTTACAATTTATGTAATTCCATGGAGATATTTTTTCTGGTTCTTATAACACTTCTTCAAATTAGGTTAAAATTAATTTGCAGCTCATATCTTGTTTCTTCTGTCTACCAAGCTTCTTTTCTCTCTGGAAACATACAATAACTTATTCCCCCCCCATTATTAATTTATTCTTTGCACCTTGAATGTCTTCTAACCATACAATTCTTACTATCAGGTCACTACTGTCCTTTCAATGTTTAATGTGTTCCAAATTGATACTACTGTGTTCAAAGCTTTCATACCTTGCTAACAGCATGTAAGAACAGTGACTACATCTCCCATGTCCCATCATGCTCTCAAAGCTAGTTCAGTTCCTTTACAAATACAAGATGGCCATGAATAAAATCCCAGATTATGAAATACCATGTTACACTCAGAGATTATACAACACTAAATGAAACGTGAACACAACTGTGAATGCTGAGTAGATATGGTTAGGAAAAACACAACCATGGCCTGTCATGAGATTCCCCAGCATTCATCTGGGTGGACCAAACAAAGCCACAAATGAAACACCTGTTATAAAACTAACAATGTGGCCAAGATATTAAGTACCACCTGCATGTGGCTGCTGAATGTCATTCTTAAACAAGCATGCTCAGAACATGTTCTAGAATCCCTACAATGGCATTAACTATATACTTTCTCATACATTCTACTCCCATTTCTGCCACCAAGTGAGGAAGCTGGAGAACACTCACTGTCTTATAATCTAAACTCTGGCCATCTAACAAGCTAAGAAGTAGGTGCAATGAGTGTTCACATTGTCATTAACTGGATTTCTCTGGTAGGCAAACAGAATAGTTCACAGGTAAAACCACCATGTCCACTCCCACAGAAAGCTCAAAATGTCATGTTTAAGTGAAGATTTCTATGGAAACTTGTATTATGCTGAAAAAATAATGGCTGACTAAGACCAGATTACAGAATTATCTTACCCTGAAATGTTTGGTAAATGTTGAAGGATAAATTTCCGTCAGCAAAATAATGACGTCAACTGTTCCCATGAGCAGTTCTGGCAGATCTGTGTTCTCTAATGCTGTCTGCAGCTGAGCCATCAGAACCTGCAACCATTAACCAAGTCTAATGTTGCTAATATACAACCAGTTACACAGAAGCAACTATCTGAATGGAGATACAGTACCATTAAATTGCCACTAGGAACCACATTGACATTTCTGTGTACAGCAGGAAAACAAAGCAGTAACCAAAAACTATGCTCTTCTGGAATGTGATATTTTTCAATTGCTAGGACCCTTCTGTCCTTAAGATGTAGGTATCACATTCCTTCAAAACAATGGTACCTACCTACCTAGCAAAATACATGGTATAACACCAAAACCTTCATTGTTTATAACTTCTTGTACACTGAATATTGTACAAACTTATTAAAAAAAAAACACTCACAGCTGAGAAGTCCTTTAACTTCGGCATCTCTCCCTCTAATCTCAATGTTTCTGCCATGGCCTTCATCAAAAGCAACCTCACTTCGTCATTTCTCTCAACAGCATATTTTGAGAAAACCCATTCCATGTACCTGTAAATAAAATAGGACACACTTAAATCTAGGTAGCAAAAATACAAGTAATTCAATTGATCTGTCCCTAAATACCTGATAACATTCACAGCTGCAACTTTATGGGAAGTCTCACAAGTCTCGGCATCACATCTGACATAAGGGGCTAGTGTAAATAAAAACAAAAACTTCTGATAATGGTACTGTTTGTTAGAAGCTACAAAATACATGTTGTTATCCAAAAAATACGGCAACATGACAGAAGATATATTTGTATGGTGACTTCTCAATGAACAGCAGAAATTTATCAGGCCACTCTGTAAAACTAATAAGGCTTTCACTTCTTGATTAACACCCAAAATAAACAAAACATCTCCAGTGCTGTCAGTTCCAACTGCAAAGGGAAAAATCGTAACTAAAAGCCATAATTTCTTTTAAATTCTCATGCATAAAGAAAACTGCAGAACAATAATACAGAAAATACTGAGGGCCAAAATGACAATCACAGATGACATGGTACACTGGCAATTCATACGTACTGAACTGTAACTTTATCAATGAGCAAAATGAGAACTGGTGAAGGGTGACACACCTTATTTATTGAACATATCAGCTCATAAATTTTAATAAACTATACAGGAAGTCACTCATATCATGCAGTGTACAAAATCACTAACCTCTTGAAATCTTGCTCTAAAACATATCCAACTCGTCCCAAACACTTTGCAGCTTGAGACTTGGCATCAGAACCTGGTCCACTGTGCAGAACGTCCAATAGTGACTCAGCTATGAGATCCAAGGACCGTCGAATGTAGCGTCCATTATCAGGAACCATTAGAGATTCCTAATATTGGTAAATACATTTTAATAAAAGGACCTAAGGCAGCACACTCAGTGTAGTGACAAGACAGGACAGTCAGCCAAGGAACTCTGGGTTCTGGCTGGAATAAGAGCTGTGAAGACCAGCTCTGAGGCCCACCCAACCCCTACTGAATGGGTACTGGTGGCTCTTCCCTCAGGAATAAATCATCCAGTGCCACGAGATGACCACTCACATCCATCTAGTGCCAAGGTTAAGAATAAGTGGAGCTAACCCCCTCCCCCTTGTGACTTCATGGTACGGACAAGGACAATCTTAATAAAAAATATGGCCGTATCAAGACACATAACATAACTTTTAAACAACCTACATTTACCACATGAGAAAAAAACACCTCTAGAAATTCATGTTGTACGACACTACTCTTTAAAACCAACTTTACGTACACCATATTGTGTACATTAAAAAAACACACTAATCAATCCTACACACTTTGGCACCCACTGAAGCCTTCTTCAGGCAGTTCAGTCTTACTGTAGTTTCTTCTCAACACATCAGAATGGTGATTTCATAAAAGCAACATGGTAATGTCTAAAGCACTTATTTTCCATCTGTTCTATGAACATAATTTAAACTCACAGATGCACAAAAAGTTCTTCAGTCATTTATATATATATATGTGTGTGTGTGTGTGTGTGTGTGCATGTGTGTTTGTGTCTGTCTAGTAAGACAATCATACGTTAAAACACACAAACTCACTTCATAACGTTGTTGCTGTGATGACAGGTGTATTTGGAGTGTGATACATGATGGCAACTGCTGCATTAATATTTTGTATTTATTTGTTGGGACAATGTAGGTTCCCCAGCTGGGTGAATTCAGCAGTATGTATTGCTATTACATCATACATGTGTCTAGTGTACCAGCTCAACAAGGAGACATACATTTTTTAGATATGTTAAATAATCTCTGTGTTAATTTTCCACAAAATGCCATTTTTTTCATAATGTTATGTTTTTCGGTTCAAATAATTCTCATATTTTTCATGAACTATGCATTAAAATGTAAATACCAACCCAGCCATTGAAAGGTTAACCGTTACTCATACAGAGTATCATATCTACTGTGTTCTTGCATTACAGATCCTACTGCAAAGCATCATTCTTTGGTGAGCACAGAGTCTAAAAACCAATAACACCTGAAAGAACTTTTGTCTGGGTTTTATAAAAGTTGTGTACATTGAATAATACCATGGATCTTAGTACTCCTTGTCCCTGCCCAGATAAACTGCCACAGCATGAAGCATCTCCATAAACAAGAACACAATAATGATTACAACACTGACTGATCAACAGCAAATCGGAAGAAATCTACTAATTCACATGCCAGTGAATGGGAATATATAACCTAACCACATAAACTATGCTACTATTACAACTTCAGCCTTCTCATACGAAACGTCAGTGTGGTCCTTAACCTCTTGGCACCGGAATTATATTTTTTTTAAATTTTAGCACACCCTGTATATAAAATGTGAATAATACAGGAACCAAATAAGTTAGAATTATGAAAAAAACTGCATTTTGAAGAGGAAAAAACGGAGAGTATATATCATGTTTAAAATATTCAGTACCTGTATTTGTTGAATAAATAATATATAAAATGCAACGTTTAGAGGTTAGCGGTGCAGTATGACCACTACAGGGGTCGTTAGGCGTCAAAGGGTTAAACATAATATCAAATAAACAATCTGATAATTTCTTGAAACACTGAAACAACTGGTCAAATAGTCCTCAATTTTGTGAAACAGTGTTTATTACATGTGGAAAAAGTCCACCACTGGTTGGTATCCTGAGCGATATAAATTCAGCCCTCCCCAGACACAGCCCCTTACTTTTACTGTCGACTGGAACATTAACATCAAATGCGTGCCCAATTCTCCACAGCAACCTGCTCGCAAACATGTTTCTGCCCGATTCATTCTTGCTCCACACATGACAGCCTAAAGGTGTGGCCATCCAATGCTAACCACAGCAGAGTCCATTTTACTTTAGCACAAACATGGATATCACTTAATGTTTCTTTAAATTTTTTATACATATTTCAGCTATATATTCAGCTGTCTTATCTCTGTAACAATTAGCAATACCATCACGGTATCATTACACTGTCACACATATGATCAGCATCAATTAAGTGCTGCGCACAACCAATACTGAAAGTATGTATACAAACTGTGTGGATACACACAAATATATAAGATATTCTGTATAAAATTATTGCCAACGAACCTATCGTATAACAGGATTAACATAATATTCAAGTGGTAACCTCACCACAAGTATGATTCAACTCACAAAACAAATGTTAATGCCATCTATTAGACAATAATATTAAGCCAAATATCAATTCCATGTAATGGACTGCTGCCATTTAATGGTGCTATCATTAATAATTCAGATACTGTTTTCCATAGAAACAATGTACCTATTGCAACCTGGGTGTAACTCACCCAGTCACTCAATTATTCCTCAAGCATTAAACTTATACAAAGTACAGAGCACCCACTTCGTACACTTTCCTTCTAAAATCATCTGAAGATGAACAGCAGCCAAACAAGTACCCATTAATTTCAATAAAAACAATATGAAAAAAATGAGACAATTAGAGGCTTAAGATTTTATTGGAACTTTGTACAAACATCATTTCACAAGAGGTCAACTCTCCTTCACATAATTTTAACCTCTAGCCATCACCAATACCAACATGAAGGTTTATAAAAATTTCTTCCGGCCGGTATTGAAGCCGGCATAAAACAAGGCTCTTTCTAGACAAACCCAGTTAGCAACTATTTTAATGACTTGCCAAGAGAGAAAGATAATTAGCATATAACCTGTTTTTCACTGTAGCACAGGTACCTTTAGTAAAGATGTAGTTCAAAACGTGGAGAACAATAAAAGGCAGAACTTACAGTACATTTGTTCCATAATGTAGGCCAAGTTAGCTAACATAACCTAAACAAACCCAAATCCGAACAAACAATTTTCTAACCTCAAACCTCAAGCTGGAATGAAAAGATGACTATCTCACACTGTAAGCTGCTCTTCAACCAACATATACAACATTATTTAGTTATGCAAGATGAAATAAAGCTCACATATGACATATCTACCCACCTGTAATTGTTTGCAAAGGACTAAAAACTTTTCTGAATCATCTTCTCTACACAAGCGGCGCAGAAGTTTAGAGATCCTTGAATCCTCAGGAACCATATACATGAACTCTGTAACAAAATTACTTGTGCTGAGCGGTATGCAATTGAAATTTATGATCCGAGCTCAAGAAGTAACCCATTCATTAAGTAAACAGCATACCCAATCTGCTCTTGTTACGCTCAGTATCACTGTAGTATTTTGATGATGATGAATATACAGCACTATCGGCGTTGCCTTTGCTCAGCGATTCTTGAAATTTTCCACGTGGTAATAAATTTGACTCGCCCTCTCTTTCCACCTTTCTCGATATACCACCGCCTCTATTCCGCACGCTGGAACCTCTCCTATCCATAGGTCCTCCTCGAGCCATTCGAAATTCATCTCTTACACGAGGGCGTGACTTAGGCCTATTATCAGGCTTCTCTCGATGACAGATCACAATTGTCTGCAGGGGAGTTCGAAGATTAGCAGCACTATCGTCTGAAACGTTTATTAGCTTATCCTTTTCTCCTTCGCCCCGTTCAAATATATTAGACTTGGTATCACCCTCGCCTTCCCTAATGTCCTCCAAGTCTCTTGAGCTTTTGGAAGCCTTGAGCTTGTTGCTGGAACTATTGGTTATCATTACCTATGCCTTACATTACGAAAGAAAACCACATATTCTGCTCCGTAATTACTGTAAAATATGGATCCCCATCACCGCAGTTTCGAAATTACGCTGCTATCCACCGTCAACTCTCAACACAATATCCACCATTGAATGTAATAGTCACATAGCACCGGTTGTGATAGACATCCAAAGCACATACGCGAATCTCTTAAGTTTCCCGTAATATCATTGGCCCATAGATTGGTACACTCAACCAACGACAGAGTACTCTGCCATTCCACAGTCTGAAGCTGTCAAACACAGTAACTTCCATGGATTATGTAGTGTAACTCCACAGATTAAAGTTGGCCATGTACATACACTAGCAATATTTCACAATATGTGGCAAGAGTTTCACCACGCAGAAATTTTTCTGCAGGCATATCATTGGTTGCATTCGGGGAGATCGTGTATTTCAGAATCATCGACGGATATATCACAATGGCATATCTTTGAATGTTTAAAAAATTCCTATTTAGAAATTTATACACTTTCTCAAATATGTTTGATTCAACAAATCATGCACAATAAGGTGGGCGAGACATGTAGCACGCATGTGGGCCCTGATGAATTGATTCCATAAAGCATAGTCGTTTTTGAGAAGCTAACTGGTTCTCTGCTAGTCAAATTCCCGCTTTCACAAGAGCCTGCCACCTGTCCCTATCTTGGGCCAGATCAGTTCATTCCAACCCCCCCCCCCCCCCCCCCCCCCCCCCCCCCCCCTCCCTTTTATCTATTTTCTCCCCCCCCCACCCCGCTTTTTTTTTTTTCTCTTTTCCCCCCAAACCACCTACTC
>Ga0123357_10014194_pt1 | contig 10385 bp, 6 predicted proteins | sample TergutEmb28metaG_FD_89873 | JGI IMG/M metagenome (GOLD analysis project Ga0123357, IMG submission 89873) | Embiratermes neotenicus P4 segment gut microbial communities from Petit-Saut dam, French Guiana - Emb289 P4 | ecosystem: Host-associated > Arthropoda: Insects > Digestive system > Gut ... | reverse complement strand
GTGCTGAGGTTAAAGAAAGGGTAGAACTATACTTCTACTTCTCTGTGTCTTCATGGCATCTTACGATGTGAACTTTACTCTTACTTCTATTGTGATTCCTCTTTATATTCCTTGACATTCCTTCAGAATAGTTTACATATAAGAACAACATATGGGCAGTACCTTTATATTTTCCCATACCAGAGTTTTTTTTTTTGGGTGGGGGGGGGGCTTATTTTCATAAAGGTTAATTTGTAGTAGGTAGGGCTAATAGATGCAAATAAATAAATAAATGGTGGAAAATGTTTAAACAGTACTCAATTGGCATCTGTGTGGTTTTTTGAACATCTGCACCTGAAGTGACAGTGCAGTTACTATCCTGAATGGAGATCATATACATTTGTATACTATTTTTTTATTTTTTTGCAGAGAAGTTTGTTGTTTATGGAGCCAGACTGTTAGCAGCAGTCAGTATTAGAATGCAGCATTTTCTGTAGAAAAATAACTACCTCTTGTGTGTTTTAGAACTTGGATCCATTGGTAGAGAAGCTGTATGATAGCACAGAGGAAGGACATAAAGTGACACGTAACAATGGTCATAAATTTTTGGCTGTGTTCAGGAGGGTCTCAGACCCTTTCGAAAACAGTGATGTGTCCTGTTAGGTAAGTAAATGTTATTATTTAAACTGCAGATATTACACAGGCCATTTACATCTTGTAAAAGTCTAAGTTGACATATGGACCCTATTCTGCTCACTTAAGATTTACTTATACTTTCAAAATCAGTAATGCAGATTTCTGTGTTTGATTGCATATATCACATCCCTGGATCCTTGTGTACCTCTGCACGCATGTCATATAGCTATGGAGTTCTTATGCTGTCATTTGTGCCATGCTGTTACTCTGGGGAAAGATACAGACAAAACAATAAATCTAATGTCTGAACTAGTTCTGAAATAAAATAATAAACTGTCTTCTTCAGATCAGATGTGCACCGTGACCAAACCAAGTGATTATGTTCTTTATTGGGGGGTTGAACATAAATATTTTGCTGGAAACTAGAAAGAGTATACTCTTCATCAAGTATCATAGCAAGATTTCATTAATCCAATTTGCACAGGACTGAACAGGTGCCAAATTGTTGATTATTCCAAATTATGAGATGATACACATACAGACCTAAGATCATACATGTAATTTTTTTGTTGCTGGTCCTATACTTGGTCTGTACATCTAATGAGAGGAGTCTTCCAGTTGGATATGCCATTCATCTGGTGGTTTAGGGTCATTAGGACCCTCTTCTTTCTTTTCTGGAGTAGGAGACAAGGGACCAGGAATTATCACAGTAGTGATGTACAGACATGTATGGAGGCCTTTTTTGAACATGTCATCAAGATTTACCTTTTCCATTCACAAAGCTTATTTCTGGTAAAAAGCAAAACATCTGTAATTGGGACTATGTTACTCAAGTGCCAGTTTATCAGGATGTCCTGCTTATTGTCAGGTGAAAGGAATTTTGCTTGTTTGGGACTTAATCATAAAAGTTAAAATTTACACATTTCAAAGTTGAAATGTACAAGTTACAGTCTTTTCAAAATATCACTGTGTTTATTTTATCATTTGAAAAAAGTCAAGCACTGAATATTGATACTTCAGATAGTATAGAGACTAGTCTGTAGGCTGGATGAATGAAGAACCAGTGTTTACTTCCTGGCAGGAATAGAGACTTCTCTCTTCCCTGTGGCATTCAGACCAGCTCTGGGACCCATGCAGCCTCCTGTCTAATGGGTAGAAAAGAGGTGTGAAGTTAACCACTGACCTTCATTTAGTGCCACCACTGAGAATGCAGAAACTGGTACTGACTTAAGCACAGGAATTACTTTGCCAGTATTGCCACACATATATTAAATACAGTAACTCTCTGCTGTGTTCTCACTGCAGTTTTTGCTTTGCCTTTCTGTATATTATGTATCTTACTTCTGTCACATGGCAGCATCTTGTAATTAGAAACTTTTTTATAATTCTGTTGCAGTCCTAATGCTGTGCTGCAATAAATATGTAAACATGAATTGTGCAATTCAGAAAATACTTTAAATTGGACTTGCTGCTATTTTAAATATAAATTTGTCTCATAGCTATAGAAATAGATTCCACTAGTCATAATCAGGCAAATTAAAAACACATAAGAAAACTGTAATGATCAGCACTTTTAAGCATTTTCTTTATATGTAATTGAGATCTTGACTTCACAGTTTTGTATGTGTGAAATTGGATAGGAAAAACAAATATAGGAAGCAGGTAATCTGTCTTTTAAGATAAAGGTTTAGTTATGATCCAAAAGGTGAATACTGAGACCCTGAAGAATATTTATGAAATTACAGGTGGCTTTACAATGAAGTGTGGTGTATAGTGATGGGAATATATAACAGAGGCTGAATTCACTAATGGCATAATGCATACGTATTTTACGGCATACTGACCTGATGTGAAGAATTGAAGAAAATCCTGTATAGCAGAGCTACTGAAGTGAGACCAAATACTGTATGTATCATCAGCTGGATTCTAAGCCAACTTCTGTCATACTGAAATGGAGGCAGTACTTTCCTATGAAATGTTGGAAGATACACATTTTCTTAGATATGTGGAACCTGGAAGACTATGAATTGTGCTATGTTATTGTTGAATAAATTTTATTATTGGTCGGGAAGAGTGTGGGCCTTTTCTGTTACATCTATTGCATGAGCCAGAGGTGTTTTGAACTAAGGACCTTTATGCAGGAATATTGCTACTGCATGTTACCTGATGTTCATGAATGTTCCTAGTCTCCGTGGTTCAGATATCTTGTTATGGTCGGTATGTCGGTCACTTTTCTAGATGCTACCCGTGACGGTGACCCACAGATGTATAAACTCTGATAATCGATTGTGCTTGCGATGACAGTAATCATGGAAATCTGAAATGAAACCGTCCCTTGTACGCATGCTGGTAGAAATGTCTTTTTTCAGTGAGTCACTCGTACGAAACGTGGTGCGAATGTTGCGCACTTCACTCGAAGAGAGCCCTGTTTGCTACATCGTTGGATCTGTACCGTGTTTTCTGTGACCAGTATATCATCCGTGATTAGATAAACTGTCGTCAGTAGCACAGGTGGCACCATTGTGCTCCCGTGGGAGCTGTCTTGTGTAATTGTGACGGTAAGAAACGATGAAGGAAGATGATGATGGCTGATCAGTTTCGGAAAGTAGAACAATATTCGCCAAAATCGTCACCCAGAGGGGCTCGGTCCCCTGTTGTTTCACGTCAGGATTCTACAGGAACATTAAAAACGACGATCTCCTTAGGGAAAAACCCATCCATTGTCCATAGTGGACCCTTCTACTTGATGAAAGAACCGCCAGGTAAGCCGTTTGAATGGGGAGCAAGCATTGCAATTTACATTATTATTTGCTTTTCATATTTGATTAGTAATTCATGTGGGCGATACGTGATATGGTTTAGAATTATGATTGTTCTAAATCGGGGCATGACAAAGTATGTTTGAATTTAGGAGCCAGTCTAGAAATCTGGGAACAAATTTTTTTTTTTAGGAGGAATGTTTCAACGGCTGACGAACTTAAACTTGCTGTTGTTGGTGTTCTTTGTGTCTAATAAATCACAGAATAGTTTTACACGTTGAGGATGCTCTTCCGGTTTTATACCATGATATTTTTGTCAAAATTAGAATGAAAAGCATATAAAATCGAAATGAAAAATCGGGAACTTTAAAATTTATTGAAATGCACACTGAAAAGTACGCGTATAATCTGCCATAACGAACATGTCTTGCAACTCCACTAGTATTCATCTTAATTGCTGTCACTTTATGACCATAATGCACACGACACCAAGCCACTACCAACTTCCAAAGGTACAGTAACTACCCCATCTAGCCATGCTGCCAGATGTGTTGTTACATCCTTGGTACCAGTTGCTGCAGGGGGCCTTGGAGTTTCTTCCATGTATTTTTGCATTACACTAAACTGATAATGGTAGTTAGATAATTTGTTGATGACAATGAGCAACCTGTGTAGTAATGAAGTACTTCTTGAGCTGGAATTTCTGAAAATGAGAAAGCAAAACCACATTTAAATTTGTATTACATTCTTCTGGAATTATGGTTGCCATGACAAATTATGTGCTCTTCATGGCAGTCTGGTGCCTGGAATGTTTTTATCCCTGTTCAAAGGTTTATCTTCTGTGCATCTTCATAGACTTTGCCGGGTACCTGTACAGTATTTATTTGAGCCCTTACAGTAGCAACATGTTGGCAGAAGTGTGGCTTGTTTAGTAGGATGCTTCAGAACCTCACAGGCTGAAAAGTAAGACACACCTTCCAAAATTGCATTCATTAACCTATAAAAAAATTGGCGACAGTATAAACATTCCTTGATTGTGAACTTTAGGTCAAATGGTACTGGGGGTTACAGTTGGGGTAACCTCCTTATTCCTGTGTTTCAATGGGTGTTTAGAGAAAATAATGGGAAAAGGTTTGGCATGTTGTTGTGTTATTGCAGGTAAGGTATGTTCTTTTTAATGACATTTATAACAATGCTTTAAGTCTTACAATAAGAAGCACAATTATTTCTTTAATAACAGGTGTAAAGTCTTCTGTTGACATTTTTATATACTATCTACAAATTGTAACACCGCTAATTAGGGTGTTTCTTCACTTAGCATGCCGAAGCACATCTTTTCCTTACCCATAATTTCAATTACATCTTTTAAGTTATACGTGTGCGAAAAATGTGTGGTGGTGCAACTGTTGCCAACAAGTTGCTTCTTTCTGGTCTGTTCTGATTGTACTGACATTGCTATTTATCAGCGAACTGTGGTAGCATTCTGCTGTCATGGTGGCAGTTGTGACATGTGGAAGTATCTATATAATGTAACAGGTTTTAATGTGTGATTCCTAGTTTTGTTGGTGTCTTTGTTATTGGAACAAATGTATAATAGGTTATATCCCTGCTAACAATGGACTGTTTGCAGCTGAACACATCAAAGGAGTCCTATTTATGTAATAGGAACTACTGAATACTAAATTTGTTCTATGCTAATAGCATCCTCTATAAGGGAATTTATCTTTGAAGTAGTGAAATATAAGTAGCCACAGCAGCCAATGTAATGGTTTCCTACATTCACTGCTGCCAACATACAAACATAAACAGAAAGGCTAACCTTTCTGTTTAAACAAAAACCCAAGCCTAGCCATTGTTTGTGCACACAAGGCTGCCGTCCTAAGCTTAGTTTACACAAACACACAAACAGACCCAAGCCTAATCTTGATTTACCCACAAATGAACTGAAACTTTATCTTGATCTTTGTCAGAAGTACACAAATTCTGGGTGCCAGAAAGCTCGGGGCAACCAAATTTTGTACACTGGCAGCTAACATTTTTGGGTCCTGATTGTGGAACGTTTCTCATGTCACCCTTCTTACAACTATAATTTTGAGGTTGCTTCTAGATTTTGTAAAGCTTTGTGGACTCCTCATCTGTGTAGTGAATTACATTGCATGTTCTGCTTGGCTGTTTTGGCAACTTTGTCTTGGGCTTCTTTGACCTTTAATAATGACAGGAATTGTGTGAGAGGTGGGATGAAGCAATGCAAAGAATGTCAAGTATTATGATTACAATTAAATGTTCACTTATAATTATTGCTTTTGGTAAAAATGGTTAGTGAATGACAAACTGTAAACAGTTAAGTATTAGACCAAATATAACATCACACTGCTATATGTTAATGTGTCATGACGTACCTTTTAATAACATGAATGTTCAGGCTGAAAAAAATTATTTATAATTTTTGAACATATGAGTACCTGGGCACTTTATAAACCCTGGCTATTATTCGGACATTGGATTTTAATCTAAAATTGAAAGCATTGTTCTAAAGTATTTGAATTTTGAAATATTCACTAATTTCAATGAAAGGAATATAGTTTTATTGAACGTGAACATACGTCAGGTGATTCCACAGTTGTTATGGACAAACATGGATATTGTGGTGCAATAAGCTTGTCATATAATGTTGTGTTTGGATGATTATCATTTACATATTTGTGATGTATGAGTAAGTGCTCTAAAATGTTGAAATGCATGGAGTGAGAAAAATCTGCTCTTGAACAGTCAAAAGAATCGTCTCTGTCCTGAATGCGATGTAATTTGTAAATGATTGGTGCTGGATTATGTATGAAATTTTGTTCCTGGAACCCCTGTACTAATCCTTTGTTTCTTCTGCTTTATTGTCTTTTCAGTCGAAAGTGAGCTAACTGGAGCCACAAATTTGATGGCATATTATGGATTAGAACATTCATACAGCAAATTCAGTGGAAAGAAAGTAAAGGAGCAGTTATCGTCTTTCCTTCCAAATTTACCTGGAATGATTGACACTCCTGGCCATCAAGATAATAGTTCCCTCCGTTCTGTTATTGAGAAACCTCCTATTGGTGGTAAAGAATTGCTTCCCTTAACTAGTGTGCAGCTCGCTGGATTCAGACTTCATCCAGGACCCCTTCCAGAACAGTATCGCTATGTTAACCAAGCACCACAAAGAAAACACAAAAATAAACATAAGAAGCATAAACACAAAGCTGGAGAGACACCAAGTCAAGAAACCCAGGTGACAGAATTGGGACAAGATACACATGAGAAGAAGCACAAGAAGCAGAAGCGTCATGATGAAGAAAAAGAACGTAAGAAAAGAAAGAAAGAAAAGAAGAGAAAAAAACAGAAGCACAGTCCTGAGCATCCTGGGGGCCTTACACCGAGTCAGCATTCCAGTGGGTAGGACGACTTTTTTTAAGTGTACATATTGGATAAATATATTTTGTAAAGTACAACACTGCCTCAGATATGAATCAAAGACTTTCTTGGTACAATATTCTTGCGACATGTAATATATTCTAGAAAGATGATTTATGTAAATATATAATATTTTTAAGCAGATTCAGTGTTATTCTGAATGTTAACGTGTATACGTATATACATATACACACAGTGGAAATGAATGTCCATAATTTTGTGACACGTTTAATAGTATCTCTAAATTTATGATGCAGTAAATTTGTAACTACAGACAATTAGAGTTTCTTGTTCATCTTGTGAAATGTGGCATCATTCAGAACAACAGATTTAGCTTAGATACTTCTTCTTATTCACAGTAGTTCTGGTCTCCGTAACAGACACAACGGTACAAAATATGTAAAGTTGTGGAGAGAAGGATGTGGTTAATATAAAAACAGGTTAATATGAACTACGATGGTTAATCATACATGCATCGACATATTTGCAGTGTATATCTTTAATTGCTAGTCTCAACATGGCAGCTGTTATGGTAGCTATACTATGGAGTTAGACTTGGTGTGCTGTAATGCTTCCATGACTCCTGACATGCTGAGGCTGGAGATTAAAGATATGCTGTATACTGTAGCTGTCACCACATCAATGGACGCTTGAGGTAGAATGGAACATTGCCAGCTTTTGGAATTAGGGAGTGAGACCCAGGCTTTGCTTCCCCACTTTTGAAAATATTACTTATCTGACTTTGCTAGGTTTGTTGTGTTTACCTTTATATCTGTATAAATATGTATGTTGTTATTGTAAGTTATCTTTGTTATTGTTTTGTGGTGCCTAGTTTGTAGAATGTGTATTTGATAGTTTGGATTTGACAGCATCAGGGAATCAGCTGCAGTAGCCACTTCAGTTAATTGCATCTCTACTGTTTGATTAAATTGAGTACTGAAGGATAACGGAAGAGCTTTGTATGGTTTTATTCGCTGGTGTTAATGTCTTGCATGTTTGTTGCCTATGACAGTTACTTTTGTAACACTGACATTCATACAGAAGCTAGTAAGCAGTAGGCCTGTATGTGTTTGTAATTAAAGTTGGGAGTGACTTGTTTTTCTTCCTTGGAAATTAATCCGAAGTTGTGCAGCTAGTAATGAAATACTACTTGAAGCAAGTTAACTAGCTGAGATACTCTGCTATATTTTTCTTGAAATATGTACTAAGGATGAGGTTCTTGTGGAACAAAGCTGTTACATCCCTTTTAAATAGACATATATGTATAGCCCATAAAATTTTCAATGTATTACATAGCAAAGTTGTAGATTTTTTGAGTGGCTGTGGAGCATATGTAATATTTTAGAGCAATATTTCACATACTGTGAGTCATGGCCAATAATTGGTCCATGAACCTTTTTGCAATGGTCCATGAAGTATTAGGAGAAACATATTATTATTTTCATGTGTTCAGCTGTGAAAATATCCAAATTATCCCCCCCCCCCCAGACTGAATGTGCAGTATACAAAATTTTTTTATGTTACTATTTTGTTTTGGCCTACTGAATACCAGTGCACAGTGATGTATGAATGTACATAATGGGCAAGAAAATCAGACATCAATGAAACATTGTTTTAGAGGATATTACAATGCGTTTTATGTGGAGAGAAGAAACCACATTTCTGGAAAAATGTTGATCTTCATTTTTGTTAACATGATAATTTTGTATCTCAGCTAGATACTGGACTTCTGTCCCCCATGTACAGTAAAAGTAAAGTTGCCCTTCTGCATGCCATGAAAGCATATGGAAAAATGAAGGTATAGCTCCATGCATTCTTAACACTGGCACTAAATGAAGGTTAGTGATCAACTTCACATTGTGCTCACTTTACCCCTTGCGAAAACTTCTGTCTCCATGGGCATCATTTAGTGATAATAAGATGTTGGCATTTCCTAAGAAATATGCCGCAGTAATCTACATGAATGGCAGGAGAACCTGCATTCAGTCCCCTTTTGAAGCAAATGAACTGAAGTCATGTGTTACAACACAGTGTTATTTCAAGATGTACTAGTCTCAAGAGAAATTATGCCTTTTTGCTATAACCTCATGACACTATCTCCATTGCAATTTTGGTAAAGTGCACAGTGTATCACAAATAATCATTTTTATATGTGTGTATTCTGGAAGTGCAATTTAGTATGTGATGATGATTATCTTTAGAACATCAATAAATATTATGTAGTATATAGTATTTATCTAAGTAGCGGCTATAATTTTGTCAGAATCATATTGTCTTCTCAATCTTTGTGGGAGTATGTCTACTAAATCTGAAAACTGTTGCTCAGAACTGTTAGTTGCTTAGTGTGTTTTGGTATGGATACAATAATTATCAAATTCCTTAAGCATGATCCATACTAGAACTGTTTCATGAAAACATTGATGATTTGGGTGAAGATAAAGTTGTTTAGGACTTATTGTAAAATGCCCATAAACAGTGTTACTAAGTGTACAATTACATTTGTTTGGAAGGCAGTACAATTGGTTAAGAAGTGTTTATATATATACTTCATACATAATTTGTACCATTCTGGTCTGTTAGTCCATGCATCTCAAAACAAATTATTGTGGAAAACTTGAAATGCAAAATTTGCTTTAAGAAGGGAACAGCTTTGGTAGTTTTTGTCTTTGTTGTTACACACACAAATCAGAGTTCAAGTCACTCTGTTCTTAATTAGGTTAAGTAATTCATGTCATCAGCCCTGTTGCTATGATACAAGAAAATTTGGGGCAAGGTTAACCATGCTGTTATTAAGATGCATGATTATAGGCTTTCCACCATGGTATAAATGAGATCTTTGCTTTTGTGGGATGTTACGCATCATAGATAAATTTTATGTGATAGTTCAGGAGCTGGGATACACAGTAAAGTGACTTGGCCATGAGATGGCTGACAAGAGAGTCAGGATTTGGTTGGAGGAAAAGTCAAGGAATATACTCCATGTCGATTTTGCTCTGGACCTTTTGCAGCCCCTTACTAAGTGAATTCTGTAGATGTCACTGAACATAAAGTAGCAGGAACCATGAAGTTCATCCCAATCCCTGTCTTTGATCAAGGTGAGGAATATGTGGAGTTAAACCTTCATATCCCCATTTGCCTTACTGGAATGATATATAATGAAGCACAGGGACCTTTTAATGTTTGGGCAACATTCCATCTGTTTGCTTTCATATTTCAAAATGTCCAATATGAGTTCTGTTCTTAGCTTTTTCAGCGTAAGTTATCACACTTTCTAATTATCAGAGTAACAAGTCCCTTACGCATGTTTATTGACTATATCAGACTGTATATGGTAGCAAGTGATTCCATGCTTCAGGTTGTTTGAGCCATTGTCAACAGAAAAATTTATAAGCGTAAATCGTGGACAGAACGAAGCCATGACAAGTTATGTATAGGCCTAGTGTGTGGTATAATGTAAGATGCATGCAAAATGCAGTCAATTGTTGAAAATAAATTCTACCGAACAAATTGTTACCAATCTCAGTTTAACAGCAGTATCAAATCTGTCTCAAGTAGTACCCACAATTT
>Ga0123357_10014193_pt1 | contig 10385 bp, 6 predicted proteins | sample TergutEmb28metaG_FD_89873 | JGI IMG/M metagenome (GOLD analysis project Ga0123357, IMG submission 89873) | Embiratermes neotenicus P4 segment gut microbial communities from Petit-Saut dam, French Guiana - Emb289 P4 | ecosystem: Host-associated > Arthropoda: Insects > Digestive system > Gut ... | reverse complement strand
CCGCCGCAATGAGGCCCTCTCCTTGGGAGAGGGAAAACGCCGAGCAGGACGAGGCGCGCCCATTCCGCAAACGCGGCCGCAATGAGGCCCTCTCCTTGGGAGAGGGAAAACGTGGGCTGAGCGCCGGCAAGACGCCTTTGACCTCGCCGCCGCAATGAGGCCCTCTCCTTGGGAGAGGGAAAACCGGCCCGCGAGCTCGGACGCCGCGCCATCGGCGTCGCCGCAATGAGGCCCTCTCCTTGGGAGAGGGAAAACCTGTGGAACCTCAGGTGATAGCGGGGCCTGCCTGCTGCCGCAATGAGGCCCTCTCCTTGGGAGAGGGAAAACCGGCCGCCGCGCTCGCCGCCGCGCTGGACGACCCGCCGCAATGAGGCCCTCTCCTTGGGAGAGGGAAAACCTACCTCACAGGGACGTTCACGGTACGGGTTCCGGCGCCGCAATGAGGCCCTCTCCTTGGGAGAGGGAAAACGACGAGAACGGCGACGAGCACGTCACACGCGAGCTGCTGCCGCAATGAGGCCCTCTCCTTGGGAGAGGGAAAACCGCCATGTACGCTTTCGCTTGGCGTTCCGATACCGTGCCGCAATGAGGCCCTCTCCTTGGGAGAGGGAAAACCTAGGGACCAGATCCATCTGGCGCTCATTATACCGGCCGCAATGAGGCCCTCTCCTTGGGAGAGGGAAAACATGGCTACCGGGTTGCCACCGACAGCCCTGAGAGGCTCGCCGCAATGAGGCCCTCTCCTTGGGAGAGGGAAAACTCGGCCTGCCTCAATAAACGGGTACATGTACCAGAAGGCCGCAATGAGGCCCTCTCCTTGGGAGAGGGAAAACTCCAACAGCCGGTCGATATCCGCCCACGGCGAATCAGCCGCAATGAGGCCCTCTCCTTGGGAGAGGGAAAACCCGTCGTGGAGGGCGCCGCCGACGCCGAGGCGGTGCCGCAATGAGGCCCTCTCCTTGGGAGAGGGAAAACCAGTAATGTTGGATGGCGTACTGCTATAGCATAACTCGCCGCAATGAGGCCCTCTCCTTGGGAGAGGGAAAACCCCCGCTGGGCCGGCCAGCTGCCCGCCGTCCTCGGCGCCGCAATGAGGCCCTCTCCTTGGGAGAGGGAAAACGAACCCACCGGCGTCAGTCGTGGTTCCGGTAGTAACCGGCCGCAATGAGGCCCTCTCCTTGGGAGAGGGAAAACCAGTACCAGGCTTAGACTCCTCGACCTCCTTCGCGTAGCCGCAATGAGGCCCTCTCCTTGGGAGAGGGAAAACAGCTCCCCGATACGGCCCCCAGATTTGCTGGCCTGGAGGCCCCTCGAGCGAGCGGTCGTTGGATCGGCTCCCGACCTGATCTAACACTGTCGACATGTCAAGCTGCAACCCCGGATTCCCGGGCGCGAGCGCTCCCCTGCCGTTGCGGTGCCACCAGAGCGCTCGCGGCACCTACACGACCGTCGCGGATGACACCGGCAACCGCCGGGGCACACCGAACATAACGACCGGTGCCGACACTTCCACTGACCCGAGGTCGATGCACACCACCGAGTCCTCGGCGAGGTTCAGCGCCGCGCGGATGTCGGTCTCCCACGCGACCCGTTCCATGCCGGACAGGTCACACAGGAACACCGAATACTGCAGCCGCTCCCCATACCCCTCCATGACCTTGATCACCTTGCGGAGCCGCTTCGGCCCGGCTATGTCGTAGGCGATCAGGAACCGACGACGCGCCATCAGCGCGTCACCATCGGGGCGTACTTCTCGATCTCGCCGATCATCACGGCGGCGACGATCCTCGCCTGCACGTCCAGCACCCGTCGATAGCTGATCTTGTATCCGAACACGGGGTGGGTCACGGTCGCCTCCATGCGGCGCTCGTACCCCCGGATCACTTTCCGGCGACCCTCGGCGGTCAGCGCGACTCCACCGTTGCGTCGCTGAAAGTGCTGCTCCTGCATCTCGCCGTTGTTGATCAGGTTGAGGACCAGCGACTCGGCAATCAGCGGTCGGAACTCCTCCGCCAGGTCGAGGGCGAGCGCGGGTCGTCCGAATCGGGGTCGATGCATGACGCCGAGAAACGGATCCAGGCCGACGCCGAGGCAGGTTGCGACGAGATCCTTGATCAGCAACGAGTATGAGAAGCCGAGCAGGCAGTTCAACACGTCCGGTGGCGGCCGCCGGGCGCGCCCGTTGAGATCGAACTCGCGGATCAGCGCGTACTTGTCCTCACTGATCATGGAGGTGAACGAGTCGAAGTAGAAGCGCGCGGCCGTGCCTTCAATCCCCAGCAGCTCATCGGCGCGGGTCGCGCGGCGGGCACGATCGGCGAGCCGCCCCAACTGGTCGATCACGCTGTGCATGTCGCGGCGAGCGTTGCGGCGGAGGATGGTCCGGCAGTTGCGAATCTTGCCGAAGATCAGCTCGCGAGCGATTTCGTGGCCACCCTGCGCGTGGACGGCCACCTGTCGGCGACGAAGTTCCACGTATTTTGACGGCTCACCAGTCGCCCAGCCGCGCAGCCAGCCCCCGTAGCTGAACCACAGCACAGGGATGCCTCGCGACCACAGCTCGCCCAACGCCTGCGCGGACGTTTGGACATTTCCGAACAACGCGAGCTGCGAGACGTCGATCAGCCGCAGGTCGGCGAGTTGCTCACCGTCTTTGGTCACCCGCAGCCGACCGCCCTTGATCCCGACGTATGCGCCCTGCTCGGTGACGTACAGGGGCCGAAAATCCGGGTCACGCGGAACAATCCTGCGCGGCGGGGTCTCGGCGCGCGCGAGCAGCGCATTCGTCTCGTCCGGCAAACAGAGCCCCACCAGTGAGCAACGCGGACATTTCGGGCTATCGATGAGGGGCCGCGGAGGGATTGCCTCGGCGGCCGCATGGCGCGCGCTACTGACCAGCTCACGCGCCTCGCGCAAGGCTTCATCTGTGACTGGGATGCCCACTCGTCTGCGGGTCTCGGCGTAGTACGCGACACATTCCTCGACCTGGAAGCCGGCATCCACAAGCAAGGCGGCCTGGGTCAGCAGTTGCGCTCGGTCCGCCGGCCAAGGTGAGCCATCCGAGGCCGGAGCGCCTTTCTTGATATCCACCGGTGTCACGTGCCCGTCGACGGATTCCACCCGGTCAATAACCGCGACGACACCGAGCGCGTCGGACGATAGGCGCACCGATGTGGCGCGCCCAAGAAACGCGGCGTCCTCCGGCGATGGCAGCTCCCCAGCCGGCACGTCAACCCGGCGATGCGCGAGCACGCCTTGCGCCGTGTCCTCGTTCGACGCCCACCGGTCGTCCACCCATTCGAGATAGAACAGGCGCGGGCAGTACACGTACTCGTTGAGCATGCGCGCCGGGATCAACGCGGGAACCTCGGCGAAGTCGTTCATCAACGCCCCCTAGGGTCGCGGATCAACGAGTAGCATGTCCGCGATTCAGAAGATATGATATCCGCGATTCCGTGAGCAAAGCTACCGCGATTCCGCGAGTTGAACCACTGCGGATCAGGGAGGTCCACTGGTGGTCATCCTGGACAGAAAGGTCGAACGCGGCGTGTTGCCCGTCGTCCTGGAGCGGATGGCGGAGGAACCTGTGATCGCGCTGGAGGGCGCGCGCTCAGTGGGCAAGTCGACGCTGTTGCGCTCCATCGCCGAACGCCACGCCGTCGAGGTGCTCGACCTGGACGATCCCGCGACCCGGTCAGCCGTCGCGGCGGACCCCGCCTTCCACGCCCAGGGGCCATCGCCAGTCTGCATTGACGAGTACCAGCGCGTGCCCGAGATCCTTGACGCGATCAAGGCCGAGCTGAACCGCGACACTCGACCCGGGCGGTTCGTCCTGACCGGGTCGACCCGTTGGAATGCGCTTCCCCGTGGCACCCAGTCGCTGACGGGACGGTTGGACATCGTCACCATCCGACCGCTATGCCAGGCCGAGCTCGATGAATCCTCGGGGCTGGTGCTCGGTCTCATCGATGGCTCCGCCACTCTTCGCAGCCACAACGCATCAACCACCACGCGCGCTGACTACATCGAGCGAGTCGTCGCCGGGGGCTTCCCACTCGCGCTGTCGCGCACAGCGCGCGGTCGCTCACGCTGGTTGGCGAACCATGTTCGCAACAGCCTGGAACGCGACGTGGCCGAGATCTCACGCATCCGACAAGCCGCCCGACTGCCGGAGCTGTTCGCCCGGTTGGCCAGCCAGACAGGCCAGTTGCTCAACATGGCCCGGATCGCGGGTGAGGTAGGCCTGGAGGAGCGGACCACGCACGATTACATCCACCTCCTGGAGCGTCTGTTTCTCATCCATCGGCTGCCCGCGTGGGGCCGCACGCTGAAAGCTCGAACCAGCGCCGCGCCAAAGATCCACCTAGTGGACAGCGGGGTCGCCGCCCAGGTGCTCGGCTTGAGCGCCGAGCGGCTAGCCTCCGTAAACCCGACGGCGCAGACCGAGTTCGGGCATCTGCTCGAAACTTTCGCCTATGGCGAGGTGGCGGCGCAGGCCGCATGGCTCGACGACGTCCGAGCGTTGGGCCACTGGCGCACCCGGGACGGCCACGAGGTGGATCTGATCATCGAGCGGTCGGACGGCGGGGTGATCGGCATCGAGGTTAAGGCGTCCGGGCGTATCACCGACCGCGACTTCGCCGGGCTCCGCAAGCTTCGTGGCCTGGTTGGTGACGACTTCGTCACCGGGGTGGTCCTGCACACCGGCCAACACACCTATGCCGCCGATGAGAAGCTCCACGGCATCCCGCTGGATCGCCTCTGGGAGGGTCAGGTGGCCAGAGAATCCATACTGACCCCGCCATTCAGCTTTGATGCAGGTGAGCAGATGCCGGTTGATGCCTGTGAGCAGAGCTATTGACATCGTGCCCCCACCCTGGTACAACTGGTCACATGTTGACCTGGATCCCCCAAGTCGCTTGGTGGAGCATCTCGTCTGTCTCATGGTCAATCGTCTGGGGTGTCCGTCACGTCAGGCGCGACCGCCTGTTGCTGGCAGACGCCTCCGCCGACCAACGGGTGTGGATTCTGTTGGCGGATCGCGGGGGCCCAGGCCGACGACTGGTCAGATCCCGGGCGGGCCTAGTTGCAGAATGCCCGTGCGAAGAGCACAACGCGGAGTCCCCTCCGCTCCCCGCCCGGGTTCTGACCCGTCGTCAAAAACTGTCGGTGGCATGTAGCAGGCTTCGCGACAAGGAGGCAAAGCGATGACCAACATGGCCCAGGGCGAGTCCTATGAGGAGTTTTTCCGACGTGCCACCGGTCACGAGCCACACGGCTACCAGCGACGGGTCGCGGAACAGGACGAGCTGCCGGCACTGATAGAAGTCCCACCCGGCCAAGGCAAGACCTACGCGGTGCTGGTGGCGTGGCTCTGGCGGCGTCGCGCGCATCCTGATCTTTCCGTTCGCGCTCGCGCACCGCGACGGCTGGTGTACGCGTTGCCCCAGCGAACACTCGTCGATCAGGTCGGCCGGGTGACCGCCAAGGTGCTCGACGCGCTTGGGCTCGCCGACGAGGTTCGGCTTCATGTTGTGATGGGTGGGATGTTCGAGTCCAACAGGCCGTGGGAGTCGTCACCGGAAGCGGATTCGATCTTCATCGGAACGGTGGACATCGTGGTCAGCAAGTTCCTCGTCCGTGGCTACGGCATCCCGCGCAACGCCTTCCCGATGGACGCTGCACTCGTGTGGAATGACGCGCACATCGTCATCGACGAGGTGCAAGGCGCGCCGGCGAGCACGGTCACTCTTCGCCAGGTCGACGCGTTCCGGGCCGCAGCGCTCAGCGAGAGGAGCCGTCTGACCTGCATGAGCGCGACCGTCCCGGACGAGCTCTTGGACACGGTCGACAACCCCCATCCGGACGACGCCTCGATCATCCGACCAGGAAAGGATGACGTCACGGCCGACTTCCTTCGCCGCCGCGACGCGCGGCGGCTGATTAGAAAGGCCCCGCCCGCCGCCAACCCCCGGCAACTGGCTCAGCATGTGCTCGCCCGACATCGGCCAGGGCGTCTGACCTTGGTTGTCCTCAACACGGTGCGCGGCGCCCGAGACGTCCATCAAGCGCTCAAACGTGCCATCGACGCGGACCTGTTGTTACTGCACTCGCAGTTTCGCCCCATCGACCGCCAACCGCTGATCGACAAGCTCGGCGAAGCTCCGCCGCCCGTCGGACGGATCGTCGTCGCCACGCAGGTGGTGGAAGCCGGCCTGGACATCGACGCCGACATTCTCGTCACCGAGGCCGCGCCTTGGAGTTCGATGGTTCAGCGATCGGGACGATGCAACCGCTGCGGACTGACCGACGACGCTGAGCTCTGGTGGGTGCGCCCCGCAAAACCCGCTCCATACGAGCAGGCCGACCTCGACGCGAGCATGGCGGCGCTGTCCAGGATCGACGGGTGGAAGGTGACCAACGAAGAGCTGCTGCAAGCCGATGCGGACAGCATCCCGCTCGAACCGCCTGTGCTTAGGCGGGCCGACTTCTACTCCCTGTTCGACACGTCCCCCGATCTGGCTGGTTACGACCTAGACATCGCCCCATACATACGCGACACCGATGACCTCGCGGTTCAGCTCGGGTGGGCCAAGTGGGACGGAACCGCACCGCCTGAGGACACCCCGGTGCCGAGACCCGACTGGCGTTGTCGCATCCCGATCGGCGGCGTCTCTGACCTGATCAATGCCGGTAAGAAACTCTGGCACTTCGATCCAGTCGCCGGAAGATGGCAAGAAGTCGACAAGCGCCGTGTTCGGCCGGGTGAAGTGATTCTGCTGCGAGCCGATCAGGGGGGGTACCGACCAGATGTTGGTTTCGATCCGTCCGCGAGCGACCCGGTGGACACCGAAAAGGCTTCGCACGAAATGGATCAGGTGATGCTGGCCGAGGACGAGAGCGGGGTCGATCCTAGGTCATTCGCCGGAGACTGGATCAGTCTTGATCAGCATCTGGAAGAAGCAGCAGAGGAAGCAGCTCAGCTCGTTTCCACGCTGGACTTGCCCAAATCGGTGGCTGACGACGTCGTCTTGGCGGCACGCATCCACGACATCGGCAAGGCGCATCCAACCTGGCAGGACGCCCTGTGCGGTACGGCCGCCGCTGACGAGCACGACGCCATTGCCGCCGGAAGACCATGGGCAAAGTCCAAAGACACCTCCAGACGGCTCCGCTACGCGAAGGGCATTCGCACCTTCTCCCACGAATTGGCAGGCCTCGTGTTACTGGACGGCCCACTTAATGATCTTCTGAACACCGCGCATGACCCTGACCTGGTCCGGTACCTCGTGCTGGCGCATCACGGGCGCGTTCGAGTCCAGATACGCGACCCAAGACCCACTGGCCCCGACTTGTTCTTGGGACTCAAAGACCGCACTCAGCCAGCTATCCCTGGCGTCTTGGGGCACGCGCCCGGTACTCTTCAGACCTCCTTGGCTTGGCTGACGATGCGAGCGGATGACGCCACCCCGCTGTGGCCAGACGTCATCAACAGTCTCATCGAGCGGTACACCATCTTCCGGCTCGCCTATTTCGAGACCCTCGTCCGCGTCGCGGATTGGCGGGCCAGCGCGAGGCACAACATCACACGAGGCACGAAATGACCGTCCATGCCATTCCGAACGTGCGTGGGACATCGCTGAGCGCGCAGCTCGCCGGACTCGGCCTGATCCGGCTGCTCGGGGAACAGGCAGACCCGGCACTGCGCTGTCGATTCGATGGCCCATCACTCTTGATCGACACCACTGTTCCGGACCTGGCGGATTGGCTCGTAGATGAATACGCGCCCACGCCGGTGCTCAGCCCGTGGAACGAGGGCAGCGGTTTCGGCGAAAAGGACAAAGCCCCCAAAGCCGCCCTGCGCGCGCTGCTATCCCTCGGCAGTCCGAGGTTGGATGACTTCCGTCAGGCGCATGACGTTTCCGCGCCATTGGCAGCTCTGGCACGGGCCGAAAAGTGGCCCAAGGAACGGATGATCGCCGCGCTGCGAGCCCGCTGCCCAGATTCAATGCTGGTCTGGCTGGACGCCGCTGTCGTGTTGCTGAGCCGCAATGACCGCAACGAACTGGCGTTCCCTCCGCTGCTGGGCTCCGGGGGCAACGATGGTCGGCTGGACTTCTCCACAAACTTTCATCAACGGCTACTGGATGTGCTCCCGGTGGACGAGGCTTCGCGGCTCCGCTCGCTCAGATCCGCTTCCGATTGGCTGACCGGAACCGTTGATCAACCTCTGGCCAAAGCTGCGATCGGACAGTTTGACCCAGGGTCAGCTGGAACCCCAAACTCGTCGCCGTATGGAACAGCCGATCCGCTGGTGAATCCTTGGCTGTTTGTGCTAATGCTCGAGGGGGCAACGCTATTCGCGTCCACGCCAGCCAGACGCCTGACCGGCGAGGCTTCGCAACAGTCGCGTGCGGCAATGCCGTTCATGACCTCTGGGTCCCCCTTCGGCACCGGCACAGGTAGCACAGCTGAGGACTCAAGGGGAGAGATCTGGTTTCCTTGGTGGTCGGGCTGGCTCAGCTTGAACGCCGTTCGGCAGCTGTTCGCCGAAGGCCGGGCCGTCTGGCGTCGGCGGATCGCCAGCCAGCCAGCGCAGATGTATCTCGCCGCAGCATCCCAGGGTCTCTCGCCCGCCATAACCGGCTTCGACCGTTACACGATCTTGAAACGCAACGGACTCGCCTTCAGCGCGGTGCTCGCCGACAGTGTGCGAGTCCGCAGCAATCAGTCGGTCCGTGTCGTCGAAGCCGTTGAAGACTGGCCCGACTGGATAAGAGGGCGCGAACTCCCGAACACGATCCGTGCGCCGCAGAACATGTTCCAGCGCGCCAAGATCGACCTGGCGCGCGCGCCATCCACTGCCGGACAGATCCGCGGAGTCCGTGATCTTCTTTCGTCGGTCACAGCCCTGGAACTGGCTGTGGGCCGCAGTGGCCGAAGCCGTGATGACAACCCGCCGTGGGGCGTTGCGCGCAGTCCTCGCGCTCTTGTCGAGATGTTCCTACAACCGGAGTGGTCCAGCGAGGCAAACACTTCCGAATTCCGCATCGCGCTGAGCCTCGCATCCATGGTGAGCGCACCAACACCGGATGCACCGGTTGGCCGGACATTGCGGGAGATCCTCGTTCCGATCAACCCGGCGAAGAGACCGGGTGAACGGCCGCAATGGCGCCAAACCTCCATCGTCACCGGCTTCCGGCAGCGCCCGCTCACCAATGTCCTGAGTGACGTGCTGGTCTGGCTCACAGTCACAGCGCCTGGGCAGGCGGCCAAGGACACGCCATTCGGCCCCCGAGCGCAGGATGTCGATGTCATTCTCTCCCACTCCGTCGCCACCCCATGGGCGGACACCCACGCCTGGCTTGCGGGCGCGCTGGATGACCAACGTATCGAGGACTGGCTCGCAGCATTTCTTCCTTTCGATTGGCGTGACCATAAGGCACTGCTGAGCGAACGCCAGGCGCGCTCCGTTGAGGCACCGTCTGAGCCGCAGGTCGCGCTTGACCCAACCCTCGCCCTGCTGACCAGATTCCGAAACGGGATGCGCCGGCGATCCCCAGAAGATCGCCACGACGCGCGAGCCGCCATTGACCGCCGGGGTGAGAGGTGGGTCTCGCCGACGACGCGCCGTGACCAAGCCGACGACACGAAATACGGACTTCGATCCGAATGGGTGACGCTGCTAACCAGCGGCCACCCGGACCGGGCTCATCTCGCGGCGGCCTCCCGACTGCGGATGTTGGGCTACAAGACCGTCGGAATCCCCGCTGTTCGGCCCGCCCATGATCGCGGAACTCGACTGGCGGCGGCGCTCGTACCAGATGCCGCAAATCCCCCTTTGCACGTGATCGCCCGGCCAGTGCGGGACGACCGGCAAGACCTTGACCAACCAAACTCTGAAACAGCGACCGAACAGAAAGAGGACATCGCATGACCGACAAGCGCACGATCCGCATGCTCGAACTGAAGCCGATCGCTGGATCGCGTTTCCAGCCAACCGGGTTCCCAGACCTGGGCGCGGCCACCTTCGAGAAAGCAGGCGTTGATGGCGAGCAGATGATCGTTGAGTCCGTCCAGTCGATGGCCAACCATCTCGAGGGCACCACTTGGGACTTGGCGGCGAATGCGCCAGCGCCGGAAGTGGCCGAGCTGCCCTACGTTCGCGTCGTTGACAAACAAGGCGAGTTTCTGACGAGCAGCCGCTTAGAGGCGCACCGCCTCGCCTCCGCGTACGTGCTGGACGGCACCCTTGGCGGCACACCATTCCGCGATCTGCTCCCGGCGCAACTAGGCCTGGCTTCAGGCAGACCGCTTGACTTGCGCAAGGTTGCCGCCACAGTGTTCGCACTCGACCCAGTGAGTCTCGTGCACGGCGTGTTCTT
>Ga0123357_10014192_pt1 | contig 10385 bp, 7 predicted proteins | sample TergutEmb28metaG_FD_89873 | JGI IMG/M metagenome (GOLD analysis project Ga0123357, IMG submission 89873) | Embiratermes neotenicus P4 segment gut microbial communities from Petit-Saut dam, French Guiana - Emb289 P4 | ecosystem: Host-associated > Arthropoda: Insects > Digestive system > Gut ... | reverse complement strand
ACTACGTGAAAAAATCGTGAATGAAGTAAGTAATAATTGTAGAAAGAGGCATCTTATTATGTGAAGTATTTTGGTGGCAAAAAAATAGGGAACCTTACTTTCTGAAACACCCACGTATTATTGTTTAAAATAAATTCAAAGAAAATAGAAGTGACATTTTTACAGGGAATAACTATTATAAAATGATGAATAAATTTTTGCAAATGACATTGACTGCATTCCTGTTGGGATCTACAGCGTATCAGTTACTTTAGTCCAACCCATAGATTTTTGTTTCCTAGTTTTTTATAACTACAATTCAGAGACACGTGCCGATAGAAATTCATATCTTACCGCTTTCTAATAAGAATGGAATAATTTCTACCATCATTAAGATTACATAACGCACTATACGTAAGCATTTAGACGCTCCAGAATTTATTATCGGCTGAAGGCTAGCTACATTGCCCGAAGTTAGCAGTAACTTTCCTCAGTTTATCCAAGCAATAGCATGCTATTTTAGAAAATCAAATACTACGTCCTTCCACGTTCTCCTAGTTTATAATTTAATATCACGCTGTCAATCGAAAGTGTATGACACGCAGTGGTTAAAGCACTAACGAATAAAAGGGAAAGTTGTACATTTTTCTTAAAATCGCAGCTTTAATTTCTTTCAGACATTTTAAGTGTCTAGTGTTCTATAACGCGAAAATCACAAATCTTTAAGAAGTTGTATCATCAATTATAATGGAGTAAGAATTCAGAATATCCGAATATTAGAAATAGCTTGACTTTCAAGTTTCATAAGAACTGAAAGTGATGTACTTGAATATGTGATACTCCAGCGCAATCACACTTGCACCTCTATTTCTTTAACCTTTGAGAGATCAATGGTTACTGCATGAGCCATCAGGTTTTACATCCATCCCATCTACAGGGGTGCTGATAAGTCCTTAGCCCGACCAGGAAGGAAACAAGCTGCGCTTGTCAAAAGTGTGAAGGCGGAAGAATGGATTGATTTGGCTAGGGTAGGGACAGGTGGTGGACTTTTGTGAATGTGGTAATGAACCTCCAAGTTCCATAAAATGCGGAGAATGTAGCTTGTTTCCTTCCTGGTCGGTCTAAGGACTTATCAGCACCCCGGTACATTTTGCCCCCACATTTTTGAGTGCATTGTTTTATTCTCACAACAAAATGAGATTATTATTTTGACAAAGTAAAAGTGTATCTCTCTGTGGCGATAACATCCGTTGTTCCGTCTGTTAGAATGTCTGTTTGTGTCCAAGTACCAGACACTAAATGCCTGTAGGGTTTCAACGAAAAGCATTGTAGAAATCCTTTATCAATTTTTCGCCTAAACGTGGGGGTCGTAAAAATCGATCCAGTCACAGTCATATTTTGACTAGAAGCACTAACCAATTTTTGGTTATTATTTACATGTTTCGTCGAACCTGACCATAATTCTACACAGGGAACGTCCACAAAAATTTACTGAGTGTTATGCGTTTCTTGACAACACGCATACAGGAAACCGTGCTTACCTCAGGAACACAAAGAAAATTGTATTCGTACGTTCCATTTGGCCAAAATGTCATGTGATATATGGCCATTCGGGGAAAGGTTTCCAGCTTTGCATTGCAAGAGGTACACAGTGTGCCTGAATACGGAACGGAACTGAGTTCTTCTATCCCTCAGTTTGTCACGGTGGGAAGCCATGTGAGAATCATTTTCCTACCATAGCTTTTATTCCATCTTTGAAAATAAAAAAAAAAATTCTAATTTATTAAAAGAGCTTCGCAAGAGTTTCTCTGTCTGATGCTACAGGATCAATGTATCATTATACAGGGTGATTCAGAAGTAAATGTCAGTTCTTTGGGAAGTGATAGTATAGATCGTCGTGACACAAGAAGTCCATATGAATATGTGTTCAATTCTGAATTGTTGCCAACACAGAAACATTACATCCGCTCAGTCTTTTCCTGTTGGCTTTGAGACAATATTCATATACTCATTGCAAATAACTGGATTCGGGTCCGGTGACCGGAAGAAACGGACTGAATCTATCGGTGTAGTGCAATCGCAACCCAAGACTTCTGCGGCTTTCTTCAGATCTCCTCTAAACATTTCAATGTTAGTATGTCAACATGCACTAAGACTTTTGCGCCCCACATACTTCCTAATTCATCGTTAATATCTTTATTTTATTTGTGCCATCCATTAAATTCTTTCGATGAAGCGCCGTTAAATAAATCAAGAAACAAAAAGTGCCGGTTTAACGCATTATTTACACAATTATAGTGATTTGCTGGTAAGTCACATTGGTGCTCTCTCAAGTTCGCCTGAAGCCATATTGGGCATTATTGTCACGTAAAGTGCTTTAGAAACAACATTGAATTTTGGTCCTACCTGACGCACCGTGAGAATTCAGGAGCGCAAATCAAGCATGAAGCATGAGATGTCGAAATATTTCTCTTCAGCACTTTGTTTTTGTTATTACTGTACCCAGAACAAAAGTGAGCCGTGTTTCTGAAAACAAAATGAAATTATCATTAAATTGCCAGAAATACATGTTGGGAAAGCAAAAATATTTTGTATAACCCTCTAAGCTCACCACAGTAATCGCTGTTCGTGCATTACGTCTAACACAATAAAATCACCTCAAGCTGTGAATTTCCTATACGTTCTTCGTTACAGGCAAACGCTTCCATTCATAATTATCTTATAGAAACCATAATCAAACTATTCAATTTTTAATATTATCTGCAGGGTTCGAGCAACGTAGTCTAGAGAGCGCCAATTTGTTAAATGCAACTCGGAAGAAAATTTATGCATCGTTACCCAGCTGCTGAATACAAATTTCGCATTCGATGTCTAAAATTAACCCCTCGGTACCATTAACTTTTTAAGTTGTAAATATGAAAAGGGAAATGTGATTTGTTCATTCCTACCAGCTTTTTCCATTAGGAAAAAAAAATTATGTGAATTTATATCAACTGTAATGTGCTTTGTAAATAAAAATAAATATTTATGTTCCAAAGGTTGAGTCGATACGTAAAACGCTAGGAAAAGAACGGCTGAAATATACAGACATATTTATAAAAATAAACCAGCGTTTCAAAAGTTCAAAACTGGGTGTTAAGGATGAGGGCGTAACGAAATTTTATGATGAATGCACTTCTTAACGCCTACACGAGAATATAACTACAAACAGGTAGCTGTTCTTCGTATTGCATACTGGCAAAAATGCACTTGTAATCACCGATGTCTAGTCACTTATGTCCAGGACTATCGGATTCATTAAAACTTTTGACGGAATGGGTACAGCTTTTATTCACATTTTGTTTGTTCTGCCATTGTAATGTAAAGTTTTAAACGTTTTGGCCTAAAAGCAGGCAAAAGAATCTGAGGGCATCCAAAACAAAAGACAATTCCTTCACTCAGGTTGAACTTTCAACCCTTGGAATCCCAAGGATTCTTAATAAATCCTAATGTTGTGTTAGCAGGTAATAGCAGAACAACCTAGCATGACAATTCAAGTTCCTTGTCTTGTTCAGATTCCAATACTTTGATTGTCCTCTCCATTTTCACAAAGTTCCGAACACAAAAGTTTCGTCAGCGCTACGAAAACTTTTTTTATTCCTTTTTGTGGAATGGTAGAATTCGCGAACGGGGTTGATTTGTGTGGAAATCAATCTTATTACGGTCGCATGGGGGTTGGTGAGTTGTGAGGTGAAGGAACGGGGATGGGACGAGCAAGCACCTCAAAAAATATCTGACAGAGGCTAAGATGTGAGATTCAAGCACTGTAAGCCGATTTCAGGCGCCGAACGTCGTCCGTGTTTGTCGTTGCTTGCTAGACAATACAGACATTAATTCACAAATATAGATGTTTTAACCTGAACAATTTAGGAATGAAATGTTAATTAAAGTTCCCACCTTTGCTGAAAGACTCATTTCAATAAGTGGGAAGTTACACGCGTTAGCAGGTGTCCCAAATGTCTGCGTGTCATTAATAATTCTTCAAAAAGACCCTAAATAAAGGCCGTAAAAGAGACATTTCACATAGAAGGGCGTAGAGAGGCAATAACATTACCAATCTTGCTAACTGACCAACTTAATTCATAAATTCTTGTTTTATAATCTGTTTGTTATATTCCTCTACATGTTTCGAGCATTATTGTGCTCATCATCAGGAGTACAAAATTGTATTATATAGCATCCGGTATCATCACACGCTGTAGGTGTCCTTCCGGTGCACAGGTTGGGAGACTCCTCTCCCAACTTGTGCACCGAACGGCCACCTACAGAGTGTGATGATACCAGAGCTGTATAATACAATTTTGACCTCCTGATGATGAGCACAATAGTGCTCGAAACATGTAGAGGAATATAATAAACTTATTATAAGACAAGAATTTGTGCATTAAGTTGGTCATTTACAAAGATTATACTGAGATGCACGGTCAGCCAAACATAAAAAAAAAATTACTTGTATACCTGAAGTTGCAAACTATGTCTTTTCGATTCATAAGTGTCTGGAGAAAGTCTCAAATTTTTCAACACAACACATCAATGGCACAACTTTGTGCTAAAAAAATGACGATATGCTTAAGAAAGAGGCAGATGAGAGTGAAATGTTTCATATTTCGTGCATTAACTAGATTTTAAAATTTATTAAAAAAACTCCAAAAAATGCGGTTCGGGTTTATGAATGTAATTTTATTATACAGTGACCACTGACATGTTTCTGTCATTCAAGTGGCTATCTTCAGGGTGTTAAGTGTAACTTCCGAAAAGTCCACTGCGCGAAGTACGCCATCTCTCTTCTGTGACATAAGCTACCACACATACGTACATCCTATGTACAGGTACATCACTACACAGAACCATACCACAGACAACCATTTTTAATTTCTAACAATTTACAGTCATCACTGTTTTTCCATCTAACCCAAATTGTAACCAGAACTGTACGATTTTAACTGTCGAGTGATCAAAACGCAATCTCAGTGCAATTGTATTCTTGCACTTACCACTCTGAAAATGACCACATGAGTGGCCGAAACATGTCGGTGGTCAGTACATAAAACAATTATGTTCCTAAAGCCAAACTGCCTTTGTTGTTCTTTTAATAAATTTTATACAAACAGATAACAACTTTGCTATTTATTCTGTCTTACGACAGGTTCATAGCCTCGTCCAAAGCGAGTTCTCCACAGAGGGCGATCTAGCGCTTTCTCTTTCAATTTACAGTAATCTCGCTTTTCCTCAAGGTCATCCAGTAAGCTGCTTACGTCTTCTTTCTCGCCTTCCCGTCACTTCTACCCTTCACTCTATGTTTCCTTTCATAACGTATTCTGGAAGGCAGTCCCTACACAAGTTACGCCCAATCCACACATCCTTTAACTTTTTATTGTTCGTTGGATATTTCCCTCCTCCTTGATTTTTCAACAATTTTTTTTTCATTTCTCACATGATCGGACGAACTGATCTTCTCCATTCTTCTTCACTACGACATTAACTTTGTGATTAAAATTTACACGTATATACACAGAAATTTGCATTCCATAGACTGAAAAACACAAAACAAAAAAAAAAACACTTCGCTTCAGCTGGCGTAATGCTGTCGACAAAACAACGAGAATGCAGGCGGAAGGCCGAAGAATCGCGGTTTAATTTCCGGCAGGACGAGGAAATTAATCTCTTCACCAAAACGTCCAAACTGTCCGTTGTGTCCGTCCTGACTGACCGTTGTGTCCGTCCTGACTGACCGTTGTGTCCGTCCAGAATTTTGCACAATGGGTACCGGGGATTGTTTCCTGCCGATAATGCGGCCGGAGTGTGAAAGTAGCAACTCACCTCCACCTAGTGCCAAGATTATGAATGAACGGAGCAATCGTTCCACTACCGCTTAAGCCTTCATGATGTGCAAAGTGATAACTTTAATTCCATATCTACAACGTTTCGGTTGCGGCTGTACAAGTACACTGTTTCAGTGGTTGTCATACTATGACAGACAACAAAAATATTTGCTTGAAGCTCAGAAAACATTCACCACATAAGGAAATGTTGCAGATGAAGGTCGCTGAAATTAATGACGTCCAAGGCATAACATAACATAACATAACATAACATAACATAACATAACATAACATAACATAACAACATAACATAACATAACATAACATAACATAACAACATAACATAACAACATAACATAACATAACATAACATAACATTGCATAAAACACAACATAACATAACTTTCCGTAACATAACAACATAACATAACATAACATAACAGAACACAACACAACACAACACAACAAAACACAACACAACACGACACGACAGGACATGCCATGACATGACATGACAACACAACACAACACAACAAAACACGACATTACATGACACAATACAACACAACGCAACACAACACAACATAACATAACACAACATAACATAACAATATAACACAACATATAATGTAACTTACAATTTGCTTTATATATGTTGAGTTGTCAGAAAACCGATACGTTCGATATTTTTTCATGTAAAATATGGTTTATATTTTGTTTATAAAGTTACAAATGTAAAGTTCGTTCTGTGCAGAAAGCAAAGGCGCATGGGAAATTGGATTTATAGCTGCAGACTTTCTTCGCCTCTGCAGTATATGCAGATGAATGGTCAGTGTCACGTCCCAGCAGCTTTGACGGCGATTTTCTGCCTGGACGATATGGCGAAAATATCCTCCATCTTTCGAAAACTGAACCATAAATCCTTGGGTTTCCAGCCCGGGGCCTAATCACGATACTGACTAAACTTAATATGCTCTGCATATACGTAAGGGTATTACACGTTTTCTGTACATTTTGCGCAGAACATTAATAATAATCTTTGGAATGTTTCGAACGTTGTACAGAACACCAAATGACAACGTTGGCAATCAGAGCTTAAACGTTATGACAGCTGCCATAGAAAATTGCAATAATAAGTTATTTTACTATAATTATGTACAATTTTTTGGCAATTGGGATAGCTCAGTCGGTATAGTGAATCCCTACGGGCTGGACAGTCCGGGGATCGAATGCTGGTGAGGGTCAAGTATTCCGTGCGGTCCAGATCAGCCACGAGGCCTACCCAATCTCCTGTACAATTGGTACTGATTCTTTCTCGTTGGTAATTCTGAAGTGTGTCAACCCGGTTGTGTGAAAGACTAATAGTAAGGTAAATTCAGTCAGAAAACACAACTACAATTGTATGCTAGATGATGGTATTTAATAGCAAATAAATAATTACATGTTTCGGCCTACAACGGCCATCTTCAGGGTATTAAAATTTTGCTCAAAGAGTGTCATATATATAGGTGTATATATATATATGTGTGTGTGTGTATGTGCATGTGTGCGTGTGTATACTGTGTGGTGATGTTGAGGTCTCAACATAACCATGCAATATAGTCACATATATATGACACTATTTGAGCAAAATTGTAATAACCTGAAGATGGCCGCTATAGGCCGAAACATGTAGTTATTTACTTGCTAATAAATACCATAATCTAGCATACAATTATAGTTTTGTTTTCTGACTGAATTTACCTCACTATTAATTGAATAACAAATACTTTACTGCCATCAAAGTTGGATCATAAATCCAGTATATCTCAAGAGACTCGTGCGTGACCAAACAACACAACCCACGTACGTTCAGGAGATGAGAGACTGTTTCGGGGGGTGTCTTCATACGTTACCTTTCTTAATAATTTCATATAGCGGAGACATTCTTTAGAAGCTGACACGTGCCAAGATGTCCCACACATTCGCCCAGAACGTTTCCACAGTAACCCGCCACTGGATCATATTCTGAGTCAGTTGAGTCCACTGGCATTGTGAAGATAACTGGCTTGTGTTATATGATATATTTGTTAACTGCAGTTGGGTAGCCACCCGGTGGCAATAGTACAGTACACATTTACACACAAACAATACACAGAACGACACAAAACAAACAATACATAGAACAACACAACAACTTGGAAGAGTGCGGGCCGTGCCCCATCTTTGCGGTTTTTACCCTGGCTTGTGCCTTACAGCTGAGAAAAAAGCACGGAAGAACCTCAGTCAGGGTAGCCGAAGAGTGCCAGCTGGCACGATGAAGATACATAAACATACAATAAGAATACATAGATATAACAATGAAGATACATAAATTACAGTATTAAACAGGAACGCAACCATATATACATTGATAAAAAATAGAGCCTGAAGAATATATAATCAGCAACTTCATATTGTCTATATGTCTTCTAATTATGTTCTAATAATATTACTAAGACCATCACTACACTGCAACACTTTGCTACACTTCACCACACTTCACTTAACTACACTTCAGTACACTTATCGACACTTCACTTCCTCTCATTTACATTTCACTACCCTGCCTTTGCCGTGCAGTATAGTGGACAGGTACAGTAACATTCTACTGTCTCCATCTTTGTGAAAGAAGCAGGTCATGCCGAAACGTCGTTGTTTCACCTGGCTACATGGCGTCACATTTTACAAGACCTTAATTGTCAAAATTGTTGCCGGTAAAGTCTGAAATCCACACTTTAGCACTTATCGGTCCTGTGTCTAGTTATACACGACAGCGCCCACCGCTGTACCAGGTCCAGTGTCGAGCTGTACTCGACACGACATTGTGCAGTGTTCTATGTTGGTGTTGCTTAAAATTCTTTTATCTAATGTTTGCTTTTGATCTTTGAAGATTAAACGGCCTTTGAAAAATTAATTTGGACTAGATAGTTGGAATTAACAGGAATAATTTAGACCGAATAGGGTTAATAATGTCCTGAAGGAAATAGCCTACCTGGAGACCTAGTCGTAGATGGTTGTATAATAACACGAGAATGTATAGTGATTTAATATCTCGGCTGGAAGCATGCATGCACGTACTGTAAAGAAAACCACAGAAGCATTAGTAGTTGTCGCTAGTAAGGAGACTGGTCTAGAAGTGAATGCTGATGGAAGTACATGGTCATGTCTCGAGAAGAACATGCAAGATAAAATCACAATACAAAAATTGACAGTAAATCCCTAGAAAGGTTGGAGCAGTTCAGATATTTTGGAACACCCCAAAACTAATTAGAATTGCATTCACGAAGAAATTAAGAGCAAGTTGAAGTCAGGGAATGCTTGCTATCATTCGGTGCTCTTTTGTCTTCCAGTATGCTACCCAAAAATATAAAGATTAAGATATACAGAACGTTAATTTTGTATGTTATTTTGTGTGGGTGTGAAACTTGGTCTGTCACATTGAGGAAGGAACTTAGGCTGGGGGTTATTGAGAATAGGGTGCTGAGGAGTAGATATGGGTCTGAGAGGGACGACCTAGCAGGGGAGTGGAGAAGACTATATAATTAGGAGCTTTATGATCTGCACTTCTCACCAAAAATCATTCGGGTGATAAAATCGAGAAAAATAAAATGGGCGGGGCATGTAGCACGTATGGGGGAGAGGAGAGGTGTATACAGGCTTTTGGTGGGGAAACTTGAGGGAAAGAGACCACTTGTAAGACCCAGGCATAGATGGGAGGATAATATTAAGGTGGATCTTCAGGAAGTGGGATGGTGGGTGTGCAGTGGATTGATTGGCTCAGTACAGGGACAGGTGGCGGGCACTTGTGAATGCGGTAATGAACCTTCGGGTCCCATAAAATGCGGGATGACTAGCTGAGGACCGGTCAGCTTCTCAAGAAGGACTCTGCGCAATGTAGTTACAGTGGAAGTGTCAGCCTCATAGTGAATCTTCGGAGTCTATAAAGCGCAGAGGAAATATTCGACCAGTTGAGCGTCTGTGAACTGCTCTTGAATGACTCTTGTCTGCGTCATGCATTGAGTTGGCTGGGTATTCGCGCGGTTCGCAGAACACCGGCAAGGTTCCGCCAGTGCGTGGGTTTGCTGCCAGTGTGAGGCAGCCGACGTAAAGGTGATGGATGAAGGTCGCGCGGCTACGCCCGCCTTTCTGAAACAGGTTGTAGTCACGCCTGTGTAATGTGATGTGCTGCAGGCTGACTAATAATGTTCGTTCCTAGATTTATGGCAGTGTTGTAATAGACTGAGGCCATACCTCATTAATGTTGCATCGTAAAAACAACAGTATACTGATAATGCTGTGTATGCCTGTTTCATCAAATTGCAGCCAAGAAGTTGTTATTATACATATTCGATGCAATGGATATATTATTTTGTATTTAATTCCAACGAAGCAGACGTGTGGTAGCGAATATACAGGGTTATTCGAAATGATTGTCGGGGTTTTAGCAACCTGTCATACACAATACACTTGAGATAGGAGTATATGTATTTTTTTTTATTTAATAGAACAACACTCCAAGTTTTT
>Ga0123357_10014191_pt1 | contig 10385 bp, 5 predicted proteins | sample TergutEmb28metaG_FD_89873 | JGI IMG/M metagenome (GOLD analysis project Ga0123357, IMG submission 89873) | Embiratermes neotenicus P4 segment gut microbial communities from Petit-Saut dam, French Guiana - Emb289 P4 | ecosystem: Host-associated > Arthropoda: Insects > Digestive system > Gut ... | reverse complement strand
GGTGCACATATTGAAATGTACTAAGGTAAGTCCAAAACTTTAAACTTTTCTGAACATTTTAAGATGCCAAACGTGTAAATCCGTCTAGTACTTTTTAAGTTATAGCGGTTTCAAATCCCATCCATCTTTTTCGATGACTCTGTATTTTTCTCCTGTATTTTGAAAGTCATATATCTGATCAGTATGTGATCTGTTATGTCAAAATTGACCCTGATTAGCTTAGATAATTTCATCTACTTACGAAACTGACATTAAGTGAAGAATATTGGATAGGATTTTGGAAGTTAACTGTACATGAAGAATATTGGATGAAATTTTGTGTCTGGTTAATAATAGCCTTTATAATTACTGCTTTCACTTTAATGTGTTTCTTATAAACATGTACAACAGTAGATTCCTACATCAGTTCTTCCTTATTCCAAATAGCATTAATAAGTTTATGGATTTCTGAATGTAGTGTTTCACCTGCTATAATTAGAATTTGATTTATGCTCACAAATTATACCCCTTAAATTTGCAATAGGAATCTCAGCCTCAAACAAACTATACCACACTCAGATATGTATTTCACTGTGCCAACATTCAGTAGCTTATAAAGCAGATCATCCTTCCCATCCACAACCAAATTAGTTCTGTGTATATTCTCTATCCTTTTACTTTCATTTACTGGATCTGAGTGGGTTTCATACTTTTACCTGAAGATGGAAGCAGCCCGGACACCCAGTATTTTGCTGGATGGAGCTGTCCCCTGCATACTGGTGAGACTTGATCATGGCACATCTCATAGAACCTGTGTTGCTTGTAGGGAAAGGGGTGGGTGGGAAGAAAGTGACTTCTCTTTCTTGAATGAGTGGAGTTATTTCATGTTACAACTCTTTTGTAACAGATATTCTAATGCTGTGTGTCTTAACATTGACATCAGCATTTATTTATCAGTGATAAAGATGCTGATTATTATGTTTGTTGATAGTCATGTCCAGGGAAGCAGTGTGAAAAATACCAAAGTCTTGTGGCATGTAAAGTATTTGGGACAGGATCACTCAGTAAAGAGGAGTGTGATGCGGATACATCTATTACAACAGTGGAGGTGGATCACATAGGTTTGTACCATTGCTTAATACAAATATAGCAAAGATGCTTGTGAATGTTAAGGGGAATATCAAATGCAAATGCAATGATGTCAGAAATATAAAAAGAAAAAAAATACTTTCTTTTTAAAGATATCTAGCTGAAGGACCATGGGGCAAATTGACTCAAGAGCTGTATAGTTTGTATATAAATCAAAGGAATATAGACTGATGTCATAAGCACAGCTTAAACTTGTTGTCATGAATTTTACATTGCCATCATTTATCTAACAGTGACCAGGAATGTTATCTCCCAAGTGCTGGCAGAGTTCACTAAAGGGTCAAGAAATTAGTTGAAAACTGGTATATTTAACTGGAGAAGTCTGATATTTATGTTTTTTCCCCAAACTATCATGTATTTTCAGTGTATGTGAGATTTAGTATTGTGTTGTTGCATCATTGAGCAGATTTAGAAGAAGTAAAGGATGACACACAGTTGCGAGTTTGCAGTTTTCCAGATGATCAGGGCTGCACATTTATTTTCCGGTACCTGATTGACAACAGTACAGTAGAGGTTCAACGTACCAAGCATTGTGGCAGTGATAGTAATACCCTTGGTGAGTGCTTATTCTGCTCTTCAAGTCTTATGCAGTACTGCTTGTTGAGGTTGCTTATTTTGAATATCCCAGATTTATTTGTTCTCTGGTTCTATAATTTTAGTGCAGCTTAATATGTACTGTTTTTATCCATTTGCATGTGTGCTTTCCATCCAGTTCTGTCTGTAATCTTCTTTTTTATTCCCTGGGACTACTAGTACTTGAAATGTTTTTTTATTTATTAATTCTGAAACATTTTTAAATGGTATTTTATTTAATTTAAATATTTCTTATCAATAGCATGTTGATGTCATATTGTGTTAAGGCCTTATTTTCACAGTCACCTAAAAGTGTGGTATTCATTACTAAGAAAAATTCTAAAACATAAAATTACAGGGACTTGAAATACATGTATCATAACACACATTGCCAGAGGTGCTGCACTCTTGTATAAATTTACAAACAGTTTGTGACACAAACAGTTGTTATTTCCTGTTCGTTAGATCTTAATACAAGCAAATGCATGTTACAAGTGCCAACAAAAGATAAACCAGAGTTCCGAGGAACAGAATATTAAGTTTCAAAATCATAATGGATAGCCAAAGAATATAACATTTCCACTCTTTCATTTGCTTGGGATCACACTTCCTTATCCCAAAATACAAGATACACAAAATTAATTACAAGAATTTCAACGGCTGTAAGGAATAATTAAATTGTGTTAATGAAAGTAGAGACAGATACATTCTTCAAGTTAAGACAGTGTCCCTTTCAGTGTTCCTACATGAATCTGAAACATGGACATTAATAACACAGCAGTTCAAAGGGATAGAGACCTTAGAAATTTATATATTAAGACCATTAGCAAGATGCACATTTTATAATTGTCAGTATAATGAAGATATCAAATAAAAGAACATTAGGAATGTTGTCAAAACCATAGATTACAGAACATATTGGTATGAGTGTATGTAAAGAATGAAGCCATGTTGTATACCATGCAATCTTCTGTGCCTCAAACCAAAAAGAAGACCTAAGGCACAATAGATTACCAGTTTTAATCATGAAGCCACAATAGGCAAAATGGCTGAATGAGTGATGTTATTGATGCACATGGGAAATTCCATTTTTCCTTCATTAACCCTTTGACGCCTAACGACGACTATAGTGGTCGTACCGCACCGCTAACCTCTAAACGTTGCATTTTATATATATGTATTCAACAAATATAGGTACTGAATATTTTAAACATGGTATATACTCTCCGTTTTTTCCTCTTCAAAATGCAGTTTGTTTCATAAATATAACCTATTTGGTTCCTTTGTTATTCACATTTTATACACAGGGTGTGCTAAAATTAAAAAAATAATTCCGGCGCCAAAAGGTTAATGGCACACATTTATTGAATACTCAGTTACAATGGACATTACTTTTACACACCAAGCAGACTAAAGGAACTGAATCTTAACTATGGGTGCTTGTTACATAATACAGTAATTCATACTTTAAAACTAAAAGAGCATGTGATTAAATTAAAATCTAAAGTTACTTTTTTTGTTACATCAGGCTGTGCCTGGGCACATGTGGCACACTTTTATACATACCTATGGTGATGATTTATTTTGTTTTGTGTTGACAGCTCTTGTTCTTGGAGTAATTGGTGGCATTGTATTGACTGGCCTGCTGCTGCTTCTGATTTGGAAGATTGTCACTTCAATTCATGATCGCAGAGAATATGCGAGGTTTGAAAAGGAACGTGCCTTGTCCGATTGGAACAGGGTTAGTATAATTTATGTTTGTAAACTGCAGTATGCATTAACCCTTATCCTCCTAACGTGGAGAATACAGTGAGCTCCTGATAACGCCATCAAATGGCAGGTGGGATTTAATTCGGCGTTTAAAGGGTTAAAACAAAGACATTAGTCTTTGAAAAATGACTGTATTTGTTTGTTTGATACATTCACTTTTTCCTCATTGTGCCTACTGAGTTATGACCGAAACATAAAAGTGAGTTTATGCTAACTGACATTCAAATATGTAAATTTTAAATAAATTAGAATGGAGAAGAGGTTAACTGGCAATAAAATTGAAGATTCAAGTCATCTGGGATGTTATGCCAAGCAGATGGATGATATATGGCGTAACATACCAGAAGTCACAAACCTTTAGCAACACTGGTGTGAGAATATCATGTCTCACATGACACACTAATTATTTACACATCCAAAGAGCTCTTGAAATGTATTTAAAATGTATGTGAATCACTTTAATTATCAACCAACAAATGCACTTACATAAAGTTTCACATTAAAACACTTAAAATCACTCCAATATGTTTCGATCCTAAGATCATCCTCAGGGAGCTACGTTGTTCCTTGCTAAAGTCATTTTAAAAACATTCACAAAATAATTCCTTTATATTAACAGAGTGTTGTGGCAGCATGCCAGTGGCCAGTTTAATGACTTTTTTTCAAGTGTCCAACAGAGTGTATCTGTAGTGCCTATTGTCTGATAATTTTATATTTATGTCACTTTCAATTGCAAAACTGTCTTGAATGAAAGGTGAATTTCTTGACCAGCTGAGTGACTATTAAGATTCTGAAGAAGGTCTGTGGTCAATGGAGTTGGTTTGTGATGGGTAAAATTTGTACTCTGTGTCCCCATATAAAATAGTTACAGTTGTTATGTGAGTATAGCATATTAACATGTAATTAGGAATCTATGAAAATTCTTGAATGAGAGGGTGGAAATGAAAAACAAAATTCTGTCGGTGCCTAAGCGTGAAACCATGATAGCTTATAGTGATACAGATGTAAGGTTTCGGGCATTCTTAATTTTTAAATGACCTGTTAGGTATTTAAATTGTAGTGCATGATATGGCTTATAGTAATACAGATGTACAGTTTCAGGCATTCTTAAGTTTTAAATGACCTGTTAGGTATAAAGTTGTAGTGCATGGTATGACAATTGTGAGAATTATTTGAATAGTATTATTTGAACAGAGAGAGAGAGGGGGGTACAGTTCTGAAATAAGTGGAATTTTGTGGAAAAGAAAACAGAGGTTTTGCAGCATGTCTTAAAAATGAAGTAAATTTATTTGTTGCATAAATGTATAAAATATATAAAATGAATTTTACCTGTGTTTGAATATGTGAACACAGGTAGTTTAAAGGTTAATTTTAGCAGAGGACAGTCAGGTTCTAGTCTGCACTGATGATGTTAATTAGTTGGGTACCAACAAACACTTCAAAAGAAAACACAGCACCTTTCTTAGTTGGTAGTAAGTAAGTTGATATAGAAGAAAATCAGAGAAGGGAACACTAAATATGTGTTCATGTCTTGTCACATTGCAGGACAAATCACCAGCCTAATTACAACTATTAAATCTTCAAAAATGTTGCCAAGTTCAAAATTCCAGTTGCTAACGAAGAGGTTATTCTAGCGTAAATACAGAGCAATTGAAGTTCATTTTCATGTCTAATCAGAATGCAGGATAAACGTATAACATAGTGATACTAAATCATTTGAAAGTGTGGCAAATTTCAGGTAATGATGCTAACAACTATAATTTTCCTGGGTATTGACAGTATACATGTATGCACACTTAGGCTGCATTCCATGGATACGAAAATTAGCCATCATCATCATCTTTATTTTTTTCCATGAATCCAATCATAGATACATATAATGAAGATGTGGAAATGGTCACATATCAAGCATTCCATAATGAAAATTAAACACAACATAGTTAAATTTACATATCAAGTAATGTGAAATCAGCAATAGTCATCATTATTTATCTAGATACATCAAACAACCATACATCAACAGCCAAGAATGAATTTCCATAATACTTGTTATAGGAATTATATATTGTGGAAACAAATCAGTGAAATTACCTAGACCTAAAAGACAAACACAAAATGTGTGTTTATCTCAGTAATTAACCAACTTGATGCACAAAATTTTTGTTTTACAATAAGTTTATTTCATGCCTCTGCATGTTTCAAGCACATGTGCTTATCATCAGGAGGTCAAAATTGCATTACACAGCCTCTGGTATCATCACACTGAAACAAGTGAGTGGTCTAAAATTACTAAAATACAATTCTATAAATATGAGCAAATGATAGTAAAATTTATGTGTGAATTTTTCGGGTGTGATTACTGTGTATTACTTACTATAAACATGTTATGTCATGTAGAGGTTATGTTTATCCAGTTATTAAACTTATTAGAATGGTACTATGTCTATTTACATTTATGTTTGCTTAGTCTCTCTAGTCATAAAATCGTATAAATTGCTGATTAGTTGTTGTATCTATAAGGTTATGTTTGTCCGGTTGTTAGAATTGTTAAAAATATGATGTCTGTCTACATTACCTATCTAAAAAAGTTGTGTTTATCTAGTTATTAAGATTTTGTGGTGTCTATTTACTTTACATTAATTGTTGAATCTACAGAAAATGCAACTTGACTGTTGTTAAAACATGCTTACCCTATACGTGGCCGTCTCGCGCACAGGTTGAGAGAGGACTGGTTGGAATGCATGGGATTGTGGGTTTGGCATCAGGTGGGTTATGACGTGTAGTATTTGAATGAAGGAGGTCAAACTTAGGATTATGCTCGTTCAGATGTTATTCGGGGATGAGTTCATTATGGTGGAACGACTGGTTGTACATTTGTTCATATGGAAGCAAAAGGGTCGGTGTGTTGATCTGCTTGAGAAGAGTCATAGTGTCGTCAATGTTCCCATATTCATGTCTGCAGTTAAGTATATGTAGTGCATATGCCGAACGAGGGTCATTGTTTTTAATGTACGGTATGTGTTCCCGGAATCTTGATTTTAAGTTTCAACCTGTCTGCCTGACATACGCTTTGTGGCAGGTCTTGCACGTAATTGTGTATATTCCACTTTTTTTCATGTTCTTGTAACCGGGTTGGTGCTGTGGGTTTTATGAGATGGTGCAATGTTGTTGTAGTCTTGAACGCTATACGTATATTCATATTTTTTAACAAATTGGTAATTTTTCTGATCTTTGGGCTGTGGAAGGTAAATGTAGTCCCGATTTTTTTGTCATTCTTGCTAGTTTTTTTGTTGTTGACTTTGTGTAGTATCTCTTCGGTTAAGTTTCAGTAGCAGGTGTTGCAGAAAGTTATTGTTCTTAGCAATTGATTGTATTATTTCCCATTCTGTTTGTTTCATGTCTGGATTGAGAGGTAAAGGATGCATTCTAGTTATGTGGAATCTAAAGGCTGCCATTTTTTGTTCTATGGGGTGATTAGAAAGAAAGTTAATTGTTGTGTCTGTAGTGGTTGGTTTCCAGTATATGTCTGCTTCAAGTTTGGTGAGTCTGCATGTTATTGTCAAATCGAGAAAGGCTATGGAATTGTGTTCTTCGTATGTGGGGTTAAGATTTATGTTATTGTGTATTTTGTTTATATATGTGTTGATGGTGTGCAAGTTGATTTTTGTTGTGTCGTATATGACTAATATGTCATCTACATATCGTACATAGAGTGCTATGCTCTTCATATCCAGAAGTTGTTTTATATTTGTGTTTTTATAATGCTGCAGGAATATTTCGGCAATTAGGCTAGAAATCGGTGACCCCCATAGAAATACTCTCTGCAGGTTGATACATTTTTTGTTGGAACATGAAATAATTCTGTGATAAGATTACTTTAAACAATGAGAGCATTTGTTATGTTATTTGAATGTTGTTGTTTTGCAAAAACATTCAAATAACATACCAAATACACAATTGAAGGGTTGTGCTATATTACAAAAAACTCCTCTGATATGCATTTTTTGGTTTATAGTTTCTACAGCATTGTTTGTTAGCTTGACTACAGAATTTGCAGTGGAGGTATCCTTCCTGAAACCATACTCTTCTGCAACTGATATGTTGCTTTAAGCATATAATGGCTAAATATATTGTACAGGACTTTTTATAATTCTTTTGTCAATGGCGTTGACAGAACTACTGGCTTATAGCTTGTTACAAAATCTTGTCACCCTTTTTGTAAGGCTTTATTTTTGACATTTTTAGATGGATTATAGGAGTGTGAAATGAAAGAAAGAAACAGAAGAACACAGACTGAGTGTATTCACGAACAGAGTGCTGAGGAGAATATTTGTACCTAACAGAAAAGAAGTTACAGGAGGCTGGAAAAGAATACATAGTGTGGAGCTTCATGATTTTGTACCTCTGACTGTTAGGATATCAGACTGAGGTGGATGAGATGGACAGTTCATGTGGCATGCATAGGGGAGAAGGGAAATATATGCAAAGTTTTGGTAGGAGACCTAGTTGTAGGTGAGAAAATAGTGTGTAATAAAATGTGTCTCAAAGAAAGAGGATGGGAGGGTGAGTATTCATCCGCCTCAGAACAGGGACAGCTCTTGCGAACATGGTAATGAATCTGTGGGTTCCCTAAATTGTGGGGAGTCCTAGGCTAAATAAGGTACTGCTGGCTTCTTAGGAGACATTCTGCTACTTGGAGCTACTGGTGATTTTCATTGTCCAGCTTTCTTCTGGCATTTTGTGTGTTGGTGCTACATCTTTAAACAGAATTATGTGTGTAAATTTTGACAAGGAAAATGGTTTGTGAGTATCTAGTATATTTTGTATTTAATAATTTAATGTTTTCTTTTTTGTGTTTGTTTTAGGGTGACAACCCATTGTACAAGCAAGCAGTATCAACATTTAACAATCCAACATTTGGCACACAGTGACCAAGTTAGAAAACATGCGTAAAAAGTTAATTTTGTACACTGTTTTTCATTGTGTAGTTACTTAGAATGTGATGAGCTGGTAATTTTATGCAAACACACAAATAATTTTTTCCATATATTAGATATTCCTTCAATCAGAAAGTCTAACATGCTGTCTGTAATAAGAAATAAAACTTGTATGTGTTGCATTATTGTTGTCACAGCTGGTATCCTATTTACCGTCTGTATTCAAAATGTAATTAGGATGAAAGAAAGTTTAGCTTTACAGTCTTTTTTTTGGGACAGGACAGTATTTTATTCAAAACACTCCAAAATTTGTGGAAAGTCATGTAGAAAATACATTTTTTAGCCTGATTTACTCATCATAGAGCCACAGCGATGAATACATCAGTATATGAATTATTATAGCACCCTTATTTTGTCAGTATTAGTAACAAAATTTTTGTTTTCAGATAGGTAGATTTCTCAAGTCCCCAAGCATAGGAAAATAAGATGTTGGCTTATGGAATCAAGTTAACTGATAGAGTCATTTTCTCATCAGTGCCAAACATGAGATGGGTGCAGAGTCACAGAGAGCAGATGATCAATGTGCATGAGGAATGTATAAGTTAATATGACCTTCACCTCCTTGGGCCTCTGACAATCTGTCATTTCAGGTTAATCATGTAAGAAACTGGCTCCTAAAATAATATTTGCCATTAGATTTGACACCATCATAAAAATTTTTTGTCCTCCCGCCCTCATCCTATTTGGTCTAATTTACCACACTTAATTACATTTGGCATTGATAAGTATTTGTTCACTGCTGCAAAAATAAATGTGCTGCCAGCAGACTTCAAACACAAAATAATATTTTTACATATCTGTGAACATCTCTTGTCTAAATTTATATAGTACATAATTACACTTCCAGTGATGAATACCTGCCCATGTACGATGCTCAAATTACATTCTTACTCATCCAAGTATGACACTTGACAAACACCAGTCACTTATCCCATTGTATGGCACCTGCTTAGAATAGCATGCCCATGTACAGGATCAAGCTACAAAAATGTGATTCTTAGCATAAAAAGCTATAAATTCTGAACTTCACTGATCAACTCAGTGCAACTCAGATTGTAAACTGCTTTGTTGAGCGATGAAGCTGATTCAAACTTAGCTAGTGGGCTATTATGTCATGTGGAATTAAATACATAAAATGTATTAAGTAGTTGGGTCCTTTGTATCATTTTCATGGCATGCATACCACAAAAAATTCAGTGACTTTCAGACTGCAGACCTCTATGATGCATGGCTTTTCCAACTCAAAGCAACAATACACCACCTCTTTATCACTGCATACTGTGGGTTCATTTTCAAGTTTCCCATTTTGTTGTATCATCCTAAGAAGCATGTCCAGGAATCAAACTGCATTCCATGGCCAGTTAACACATTGAGTGTCAGAATAAATGGAAATATGTAAAATGATGTTTTTGTTACCTAATTTAAGATTCATATTGGCAGTTACCTGCTTCGAATGAGGGAATCCCTCAAGGTCCTGAGTCAGCAGAGCTGGTCCTTATGCTGATATTTCAACCTGGGTGTGCAGTGACCAGTATGTTTAGTCCATAAAATAAGTGCTGTTTAAGTATTACTCAATTACTCATCATCTACTAAATCTGAAGTATGGACAATTTAATGTAAGCTGAATTTAGTCAGTGTGCCTGTCTTTAATCTCATTTCTGAACAGCCCTTGGTGGGCCTGCTTCGAGTCCATTCTTGGAAATTGGTTGCAAATGAGCAACAGACAATGTGTGTTCAACAAATGGTTTAACCTTTTGATGCCTAATGACAACTGTAGTGGTCGTACCACACCGCTAACCTCTAAACGTTGCATTTTATATATTTATTCAACAAATATAGGTACTGAATATTTTAAACATGGTGTATACTCTCCGTTTTTTTCCTCTTCAAAATGCAGTTTGTTTCATAATTCTAACG
>Ga0123357_10014189_pt1 | contig 10387 bp, 6 predicted proteins | sample TergutEmb28metaG_FD_89873 | JGI IMG/M metagenome (GOLD analysis project Ga0123357, IMG submission 89873) | Embiratermes neotenicus P4 segment gut microbial communities from Petit-Saut dam, French Guiana - Emb289 P4 | ecosystem: Host-associated > Arthropoda: Insects > Digestive system > Gut ... | reverse complement strand
TACATTACTGCATAGTTGTTGTATATTATTCTTTACAGAATTACTGGTTACTTCAAGCTAAGGGTGACATGCTTATTTAATGATTGACTAATGTAATCTGCACTGTGCCCGTGGCAAAGTACACCCTGTGACTGGGTGCTGTGCTGAGGCATGATCACGCTGCACAATGTCCAGAAGCCCCAGAACTCTGAACAGTAATTACCCTCAAAACTTTCTGTAATTTCTGGATGCTTTAACATAACTACGCGAGAACAAAAGACACTTCTTCACGAGACGTCGAGCAACGCAGACGACTAAGCACTTGCTAGGGTTACATTACTGTCCTCCGAGTTCTCGCATTGTTGTAGTTCACTTACTGGTATAAAATAAACCTCCCATATATTCAGCATGGTGAGTTATTACTAGAGCAAGGAACCTTCACCTCCGAGCCCTGACCGAGTTTCGAGTTTCGTCCTCTTCAGAGAGCAACATCCACGATACGTTCTTTACCGAGATACAACAAAGGCACGAATCATAGGAATAACAGTTTCATTTCTATATTTTCCGGTTCCGTTTTTACACAGGCTCAGCTATGGGCGGACAGACTTGGCATGCCATGAAATGGCAGAAAACAGTCTAGGCAGTATGTCTGCAGCCTGCATTTCTCAGAGACTGATTTCATGTTGGGCGATGAAACAGCTCAGGACAGACTGGCAGTTCCAAACCCTTCTACAGTAACATCACTCTCCAATTCAACCTAACATCAATTAGTGTGATCGTAACTTTCAATATGACGTATGTAATTCGTAAATAATCAGTTTTTCCATTTCATGTACGTATGGTTTTTAAACTCTCAACTTTTACTTAAATTTTTGTTGATGTCCGCTCTCTGAGAACATGGTGTTGAGGAGAGTATTTGGACCGAGGAAGGATGAGGTAAGGGGGAATGGAAGAGATTGCAAAACGAGGAGCTGAATGATTTGTACTCCTCACCCAATATTGTGCGGGTGATAAAATCGGGAAGAATGAGATGGGTCGGGCATGTGGCGCATATGGGTGAGGAGAGGGGGTGTATAGGGTCTTGGTGGAGAAACCGGAGAGAAAGAGACCACTGGGAAGACCTAGGCGTAGATGGGTGGATAATATTAGGTTGGATCTCCAGGAAGTGGGATGTGGGTATATGGACTGGATTGGGGTGGCCCAGGATAGAGACAGTTGGCGGACGCTTGTGAGTGCGGTAATGAACCTTCGGGTTTCCGTGAAATGCGGGGAATTTCTTGACTAGCTGCAAACCAGTCAGCTTCTCAAGAAGGACTCTGCACCGTGGAATAAGCAAGTCCGTTCTCTGTCTGGGCTTAAAATTCTAGATGCCCATAATCCTGAGGATTCACAATGTTTTTCATCATCATTTACTGACTTTATGTACATATAATTCTTCCACAAGTAATCTGTATTGCAATTTGCATGCTGAAGATATTCACACTCTGGCTAGGCTTAAGATTCTAGGTGTTCATAGTACTGAGCATTCATAACGTTGTTCAACATTTACTGATTTTATTTACATATAATTCTTGTAATTTTTTTGCAGTCTATTTGCCGAAGATGTTCACTCTCTGGCTAGACTTAAGATTTGAGATGCCCATAGTCCTGAGAATTCGCATTGTTGTTCATCATCATTTACCGCCTTTAAGTACATATGATTCTTAAACTTGTAATTCGTGTTGCAATTCGTTTGCTGAGGAGATCTCTGCACTGGCTAGGCTTGTGACACCACCAAGTCTAGTTTATGGTCATTAATGTCTGGCTGGAACATTCTGCATCAATTGTTACTGTCTTCACAGGCCAGGGGAAAATGGATTCAGTATATTGCTGAACATTGCCACCGAGTGACAATCTATGTACGAAGCCTGTTCATTAAGTAAGGTACCTACAGCTATAATTCTTTTAAGAACCCTTTTATTTTGTGGTAGGAGGTACTGACTGTAATAGGGGTAACATGTAACGGACGGTGCAACAATCATTATTCATGCTATTCAGTGGACAATTTTATGTGCAGTGGTAATGATACTGGAAACTTTGTCATGCAGAATACTTTGTGGTGTGGCAGTTTATATAGGCAGAACATTTCCATCATTGCATTTCACTGCCAGTTAATGCTGGTGTTTGGTGATAACGTACCGAGACCACGTCATTTAGGGAGAGAGTGCAGAGAGTTCAAGAGTACGTTTGCGTCTGTCATGAAGATTAAACCTTTCAGCCCGGCAGATCAAGAATGTGTGAACACAGTGCAAGTGTTGGAACTGGTTTTGGGAAAACATCAAGATACAATTAAAGATTTATCCTTTGCACTGGAGAGTGATTTGTGAAAGCTGTGCCCAACATTGTACATGTACAGCTGGGATACGGCAGTGTATGTGCATGGAGGCTACCAAGAAACGTGTTGGAAATTCAGGCTTCAGCCTGCAACACGGATACCACTCCAACCCAACCACACCTAAACTCAAACACGCATAGAACCAAGAACAATACGACCAATGTGATAATTCAACAGAATAGTCGCAAGTTCCTGATGATGGATATATTAATGTCCGAAACATGTTGAGCACATAAGAAGTGAAATAAATTAGCAATTGGCATCAAGTTTGTCCTTTATTCTTCAACTATATGAACTTATATTGAAAAAAAATAGTTTCCTCGGTTTTTTTGAGACATGATATATAACAGTACACACAGTTGGTGGAAAAAGTATGTGACATTAAATACTATGTAAAAACATATACTGTTCTTCTATAATTCAGTTTTCCCAGTGTGACCTTTCCATCAACGCTTCGGTTCTTAATCATATGACCACTATACAACACCTTATGTTACATTTTTACTGCCAGGTGAATGCCGTTTGTCACACAAACTATTCGCTGTGTGCTGTGTTGGTTACAACATATTGGTCAAATACTTTAAATGCCGGACTGCTGGCTAGAAGTCAGTATTCGGAAGGTCCTGCGACCGGCCACCTCGACACATGTTTTTCTTGGTTTCCCTGTGTCTATAAGCAAAAGCTGAGATGTTTTCCAAGATTCCAAGTTGCCACTACATGCTTCTCATGTAGCCCTCCCGACTTAAATTTATTAGTAACCAATTTAATACTTCATATAAATGTAAAATAACCACTGCCACCGGGTGAACCCAATTGCAGTTAATAATAATAATAATAAATTCTTAATAAAAAATTTGAAAAAAGACTTGAGATGAACAAATTCATCTTCAAGTTATGACATGACCTAAAATACACAAACTGGAAATTACTGTGTAACGTGCGCAACATACACGATTTATGCAAGATACTACGTGATATATCTTCACCTCTAAAATAATGAGTTATGAACAATCAAACACAATTCTTTCCTAGCATGAACATACGTACCGTTGAGGATTCCTCGGAAACCTGAAGAATTTAAGGTCACAATGTGTGTCGCTGTTGTAACACCCACTGGCGTACCGAGGGGTGGGGTTTTGGGGGGTTCAAACTCCCCCGAAATTCCGAAGGCCTTCCAAAATCGTGCCAAACTCAACCCGATTGTGAAAACTGTTAAAATTGCTGAATTTAGGACGCCAACACCCCAAGATGTTCGGAAAAATGGCAGTAAAATTCTAAAACTACATAGGTTCGCAATTGTTTTATATTAGCAATGACAAATAAATTGGTCGTGATCATAAATAGTCTTAAAATACCAAACATTAAGAAAATGTTACTATATGAAATGAAATTTCTTGTACCAAATTACAGCTGTCTCCAGACCCCCTGAATAGGGGGCTACCGCCCCCAGATCCCCGTTCTCTCTGTCCTAAACTGAATTTGTTGAACCCCCCCGAACGAAACTTCTGGGTACGCCACTGGAAACAGCCACTGGAATAAAACACCCTCTGCATCCTATTGGCAATACATTGAAGCAAAATAGTAATCGTGCATGTTTGTCGACGAAATAATCAATAATGAGCAACAATTATGACTAAGTTATTTTCATACATCCTGCGCCATGCACACTGATGATCATCACACGAATCACCAAAGCAATAGTATTCAATACAACTTTCAAGCAACTTCAGTAATGATGACATCGTCTTACCTTGGACTAAAGTTACAACGGCAACTCCTTTAAAAAAATCATGTGACTCGTATGTGATTGGCCAGGCGCACAGAAGAGATTTTTCCTCCTATTAATTATCATACAAAACGCACCCACTGTGCCAAACCAGCTACAAGTAACTCCGTTGTGGCGCCACTGTCCTTGTTTCCAAGCGTCCATTTTCACCGGGGTGACTAAACATCATCCATTTCCCAATCCTCTGCGCCGGGCGGTGTTGCGCAATCTTCCCCACCCACAACCATTCAGGTTGATCACCTACTCACAAATGAAGTCTTGACCCCCTCCAGGATCCCCATGCACAAAAAAACAGGTTTTGTTTAAATCAACCAATGGAGTAACTTACATGATGATGGATGAACGAATCACCGTTGCACAATGACGTCACAGTGTCGGCAATGGCCGTATAGCTTGGAAACACGATGAACAGTTTGAGAGCACTGTACAAGGCAGTGTTTCTCCAGCTTTTTCGAGCCGCGACGCACATTAGGGCAGCAGCTGCCTCGCGACCACAGGAGAAGGAAATGAAAATAGGTGTAAAATAAAAAACACAATTAGCATAAAGAATGTGGCGTTTTAAAGATTTCACGAAATGAAGCTAAACCTATATGCATTTACATGCTGCTGCATGAGCCTAAGTTTGCTACTGTGACTCTTCTTATGGCTCTTGCATGATCCTGTAAATATGCATTTTTTCGTGTTTTGCGAGGCTGTTCTTAAACGAATAAGATTTTACCAACCGCAAGGTAAATTTGATGTTTGTATGACTGCGCATCTCTGATACAATAATATAAACAACCAACTATATGTAACAATAACAATTTATTGATGATTTTAATCAGCCCAACATGTTTCGGGAGAAAATTTCGCCCATCCTCAGGAACACTAGACTGTATTTACAGCTTTTGGTAAAATGCATAGACGATGCTGCTGGTACAATGCACCGACGATGTTGCCGGCCGGCAGCCTCGTCGGTGCGATGTAGTACAATTGTAGAATTGTTGCAAGTTTCTTCGGCGGTTGAGTGATTAACCGTCCTCGTTTATCCACGTGTGCGTAAATTTTACAAAGTTCGGCACATTTATTTCCCAGGCACTTAATTATTTTCTACTGCATGTGTCGAAAAACACGCCGGGTAAAACCACGTTGTGCGACGGTTAGCGGTATTCTGTAAAAGAGCCCAATTCTAATTTTTACTGATTGAACTGACGGGTTTAAAGTGGCTATAGGCTTTCATGTTTGAATAACAGCATACACTAGGCAGAAGGAAAGAAAAAATACCTACACAACATGCAGACGCCATGGCCCCCGTTTATCTGTGTTTACACCACTATTACAAAGTTGCTGACTGGCATCTTCCTACTAGAAAATTGGCAAAATGGTCCATTTCAAGTTGCCTGAAAGTATTTCCGGTGTTCTAACAAGTATAAAATGAGACAGCAGGGGTTGTGGGGTTATACAGGTACAGACGCACCATCTGCAGGTTCTCGTACTTCCTCCTTCATTTAACACGCCCATTTACAACCTGTAATGCAGTTACGAAAGAGTATCAGCACATACGGCGTGTTGTTGAAGCGGAAAGCCAAATTTTGTCTAGTAACGTAAAGGTAAAGCAATCCCATTACAGGCCTGGACAGGCGAATATGGTTCCAAGAGGTTGAGGCTCCCAGAAGGTGGTAAGGTTGTCAGCCCTACGCACCGGCAGACTTTACCCACCAGGAAATATTCCTGGTACTCATTTATGTTGGAGGCTGAGTCAACCCCAGGGCTGTAGTGCGATCGGAAGGATTATGTCAATGAAAAATTCCAATGACATCATGGGAATCGAACCCGCGACCTTCCGACTACGCCATCGCGCACTCAAAAACACATTTCTTAAGACTGTGGCTTGTGTTTTATAGTACTTTAATTACTGAATCGAATTATTTATTTTGATCATGTCTATTTATAACTACAGCTCACATTTCAAAATACTTTTAATTATAATTTATCATTAAAGTGCATTGTACCGAAAGCTGTATATACAGTCAAAAAGTGCTCCTGAGTATGGGCGAGTTTTTCGCCTGTAACATGTAGAGCTGATTTAAAAAGACCAATAAACGGAATCTGTTACATATTTTTGGTTGCTTACATCGTTGCTTCATTAACCTTGTTACTAGAAACACTGTAATTAACAACTCTTAATTAGCATTTTAACTGTGATACCAACAACTGCTGTTTAACTTACGTTTTTACCACCACGTCATGAATTTTATGTCACTTAAATTGTTATAATTGATACTTATTATTATTTTAACTATTTGTATTATGACTACAGTTCAATTGTTTTTACAGTACTAATTATATAATCCGTCCTTACAGTGCTTTACACTACAAGCTGTAAACAGAGTCTAGTGCTCCTCAGGATGGACGAAATTATCGCCCGAAACATGTTGAGCTGATTGAAATTATTAATAAAATCATTATCATTGCATCTTGTTGGCTGTTTATATTATTGTATCAATGATGTACGGTCACACAAACATCAAATCGCTGTCAATTCCCTATCTATTGCAGAATAATTCCTTTCTGCCTTCGTCAGTACTCGACTAGCATAAACAACGGACAGGTCATGACCAAGTGGACCCTGACCCACTTAAACTAGCATCGCATGTGGGGAAAAAAATCCTTTTTAAAATCCGGGTGTTGCAGTAGCGGTTCGCCACACAAAATGTCCTTCAATATCTGAAATGCCTCTCTCTGCACCTCCCCCCACACATATGGCACATTTTTTCCTGTCATTTTATGTAAGGGACTGGCGATAGGGCTGAACCGCACATATTGCTTACCAGCAGTCGACTGAACTAACGCTCCCGCCGATTTGAATGATCTAGCCCGTTTCACCGAAAGACGAAATCTCGTGTCTGCGCATATGACGTCACATTTCAAATGCACTCTTACTGTCTGTAAAACCCTGCTAGACCTAGGAACACCTTCAGCTGTTTAGTGTTAATCGGCACTGTGTAAGTTTATATAGCTATCTTTCTTTCGTCCATGGCTACACCGTCAGCCGTAACCTTGTAACCCCAAAAATACACTTCTATCTTTAGAAATTCATACTTGTCGGGTTCAAGTTTAAGTGATTTGAACCGTAAGAGGTCAAAAACCTCTACCAATCTTTATGTTCCTCTAACTTTGCGCCCCAAATTACAGTATCATCTAAATAAATGAGGGAACCGCGGTAGCACAGTGGTTAAGGTGCTGTGCTACAAGTCCGAAGGTCGCTGGTTCGATTCCAGATAGTGTCATGGGAATTTTTCATTGACATAATCCTTCCGATCGCACTATGGCCCTGCGGTCGACTCAGCCTCTAACAGAAATGAGTACCAGGAGCATTTCCTGGGGATACAAAGCGGCCGGTGCGTAAGGCTGAAAACCTTACCACCATCCTGGGCCATTGTCACGTAATCTGGGAACCTTAACTTCCTGGAACCCTCTGGGCACCTCGGGCCTGTAATGGGGGACTACTGATTTACCTCTTGTTTTTTTTAACTAAATAAATGAGCGCCATTGTCCCTGCCAGTCCACTTAAAATAGTATTTATCAGTTGCTGAATATGGCCGGTATTCGGAGTTGCTTTAGTGAACTGTATTTGGTTCAATCTCTGAATTGTGCGTACATCTAGGCACTATTACGCACTACACGTATCATCCAGCTACATCTCCGCTCGGTCACTGCTCTGAACTCAACTGATGCATAAAGCAGCTACAGTTACATTCGACAACACACACATTGCTCGAACGATAAACACTACGTGCCAACTAATGAAAACAAAAAGAAAGAGAAGGAAAATACCTTCCTCTGTCCAGTCTGCTTATATAACAAATGAAAGCTTAAACAGCCGGTGCTGAACATATACCCATTGGCATATTGCAGAATTCAAGATGGCCTCCCGGCGTCGAAAAAGCTGTTTTTTGACGATCTTCCTATCGTAACGGAACCTGATGAAACCCGCTGGCTAAATCAACAGTAGTATAACATAGTGCTTTTTCCAGGGCACCTAAAGTATCCGAAATCAGGAGTAGGGGGTAATAATCGCCTACCGTTACCTCATTCAAACGACGAAAATCAACTACTAACCGCCATTTTTCCTTCTTGGATGCATCTTCTTTATTTTTCACCAAAATAATTGATGAATTCAACGGGCTATTGGAGTGCCTAATAATCTTATGGCGCAACAATTGATCAATTATCCCTTATATCATTATAATATTCACAGATATTCATAATAGCTCTCCTTTCCTGGTCGTTTAAGTGATCGGTCCGAATTCTCTTCCGCGCCTCTCGTAACCTCCGGTGCAAAATGAAGATGGATCCTAGAGAATCAGAATGAATTACGAACTGAACGAATTAATTGAAAATGAGGATATAGTGAGATTTATAAAACGTCACGTGATGCGGATGAATGATAAGAGAACACCTAAGAAAATATTAGAGTGGAAACCTATACTTACTTACTCCATGGTGCAGAGTCCTTCTTGAGAAGCTAACTGGTTTGCAGCTATATCAAGAAATTCCCCGCATTTTATGGAACCCGAAGGTTCATTACCGCACTCACAAGCCTCCGTCACCCGTCCCTATCCTGGGCCAGCCAGATCCAGTCCATATACCCACATCCCACCTCCTGGAGATCCATCCTAATATTATCCACCCATCTAAGCCTAGGTCTCCCCAGTGGTCTCCTTCCCTCCGGTTTCCCCACCAAGACCTATAGGTACGAGAATTAGAGGAAGACAAAGGAAGAGACAGATAGAAGATACTGAAGAAGATATGCATGTAATAGGACTAAAAGAGTGGAGAAAGCAATGTAAGAAAAGAGCAGAATGGAAGAGAATCACTGAGAAGGCTTAAACCCATATGGGGTTGTAATACCAGTGAAGGAAGAAGAACTCTCGTAACCTATCTTCCCACGTTACTGCTCTTTGTGCTATGAAAGTATCCACCTGTATTGTGTTAGTTTCAATTTCGCATTCACCTAGGTCCATTACAGGTAAGGACACACATTCTCATCGTTCACGTTCCAAATGCTCGTAAGGCATCATCACTCATACTACAGTTAGAGTTTCGGCCATAATGATTCCTGGTAACAGCTCAGTTTTCCTAATCAACCCTACTTTTAATTCTTCTCAATTTGTGGGCATTTTAACCTTTTTAACGCCGGGTTAAACCCCATCTGCCATATGCTGGCATTATTAGGAGCTCACCATATTCCCCACGTTAGCAGGATAAGGGTTAACTACTGTTTCACACCTCTTCGTGATCTCCATAGTTCGGGAACTTCGCCAAAAATATCTAGCCTTGCTGTTGTTCACCGTGTATGTGCGGACTGCACAAAACATCTCGTGACATCGGAATGCGAATTCTAGTTCTTTGAATTTGATGTGTGTTGGACCGTGCATCATTGTGATAACTGAAGAATAAAAACCAAATAGATGCAATTTATTATTTTATTGTACGTCTTAGAGGCTCAACATGTTTCGGGCACTACTACGCCCATCATCAGGAGCTCGCGACTATAATGTTGATTACCACATTGGTCGTTTCGTTCTTGGTTTGCTGTAGGTTGGAGGTTAGGTGCTGGTAGCCGGGACACTACTCCAGCCTACCAGCACCTAACCTCCAACCTACAGCAAACCAAGAACGAAACGACCAATGTGGTAATCAACATTATAGTCGCGAGCTCGTGATGATGGGCATAGTAGTGCCCGAAACATGTTGAGCCTATAAGAAGTACAGTAAAATAATAAGTGGTATCCAGTTGGTTTTTATTCTTCAGTTATCTGCTTCTTTGACTTTGTTTTCCTTACTTGAAACTCGTGAATACTGCTTACTTCTCCCGCACGCTGGGTCCCATTTTACGCGATGGGGTTCCGCTAAGCCTGCGCTGGTAAGCTTAGTGAACAGAATTACATCTCTTGGGTCACAAAAACCTCGCTTGTCAGCGCTGGTACAGTTGATGACAAACGTCCTACAATCGGCTATTCTTAAAACACTACTTCTCTTATAAAGGAAAATTATAACCCTGCCATGAACACGTATGAGGGATTTGACGTTCAGGTGACCGTGCATCGTGATAAATTCTTATAATAAAACCAACTAGATGCAATAATTTCTCAAATTCATTTTTGGAATAAAACTCTACATGTTTCGGACAGTTCCTCTGTCCATCATCAGGAGTTTTTCACTGTACACACAGCAATGGTATATGTCATACAGGTTTGTTGACT
>Ga0123357_10014188_pt1 | contig 10387 bp, 7 predicted proteins | sample TergutEmb28metaG_FD_89873 | JGI IMG/M metagenome (GOLD analysis project Ga0123357, IMG submission 89873) | Embiratermes neotenicus P4 segment gut microbial communities from Petit-Saut dam, French Guiana - Emb289 P4 | ecosystem: Host-associated > Arthropoda: Insects > Digestive system > Gut ... | reverse complement strand
TGTTTTTTTTTTTTTTTTTTTTTTTTATTTTTATTAGAAAAAAACCCTTTTTTTTTTTCCCCCCGGGGTTTTCGGGTTTTTTTTTTTTTTTTTTTTTTTACATTTCTGTGGCTTTCCCAGGCTATTAGGTGTTCTTTTTTTGTTGAGAGTAATTTCCACTGTAATACAAAGGTAATTTGTTTCTGCTGTAAGCATGAAGTGCGGTATGTATTGAGCTGTATTGCCTTGTGCTCAGTGTTATGTCATCAATACAGTACAGAATGTATTGTGTGGAGAAAGATGCTTGGTTATGTTTAGGATACCAGTAGGAGCATGTTCATGCTGTTCTTGACACGCAAGTGGGCCTGTGACCTTGACAGTGTGGGGTAGCGCAAGTATGCCATTTCCGTTTGTGGCATTTCATTAGGTGTTTGGTTTGTAAGAAGGACGAAGTCAAACTTATGCCCAGCATTAACCAGATAGAACGTCATAGGAGATAATAGTCCCGACTTGTATGCACAAGTCACTTAAAACCAATTTATTTTAACTGCAATATGTCAGTGACGGGTCATACTACCTATTAACCCCTCTGTTAGCACTGTCAAGCTAAGAGCCATTCGCACAAGCCTCCAGTAGTGGTCGAGCGTGATACCTGGTTTGCTTAATGACCAACTTTTGTTGGTGCTCTCAACAGATGCTTTTTGTGTTTATTCACTTTGTGACATGATTTGATATTGTATGAGGCATTTTTGTGTTTTTAATATAAATGTTTGTTTGGTAGATGAAGTGTCTTTTGTGAGTGAAACATTTCATCAGTCAGTTCAGTATAGATTTCTGTTTATCAGCTTGATTCATGGAACTGTTGGTGTTTTTTTGCCCCCTGCCTGAACCCAGACTCTCTGAACTGCACTTGTACCAACAGCACTTAATGAAACAAACTGTTTGGTATCAGACCCCACATGTTGAGAATTCTCTGCCAGACTGTGCCACAGTGTGGGGTGTGATAACTCTCAACCCACCCTATAAACTCTCATCACAACTACACTGTCTGCAGACACATGTGCCATTTGTGCATCATCTGCAAGAGACCTGAAATTCGGCTGAGTACCCGGTCGATGGCAGTAACCTTTGTTTCCCACTGCAGTGCAACTGTCATGTCTATTGCTATGAATGTGCGCAGTTCACAGTTCATGTTGCCCTGCGCTAAGTACAGAGACATGCAGTATGTGCTAGGTATTGCTGTTAGCCACATGTGGACACCCTGCACCTAAGATCCAGTTGGCTCAAGTTATGGACAGGTGGCAGGCACTAGTGAATGCGGTAATGAACCTTTGGTTTCCATAAAATGTGGGGAAATTCTTGACTGGCTGAGAACCGGTTAGCTTCTCAAGAAGGACCCTGCTGCAGTAAATACAGAAATGTTCGTTTTATTTATAGCACCAGTAGGCAGATAGCCGACAGTTTGACATGAGTGATATTTGTAAACAGTAAGAACTGATTTTGGCTTTGATACTTTAATTGTACAGCAGTATTTGTTTGGCGAGATATTTTTACGTGTAGTTTTTAAATGTAATTATCTGTTTAATTGTAGACTGGAATTTAAGAATATGGTACTGAGGGAGATATTTGGTGGTAAGTTGGAAATGTTAACGGGAGGATGGAGAAAATTGCATTGGGCTTTACGAGAATGAGATTTGTGGTGCAGGTGAGATGTTTTGGAGAAACGGAAACCATGTGCATAATTTTTGTCTGAATATCTGAAAGCAGTAGGCAGCTGTAGAGTGTAGGAATAATATTAGAACCTGCCTTAAATATTTCGGCAGTGGCATGTCGACTGGATTCATCTGGCTCATTTAGAGGGCACCACTGTGCCAATCAGGGCGATGCTGTCAGTCCGTCATACTGCAGTAGCTGCACAGAAAGTTTCACCTGAATTTACACAGTGCAGCTGCCTAGTGCCACTGGTCCTACCAAACACTCTGCTGTTTCTGTATGACAAAGTAGCAGACATCCGACCCAGACAGACGAGCGGTGTGGTGACCACATTGACCAGAAATCCACCGCAGAATACCCACAGTTAAAACTGTACGCACATTGCGTCTTTGCTGCCTTTTTAGTTACTCCATGCAGTACAGTGCAACTTGTGATATCTTAATGGTTCAAGTACTCTACACATTATGAAACATGCCAGTTCAGTGTCATGTTCAGAATGCTTGCCACTGGTCACAGCCATAACCTTTGTTAATATTATGGTGCTCGGTCTTGGACTGGGTTTATGTCTTTCAAACAGCCACACGATGTTTTCGTTGGTACGTAACACATTTCGGATCCTTCATTATAGGAATAGACTTTTGTATTGTCTTCCCTTCAGATTCATCATCTAAATATTTCAACAAATGTCTCACAATTCCCCCACTCCCTTCCCTTCCCACCCTCTATCCAATCACCCTAACACAATCTGCTCTCAACACACAATCCCCAAAATGTAACATTCTCCTTCTCTTTCTCATGTTCCAAATATTCTCCCCAGCACTCAGTTCGCTAAGCCAATCACCATTCTCACCACTGAGCTATCAACTGTTCCACTCGCATTCAAATATCACACAAATTTTAATTTCACTAATTTTAATCTTTTAACCATTCCATTTCACATTGTAGGTCATATATTTATGTAGCACACTGACATACAATTGTGACATCTTGTGTAATGTACACAATAGGCGTTTATATTGTGTCATTTTCTGGTGGCATTTATCCTGTTATTTTATTTTGTGTCACAAAAATACATTAACAAATGAAACTGTTCCGCTAAACAAATCTCCATCTGCTACATTCATGCAGTAACAGTAGCTGTTTTGTACTGCAGTTGTACTGTAAATTAAATTAACAAATTTTGTTATAATTTCGCCCCAGACAGTCAGAAGGTAACTTGGCCAGCTGCGTGACCGACAGTTCTGCTGTCTCAGTTCTTGTACACCGACAGTCACAGCACACCGTCACTGTATCATTCGCTGCAGAGCTGATCGTGTCACAAATATATTGCCATTACACTAAAACCTTGGACATTTCTCTAGTTTTAAATACATTATTGAACTGGCTGTCCTCAAAATGTACTGTACGTCTGCAAATGTCAGTTTCTGTAAACCTGCACTGACATTCTAGGAATTATGCACCGTCCTTACAGAGGAGATGTATAGAAATGTGTATTGTGCTGTGATTTTGGTACAGTTACTGGTGGGGGAGGGTGGAAAGGAACGTGTTGAGAAATGTTGCATAGTGCTGAGTGTGAAATGTTAAGATGCAAATGTGAATGGCTGCAAGCATTTAAATTTTCAATTCAATTAATTTGCGATATGTATCAGGGAATGTGAACCTTTGCTGTGACATGCCATACTGACTGCATTAGGCTACTAGCAGGTAAAGACATGAACATCTGTCATGAGTTATGATCCTTGAGTACAGTAATACAGCCCCAAACAGTGTACAGCAAACACAAGGATTTGCTGCAGACATGTTACTGGAAACTAAAGGTAAATCCAACATATGGTGCTGACCTTGCCCACTGGAATATTATTTTTGTGCCAGTGACACAACATTTGGGAGGTCACAAATTGTACAGAAAGAAGAATGCAGGAGCCTAATGTCTGCCATGACAGTTTTAAAAACCTTGACAAGATGAGACAAGCGCATCAGGGTACTGTGGGATTGTGTAAAAAAATAGTGACATTTAAGTGAAATTATTGTGCTTCATTTTATGTTGTTGTGACTGTCATTGAAATTATGAGTGTGACACAGGGAACCGCACTTACTGAACAGTATTCTTTATCTTTTCATTGTCATATATGGTGTTTTATTTCATGATCTGAAATTAAGTTTCCTTGCCATATAATTGTGGTTGATGTTTGAAATTCAACATATGTGGTCCTGATCATAAAATGTGTATTTATATTGAAAATGGTTTTTGTTTCCTCAGTTTTTTGAGACGCAATATATAAGTGTTCACAGTGGGTGGGAAAAGTGTGTGATATTAAATACTGTGTGACAATATAGACTGCTGTTGTGTAATTCAGTTTTCCCAATGTGAATTTTCCATCAACATTTCAGTTCATAATATTATTTGGTACGGGATTTGAGATGCTGACAGTGGTGAGGATTCGTAATGTGGTTGAGTTAGGACACCGTATTGTCTGGTACATACATGGTTATGAATGTTTTGGAGGAGCATTCTGATTCTGTCTACACAGGCCATCAGATGATGGAAGCAGTAGGTGCAGGCCAAATCGTCTGTGCTGACCATTTAGATTGCACGGTCCCATAACTGAGAAGACCATAATTTTGAATCTTAATATTATGCATTTTTCATGCATTGTGTCACTTTGTTACAAAAACTTACACACGTCAGGCAATACATAGCCCTGTTATTTTACATTATACTTTTGTCTGAGCAGCAATGTGTCACAGGAAATATAATTACAAACAGTACGGTATATTGCCTAATGAATGTATATAGTTGTTTTGTAATGGTTTTGAAGTTTTATATTTTTAGTGCCGTTACGCATAGCAGGAGGAGGTGTGGTGTGGTTATGGAATGGTGGGTGGCTACCTTACCGATGTCATACTACATAGTTCGAGAAATTACCACAAAGGGTGTGCCACTGAGCAACTCCGGCTATCTAAGGCTGATCTATGATCTAAGGACGTCGCAGTCTGATCTATGTTCGCAGTCGATTGTGACGCTGTGATGCTACGTTTCCACCTAGGTATGATCTGTGGTTTCCACGGAGTTTCCTGTCGTAGTAGTAACTGTGGTAGTGATCCATGGTTGCAAGTTGGAACAGCTAAAGTAGATATGAGTGGGTGCGAAAAGTTGCGTAATGTGGGTTGGAGTTCGAGTATAGTAGGCACAACAGGATCAAAGGAAATGTACTCTGTTTCGGTAAGTCGCAGCAAGGTTTTACGTTTGCTTGTAGTAGACTTACATTGAAAGTATGGTGTATAGCATTTGTCAAGGCCTGTGCTTAATGGACGTTACTTGGGTGCATGCTAGCGTCTGGTTGGCCGATCGTGTGGTTGCGTCCCCGTAACGCATTGAAAAACTAATGGATTGAAACGGGCACGTAGAAAAACTGGAACTGAGTGACACATAAGCGCTTGTTTTGTATCGTGATTGTGATTTAACGGATGAAAACATAACCATGATGAATAAATGTTCAGAGAGCTGCATTAGGCAGCTGTTAGGAGTTTGGGCAATAAAGCATAGCAAACTGTATGCCAACTTCTGTTCACTAGATAACGTATTTCTCTATAAGGTATCGTATACTCCATTATTACAGATACTAATATACTAGTACCCTAAAATACCTGATACAATAAATGGAATACACAGTTTATCACTTACATAAGAAGGCACACAATATCCGCTCACCATCTCAGCAGTTTTCCGCACATGTTGCCTGCTACCGCTTGCGTACCTAGCCTAGAACAGTGGCTTTTGTTAACAGTTTTAACGTTAATTTTTTAAAATTATTTTTCAATTGTTTAATTTTGTATAACACCTTGTATATTGTGTACACTTTTTTATGTGTAACATTCATGTATCTGTATATGTAAGGCCAAAATAACTTCCACTAATCAGTTTTAAACTTATGTAAGCTACAGGTATAAAATTTCCTCTTATACTTCTCACACAAACAGCGTGATGATGGCTACTGTGTAGCTGAAACACATGTATGCCATCTATAATTGTTACAGTGAAGTTGTGCATTGATGGGAAATATTTCTGCTTCTATTATGTATTCTAGAGGCACAACGGGGATGTCACACCATAAAAAAATGACGTGGCTTATACAATGAAATTTTGGAAGGGTATATAACTTGGAAGTATTTTGGCTCTGAATTAAGGAATAAGGATTGCAGAATCAAGAAAGTGAGAAGAAATTTGGAGTAATGCTCACTACAACTTCAAAATGCTTTTGCTCTCCTTCCTGCTTTCTGGAAACCTGACTATTGAAATATAAACTGTGTATGTGTGCATATTTTAATATTTTCCTAAATGTGGGTGTGACACTTATTCTGTGACATTGAGAGTAGACTGTAGACTGGGTTTAGGAACAATGTTGGTGCTGATCAGTTGTTAGACTTTTATGGCTAAAACTAATCGGAAATTGGAGAATACTGCATGATGTATAGCTTCATAAATTATACCTGCTGCCAGATGATATTAGAATTATTAAGGAGAGGAAGGAAACCGAGCGGCTTGTTAATGTAGTATGAATGTGACATGAGACATATATACATACAGTTACATCTATAATCATAATGAACACTCAACTCTACTCTTAGTGGCCATTATGTATATGTATACCAAGTTACAGACACTATAACATATCCATTGCTGTCACAAATAACTAAATTCACTCTCTCACACTTCACCACATAGTCACTGCAGTAACACTGTTAATATTTGTAGTGTGGTTGTGTTAGGATTTTGGTTGTGCCTTTTCAATAGAGGCAGCTTAGTATGGAGGTTGTGTTTGTTTTTGTGTGGGGGTTGTGTTTGTTATTGTGGGGGCGGGGGGGGGTTGTGTTTGTTATTGTCATTTTTGTTTGGTTGTTCAAATTTAATAATGTAGTTTAGGATAAGTTTGGTGAGGTTTGAGGTTGGAACTTCATCAGGTGTTGTTTGTACCAATTTGAGATTGGTGCATTAGATAAGGGATTCCTTGATTTATCAGTGTCTCACTTTTTTTTTGTCTCTCATTTTGGTGTGTCAGTATTGTGTTTGAAGTGCACTGAATATGTGGACCGTATTAGCTATGTTGTTCATTGAAGAATATATGTGAGAACAGAAGGTGGTTGGGCTAAAGGAATTAGGTGGGAGGGTTTGAGTTAGGCTATAGTGAAAATAGTAATGAACTGATGTGTTGTGTAGAAGACAGGGAATTGAATGAGTAGCTGAGCAAATGTTAGCTTCTCAGGAAGGACTGTTCTGCATGACATAGATTGTTATTCATTGCAATGATTTTGACAGTCATATTGGAGGGAATATCCAAAGCAACTACAGTGTTATCATTGATGACATTGTATACCATTCCTCGTCATGGCAGAGGTCACATTAATGTTATGTTGGTTTTACAGAGCTGCAGCGATTCTCTGCACATTGTGCCCAGTTCGTCCAGTGACACATGTGCAGCATCGTCTGATTGTGCCTATCACGTTGGTAATGTGAAGGTTGAGGAGGACTTGGATATGCAAGGGGAGGAGGGAGAGGTGAATGTGAAAACAGAGAAAGGCATAGGTAGTGAGGAAGAGGAGTGCATAGGTATAAAAGATGAAGAGGAAGTGGAAGGGGAGGAGGTTATAGATATAAAAGAGGAGGAGGATGAAGGGATAAAAGAAGAGGTGAGTTTAGAGGGTACAGTGTAATGTGTTAAGAAATAAGTGCTGAACCAGATTAAGTGATTTATATGTCTGCATGTCTGTTAATAGACCCATTTATATGTCTGCATGTCTGTTATTAGACCCATTTCAACTTTATGTAGAAATGTCAGTTGTCTTTGGCTTATCCATGTATACAGCCACTGCAAACAGCTGCACTGTTGGGAATGAAAATGTGTTGTTGGGATTTTTTGTTAGGAGGGGGTGGGGGAGATTCTAGTAAGAAGGTGGTTCTGTGAGTAATTGCAGAGAAGATGAAAATATGTACTTATCTGCATGCAAGAAATAATACTTATCCGCAGGATGTGTCCGAAAGGCTAGACCAATTTCAAGTGCATGTGCAGTAGAATTTCTATAATCTGGCACGTACGTGACTGGAGAGGTGCCACACTATTCAGTATTACATTTATCAAACAGTACCTGTACTGACCTAAGTTCTTGGAGGAAATTTTTTCCTTGTGTCCTTGTTAGTACCTTAGGTGGTCAACAATCCAATCTTGTGTGCTGCCATAGTGATACTCTGGCTTGTAGCACTTCCAGGTTTCCTAACTGTTTCTAGTGTCTCCAGAATTGTTCATATCTTGTCCCTTGTTGTGCCATCTACTGTGTGTTTACTTATTTTGGGATCTTTGGGAGCCATTATAATAGCTCAGTAGGCTTAGTGAAGTACAGATTGCAAATTGTAAATCACAGTACCAGTATGCATACTGGAAGGTACTGACTACAGAGCTTCTGGAATTAGGGGCTATTTTCCTCAACTGCTGAAGTATCAGGGTTTCTGGTGTATCAGCTACATATTAAAGGAATTGTACTGTATTTTTGATGCTCCCTTAGATGTATTGAAAATGAATATGTGATTTATTATAGGGGACTTAAATTTCCCCATAGAGCAGTGGTTCTCCTTCCACTAGAGAATGATGGTGCATGTACCAGTTTCAATGGCCACTCTACAAGAAAAATTAAAGTATTGGTTTTAGTATGATGCTACAAAGCCAGGGGTGATAGAGAACAAGATTTGCGAAGGTACTGAGTGTCTGAAGGCTGCATTAAGCAGTGGTGTGACAAGCCTTCACTTTATGGTTCTGTTAGCAAGAAGTGTGAGCAGTGGGAGCACTGAAGCAGTGACCTTGCTGTATCTTGTACCTTGGCGAAGCTCCCTGACATACACAGTGAAAACACAGGATTTGAAACATATTGATTATCACCACTTACCAGAATCCACATTGACTTAGTAGATAGTTCTGTGCTTCCTTTAATATTAAGTCTCTGTGCATTTTGTCAGGCTGTCCTATTATTCACATACATAGTTGTTACTAATATAGGAAGTTATCCTGAGTTGGACCCATGGAATTTCATCCACATACTGGGTTTCATTACTCCAAACTTCTTACCTATCTTTGTCATGATTATAGCAGCTTTAGCAATATTTAAGGCATGGATTTTTGTGGGGGTGGTTATGGGCAAGTTCTTAAATGGCGTAGGTGTTATAAACATTTTCAACACAAAATTACATGGTCTGGGAGCATGCTAGCATCTGGCTGGCTGTCTGTTTCTTTTCACTACTATAGCGGATTGAATGCTGTAATGAAGTGAAAAGTGCACATAGAGAAACTCTAACTGAATGGCACATAAAATAATCTTGTGCATCGTGATTGTGATTTAATGGATGTAAACATAAGTGTGATGAATAAATATTCAGAGCTGCATCAGGTAGCTGTTAGGAGTTTGGTCTATACTGGTCTATACAGCACAGACAGATGTATGGTGACTTCTGTTCACTAGATAACGCATTTCTCTGTATTGTATTGTACACTCCATCACCATTACACACATTACATATACTGATACCATAAAATAAGCTACAGGTATATGATTTCCTCTTATACTTCTCACAAAAACAGCTTTATTATTGCTGCTTTTTTCCTTGCTATATGTAGCTGCCATTTATAATTGCTACAGTGAAGCTGTGTATTGGTGGGAAATATTTCTGCTTCTATTATATATTCTAGATGCACAACATGATATCGCACCATAAAAAATATGACCTAGCTGATGCATTGCTTGAAATTTTGGAAGATTGGGGAACATGAAGTATTTTGGAGTGGCGTTAAGGAATACATATGGCAGAAACATGTAATTGGGAGAAAATTAATTTGGAGTAATGCTGACTGCAGCTTCATAATGTTTTGCTCTCCCTTCTGATTTCTGAAAACATGACTATTGAAATGTAAACCTGTGTGTGTGTTTCTGCAGTATTTTTATAGACTTGGGTGTGATACTTGGTCTGTGGCATTGAGGGTAGACTGTAGACTGGGTTTGGGAACAGTGTTGGTGCTGATCAGTACTTATACTGTTATGGCTGAATGTAATAGGATATAGGAGAAAACTGCATGGTGTATAGCTTCATTAACTAACTGTACCTGCCACCGGATATTATTATAATTATGAAAGAGAGAGAGAAAGGTGACTGGCTTGTTAATGGAATGAACGTGACATGAGACATGTGTTCAGGGTTATCAGAAATGTGACATGAGACATGTGTACAGGGTTATCAGAAATTTGACATGAGACATGTGTACAGGTTTATCAGAAATGTGACATGAGACATGTGTGCAGGGTTATCAGAAATGTGACATGAGACATGTGCACAGGGTTATCAGAAATCATTAATTATAATGAACAATCAACTCTGCTCTTAGTGGCCATTATGTATATGTGTACCAAGCTACAGATACAATAACATATCCATTGCTGTCACACATAGCTAAATTCCCCCTCTCACACTTCACCACACAGTCACTGCAATAACACCGTTAACATTTGTACTGTGGTTATGTTAGGGTTTTGTTTGTGCCTGTTCAATAGAGGCAGCTTAGTGTGGGGGTTGTGTTTGTTATTGTGGGGGGGGGTTTGTGTTTGTTACTGTGTGGGGGTTGTGTTTGTTATTGTGTGGGTTGTGTTTGTTATTGTT
>Ga0123357_10014187_pt1 | contig 10387 bp, 11 predicted proteins | sample TergutEmb28metaG_FD_89873 | JGI IMG/M metagenome (GOLD analysis project Ga0123357, IMG submission 89873) | Embiratermes neotenicus P4 segment gut microbial communities from Petit-Saut dam, French Guiana - Emb289 P4 | ecosystem: Host-associated > Arthropoda: Insects > Digestive system > Gut ... | reverse complement strand
TGTTCAGTACACACTATTCTGAACATCAGCTGCTGCACCATATCAACTGTAAACATCTGCTGTACTGAAGCAGTTCAGTACTGAACTCTTGTTGTGTCCACCCTACATCTGGTACAGCCTTTAGTGCTGTTCTAAGTGCAGGATGGCAGAACAGCAGCACAGGAAAAGCTTTCCCTATCCACACTGTAGACATAAATGACAGTAGATATGTGGCTGCACTCAACCGTAAGTCCACATTTAATAGGGTAATGGTGAGCCTCACCCTCCGGCTGATTTACCCCAGGGTTAAACCCAGGTGCCTCTTGAACAGTAGAATGTATGGTCTGCAGAGCTGGTTTGTATGTTGTGACTGTGGTGTGTTGCTGTGTTATATTGATATGGTGTGTTGCTGTTACAGTATTGATATGGTGTGTTGCTGTGTTATATTGATATGGTGTGTAAAGAGAATTTAAATGAAGATAGTTTTTATAAGCTGATTTAAAATGTTTTACACTTTGAGACAAGATTCTTATATGAGAAGGAAGTTTATTAACAACATTGATGCCTAAATAATAATATTAAATATTAAATTTGATAATGGTTGAAGAATGTTATAGTTTGTTCTACTATTGATATTATGAATCTCAGAGTTGAATTTATAGTGATCTCTGATATTAACCACAGATAATAAAAGTTAAAGTATATTCTGTGTATGCAGTGGTGGAGTTTTTAATTTGCCAAACAATTCCCTACAAAAATCTCTATGTCTGGCACCCCCATACGAAATATGGTTACCCTTTTGTGCTGAGCCGTGCCTCTAAGGCTCGCCTCAAGGTTATCTCCATGCGGAACCAAACTGGTGACGTGTCGGAACTTCCGTCCACGTCTTCCCTAGCTGTCATCAGTTGACTGGCTGCCGTTGGTGAGGGGAGTGGATTGGGGTGGTTGTTTTGTGAAACGGTTAGCAGTGAAAGTACTGGCAAGAGGACTTCTATTCGAGCTGGCGAGAAGAGAGGTTGTTTTGGACAAGAGAACTACAAGAAAGACTGCTAGCCCGGGACGGTGTAGCAACTATTGGTGTTCTAGCCAAGGAACGAGAGAGAGGGGTTCGGCAGGCGAGCGTACCTAAGTCCTAAATTGGTTTGTTACGCGAACTCGCCGCCGGTCCCCACTCTCAAAGGAGGGCCAGCCCATAGGGGCCTGTGTTAGTTGTAGTCACTACTTTGTGTTGGTGCCCCAACTCTATGAGCGTTGGCCGGTACTGTGCGTGTTCGAGGCTCGCAAACGGTGACGGCGTGCTGACAGGGGCGGGTGGTAGGACGCGAGGATGCGTCATTAAGTTTCGGAGAAATGATAGACAGCTAGCACGCTGTGTGGCCGAACGCGGGTGCGGTGTTACGTACTGCTTGAGGAGGGCAGTAGAGTAGTGTGTGTATTACGAAGACGATTGTTAGCGGAGGTTGGATACCTCGCTGTTGAAGGGTGTATTTACTGAACTGTTTTGTTCAGTGGAGGTCGGAGCCGCATGACTCGACCTGGTGTTCTATTAGCTCGAACTCACTGTATAGTTTGCTATGTTTATCGTTGCCTGTACACGTCGCTATGTTTGAAGTAAATTCCTTGTTAGTGTATACCTACCTGGCGGAAGACGCCGTGTAAGTTCGTAGGTGATTTTTATATTGTTAACGAGGAGTTTTTTTGTGGTTTTAGAATACATTATCTGTGTTCTAGTTGAACTGTGATCATTCTTTTGTTCTTCGCTATTTTGTGCATGGCTTTTCTACCCATTTCCTACCGGAGCCTTCCCTTACGGGGTCCGGCCGCCCAGGGGGTCTGACGCGGGCATACAGGGTGCCGAGTCCCCAATATTATCCGCCTAGTGGGGCTCAGTGCCATCTGAAAACAATGCTGTATGAATCATTTCCCCAAAGTATTATTGTGTAATCATGACGGAGTACAAATATGAATAATAAACTATCTTCCAGGTATCTTGTGACACAGATGATTTAACCACAAATTGCCTAACATGCTGCATTTAATTTAGGTATAATTTGGTCAATGTGACTTTTCCAACACCAGGTGTTGTCAGTAACTGTTATGAGACATTTAGTATTGATAATTGTACCAATCATTGTTACTGTCTCCATCTTTATATCTCCCTGTACAACCCAGGTTCACTGTCTCCATCTATCTACCTGTACCACTCAGTGTAACTGTCTCCATCTATCTACCTGTACCACTTTGTGTCACTGTCTCCATCTATCTAACTCTACCACTCAGTGTCACTGTTTCCATCTATCTGTCTCCCTGTAACACCCACTGTAACTCTCAATCTCTCTATCTCCCTGTACCAACCAGTGTCACTGTCTCCATCTATCTATATCCCTTTACCACCCAGTGTCACTGTCTGCATCTATCTATCTCCCTCTACGACCCAGTGTCACTTTCTTCAACTCTCTATCTCCCTGTGCCACTCAGTGTCACTGCCTCCATCTATCTCTCTCCCTGTTCCACCCAGTGTCACTGTCTCCACCTATCTATCTACCTGTAACACCCAGTGTCACTCTCTCCTATCTATCTCCCTATACCACTCACTGTCTGTGTCTCAATCTATCTACCTCCCTGTAACAGTCAGTGTCACTGTCTCCATCTATCTATCTCCCTGTACCACTCGGTGTTACTGTCCCCATCTATCTATCTCGCTGTACCACTCAGTGTCCCTGTCTCCATCTATCCATCTCCCTGTACCAGTCAGTGTCACTGTATCCATCTATCTCCCTGTACCGGTCAGTTTCACTGTCTCCAATTATTTCTCTCGCTGTACCATTCAGTGTAACTGTCTCCATCTATCTATCTCCCTGTAACACACAGTGTCACTTTCTCCATCTATCTATTTCCCTGTGCCCCTTAGTGTCACAGGGAGATAGATGGAGAAAATGACACTGACTGGTACAGCTAGATAGATAGATGGAGACAGTGACAGTGAGTGGTACAGGGAGATAGATAGATTGAGACAGTTAGAGTGAATGGTACAGTGAGATAGATGGAGGGAGACAGTGACACTGAGTGCTACAGCGAGATAAATAGATGGAGTCAGTGACACCGAGTGTTACGGGGAGGTAGATAGATGGAGACAGTGACAGTGAGTGTAGAGGGAGATAGATAGATAGATTGATGGGCACAGTGACACTGGGTGTTACAGGGAGGTAGATAGTTGTATACATTAACACGGTCTGGTACAGGGGTTAGATAGATGGAGAAAGTGACAGTGAATGGTACACGGAGATAGATAGATGGAGACAGTGACACTGAGTGGTACAGCGAGATAGATAGTTGGAGATTCCCTGTATAACTCAGTGTCACTGTCTCCTATCTTTCTCTCTGTACCACTCAGTGTCACTGTCTCCATCTCTGTATCTCCCTGTACCACCCAGTGTCACTGACTCCATTCATCTATCCCACTGTAACATCCAGTGTCACTTTCTCCTTCTATCTCCCTGTGCCAATCAGTGTCACTGTCTCCATCTATGTATCTCCCTGTATCATTCAATGTCACTGTCTCCATCTATCTGTCTCCCTGTACCACTCCTTGTTAGTGTCTCCATCCATCTATCTCCCTGTACCAATCAGTGTCACTGTCCCCATCTGTCTGTCTCTCTGTAACAATCATTGTAACTGTCTCCTTCTATCTATCTCCCTGTAGCACTCATTTTCACTGTCTCCATCTAACTATCTCCCTGTACCACCCAGTTTCAATGTTTTCGTCTATCATCCTGTACCACTCAGTGTCACTGTCTCCATCTAGCTACCTGTACCACTCAGTGTCACTGTCTCCATCTATCTACCTGTAACACCCCGTGTCACTCTCCATCTATCTATCTCCCTGTGGCACCCAGTGTCACTGTCTGCATCTATATATTTCCCTCTAACAACCAATGTCACTGTCTCCACCTATCTAACTCCCTGTACCACCCAGTGTCACTGTCTGCATCTATCTATCTCCGTGTACCATCCAGTGTAACTTTGTCCATCTACCTATCTCCCTATGCCTCTCAGTGTCACTGTCTCCTATCTCTCTCCCTGTTCCACCCAGTGTCACTGTCTCCATCTATCTATGTCCCTGTGCCAATGAGTGTTTATGTCTCCATCTATCTCTCACCCTTTTCCACTCAGTGTCACTGTCTCCATCTGTTTCTCTCCCTGTACATCCTAGTGTCAATGTTTCCATTTATCTATCTCCCTGTACCAGTCAGTGTCACTGTCTCCGTCTATCTATCTCGCTGTACCACTCAGTGACACTGTCTGCATCTATCTATCTTCCTGTACCAACCAGTGTCACTTTTTCCATTCATCTATCTCCCTCTGACACTCAGTGTCCCTTTTTCCATTTGTCTCTCTCCCTGTTCCACGCAGTGTTACTGTCTCCATCTATTTATCTCCCTGTACCACCCAGTGTCACTGTCTCCATCTATCTACCTGTATCACTCAGTGTCACTGTCTCCATCTATCTATCTTCCTGTAACACCCACTCTCAATGTGTCCACCTATCTATCTCCCTCAAACAGTCAGTGTCACTGTCTCCATCTATCTATCTCCCTGTAACATTCAGTTTCACTGTCTCCATCTATCTATCTCGCTGTACCAATCAGTGTCACTGTCTACATCTATCTATCTCCCTGTACAACTCGGTGTCATTGTCTCCATCTATCTATCTCCCTGTAACACTCAGCGTCACTGTGTCCATCTATCTATCTCCCTTTACCACCCAGTTTCACTGTCTCCTTCAACCTATCTCTCTATACCACTCACTGTCTCTGTTTCCATCTATCTATCTCCTTGTACCAGTCAGTTTCATTGCCTCCATCTAACTATCTATCTCCCTGTACCACTTACTGTCACTGTCTACATCTATCTAACTTCCTGTACCAGTCAGTGTCACTGTCTCCACCTATCTATCTCCCTGTACCACCCAGTGTCACTATCTCCATCTATCTATCTCCCTTTACCACTCACTGTCACTGTCTCCATCTGTCTATCTCCCTGTACCACTCGGTGTCACTGTCCCCATTTATCTGTCTCGCTGTACCAATCAGTGTCACTGTCTCCATCTATCTATCTCCCTGTACCACTCACTGTCACTGTTTCCATCGTAATTTCTAGCTGTACCATTCAGTGTCACTCTCCATCTATCTATCTCCCTGTACCACCCAGTGTCACTTTCTCCATCTATCTATCTCCTTGTGCCACTGTGCGTCACGGGAAGATAGATAGATGGAGAAAGTAACAATGACTGTCACAGGGAGATAGATAGATGGGGACAGAGACAGTGAATAGTACAGGGAGATAGTTAGATAGAGACAGTGACAGTGAATGGTACATGGAGATAGATAGATGGAGAGAGTGATAGTGAGTGGTACATGGAGATAGATGGAGACAGTGACACTGAGTGGTACAGCGAGATAGATCCATGGAAACAGTGACACTGACTGGTACAGGGAAATAGATAGATGGAGACAGTGACAGAGAGTGTTAGAGCGAGATAGATAGATAGAGACATTGACACTGAGTGGTACAGCGAGATAGATAGATGGAGACAGTGACACCGAGTGGTACACGGAGGTAGATATATGGGGACAGTGACGGTGAGTGTTACAGAGAGATAGATAGATGGAGACAGTGACAGTGGTTGGTACAGGGAGATAGAGAGATGGGGACAGTGACATTGACTGGCACCCGGTGTTACATAGATGAAGACAGTGACAGTGTTACATGGAGATAGATAGATGGAGAGAGTGACACTGAGTTATACAGCGAGATAGATAGATGGAGACTCCCTGTACAACTCAGTGTCACGTTCTCCGTCTATCTCCATGTACCACTCAATGTCTCTGTCTCCATCTATCTCTCTCCCTGTACCAATCAGTGTCACTGTCTCCATCTATCTGTCTCCCTGTACCACCCCTTGATACTGTCTCCATCTATGTATGTACCTGTACCAACCACTGTCACTGTCTCCATTCATCTATCTCCCTGTACCAACCAGTGTCACTGTCTCTATTCATCTGTCTATCTGTACCACCCAGTGTCACATTTTCCATCTATCAATCTCCCTGTGACACTCACTGTCACTGTCTCCCTCTATCTATCTACATGTACCACTCAGTGTCACTGTCTCCATCTCTCTGTCTCCCTGTACCACTCCTTGTTACTGTCTCCATCTATCTCCCTGTAACTCTCAGTGTTACTGTCTCCATCTTTCTATCGTCCTGAACCACTCAGTGTCACTGTTTGCATCTCTCTGTCTCCCTGTAGCAATCATTGTAACTGTCTTCTTCTATCTATCTCCCTCTACCACTCATTGTTACGGTCTCCATCTATATATCTCCCTGTACCACCCAGTTTCACTGTCTCCATCTATTTACCTTTACCACTCAGTGTCACTGTCTCCGTTTATCTAACTGTACTACTCAGTGTCTCTCTCTCCATCTCTCTATCTCCCTTAATCACTCAATTTCACTGTCTCCAATTTGTCTCCCTGTACCAATCATTGTAACTGTCTCCTATCTGTCTATCTCCCTCTTCCTCTCATTGTTACTGTCTCCATTTCTCTATCTTCCTCTACCACCCAGTTTCACTGTCTCCATCTATCTACCTGTACCACTCAGTGTCACTGTCTCCATCTATCTACCTGTACCACTCAGTATCACTGTCTCCATCTATCTACCTGTACCATTCAGTGTCACTGTCTCCATCTGTCTGTCTCCCTTACCACCCAGTGTCACTGTCTCCATCTATCTGTCTCCTGTACCACCCAGTGTCACTGTCTCCATCTATCTATCTCCCTGTTCCAACCAGTGTAACTGTCTCCATCTCTCTATCTCCCTGTACCACCCAGTGTCACTGTCTTTATCTAACTCCCTGTACCAACCAGTGTCACTTTCTCCGTCTATCTATTTCCCTGTACCACCCAGAGTCACTCTCTCCATCTATCTACCTGTATCACTCAGTGTCACTCTCTCCTATTTATCTTCCTGTACCACCCAATGTCACTTTCTCCATCTTCCTATCTCCCTGTGCCACTCAGTGTCACTGTCTCCATCTATCTCTCTCCCTGTGCCACCCAATGTCAATGTCTCCATCTATCTACCTGTATCAATCAGTGTCACTGTCTCCATCTATCTATCTTCCTGTACAACCCAGTGTCACTGTCTCCATCTATCTATCTCGGTGTAACACTCAGTGTCACTCTCTCCATCTGTCTATCTCCCTGTACCAGTTAATGTCATTGTCTCCATCTATCTATCTCGCTGTATCATTCGTTATCACTGTCTCCATCTATCTATCTCCCCGTACCACTCAGTGTCACTGTCTCCATCTATCTATCTCCCTGTAACAGTGTCATTGTCTCTTTCTATCTATCTCCCTGTACCACCCAGTGTCACTCTTCATCTATCTATCTGTACCACTCACTGACTCTGTATTCATCTATTTATCTCCCTGTACCAGTCAGTGTCACTGTCTCCGTCTATCTGTCTCGCTGTACCACTCAGTGTCACTGTCACCATCTATCTATCACCCTTTACCACTCACTCTCACTGTCTCCATCTATCTATCTCCCTGTACCATTCAGTGTCACTAGTAGTAATAGGATACCTTGGGCCACCATCCTGCATAAATTCGAAGGAAAGGTAGTCGAAAGCCGAGAAAATAAAATGTGAGCGTTTCCTTTAGGGGTCACATTCCATCGACGTCTAGGTCTAGCCAATGGACATTTTCCGTTTGGTATTCCGCCTAGAAGCGTGTGCACCCCTGTCCCCTAATAGGTTAGAGTTGTTATCCTGCAAAAATAGCCAGGATAGGTAGTCGAAAGCCGAGATAAAAATATGTGATCGTTTCCTTTAGGGGACGTTCCATCTACGTCTAGGTCTAGCCAGTGGACATTTTCCGTGATGTTTTCCGCCAAGAACCGTGTGCAACCCTGTCCCCTTCATAGGTAGGGTTGGTTATCCTGCAAAAATACTCAGGAAATGTAGTCGAAACCCGAGATAAAAGATGTGAGCGTTTGGTGTTGGGGAGGTATTCCTCCATTTTGAAATGATGGTTAATGTGGGGAAAAGGGAAGGATTGAAAAAGGCTTTTGACTAGTAGAATAGATTATTTAGTCATGAAGGAGAAGAAAATTGTTAAAGGATGTGAACTAGGTGATGGGTGATGGTGGGAATTAGCGGTAAGAGGTGAAAACCATTTTAATATTATAGTGAACCCCTGGTACGTCATCCATGTTAGTATGATACACGTCCGCCGCCATGGTACATAGTGAGATGCTTCAGAGGTGTTACGTAAGAATTTAAAATAATCACCGCGCTGACGTCGTGTTCCACGACGTGTCGACTCATCCTTTTTAATAATGTCGGAAGGAAGTCAGCCGCCAGGTTGTGAAGAAGGGATTTAGACAGTAGACTAAGGTGATGATGTAAGTAAGGCGTTGCCGTAACGCCGTGGTATGGAGCCCTAGGTGCCACCGTGAGGATGGGTATTGAAAAAGAGCTGTAATAAAGTCCTCCCTGCGCCACTGTGGGGATAGGCAAGGGATTAGGCATTGAGTGAAGATCCCCCGACACGTGTAAACAAGCTAAACTCTGCGTAAGCACAAACAGTCTCATACTCATTCAGGAGCACATACAGTCACGTACAAGTGCAGTCACGTGTGGGGAGAGGTTCACCTTGGGCCCAGAGAGAGAAAACAAGACGCTGTAGAACAGTTTTTATTGCATATTCAAAAGATCATACAGTCAGCAGTTGTGAATCGTGCAAATCACACAAGTGAGCAATAATCAAAAGTATAGCATACAAATGGTCACAGCTAGCAGAACATACAGTCTGTGGTTGCGAATAATGTTTTATTGCACGCATCACACCACCATTCATGCCTGTCATTACACAAGCGAGCAATAACCTCCGCCTTGGAGTTACAATAATCGCCGGTGTGCGTGTGTACCAGGGGAATAGAGCATCGTCTACGCAGGTTTTGTGAAAACGTTGCAGGGTACTACATCCCATGCCCCGCGCAAAGGCGCAGTGCAAATGAGGAAAAGTATATGGAATCAGTCGGTCATCTGGAACTAGGTTAGATCGCACAGCATGAATATAGTTATGATATAGATTTTCGGAGGTGAGCGTGAATTCCGAAATGTTGGCGGTGATGTGGAACACCGTGTAAGAAGCTAGACTTCGCAGGGAATGGGGTTGCCTGAGACACACATGGCACTTGCACGATTTGGAGGCCGTGCACGTGGGTAAGAAAGAGTCGGTTTGAGGTTGATAGTATTTGGCACACTGCTTGCATAGGGATGGACTGTCCAGCCCGAGCTATGAGCCCCATGATGACGCAGGTAGAGGACCCTAGGTGAATCGAGGGGAACACACACAATCATGTACCTTTGGAAAGAAAAAACTACCGTATTGTCCCATAAAAATTCCAAAATTTAATGTTAGAAGTGGAACCGCAAGGGACGGTGACGGTGTCAATTAACCCGAATAGAAACGTAAAAGCCTCCTCGCCCAGAGTAATTGTATACACGTAGTAAGCTGGGTTGTCGTCATGCTCCTCGGAATCGCGTAGGGCAAACGAGAAAGGACCAACCTGAAAGTAAGTATCGTTAAGGTAAAATTGGTCGAGGAGGGGGGAGTTAACTTTGGCAAAGTAAAAGATGCCTAAGGCAAGCTCGCCCACCTAACACACACTGACAGCCCCTGCAATATAGGCAGGGTAAGCATTAACAAGAGCGCAGCAAATATCTAGTTCGCAGAAAGTATGCAGTAGGCGCTTGACAAAGTCCAAATGATCTAGTCTAACGGGAGTGAATTCGGTAAACCATACAGCGGTTCCCACAAGTTTATCCAAGTCCTTCTGGGTTTTTAGCATACTATCCGACCCGTTGAAACATCTCCCTCGAGGCCTCATGGCGAGGGCTCAATAGCAAGGAGATACGATTTCGACGAATCATACACACCCTTGTACACCAAGTTCAGGGCGACGGCCTTTGAATTGATACACGTCAAATCGGAGACGGTAATGACATCACTGTAGCGCTGCGGTAGGAATGCCTGGACCACACCGGCGTCGGGGCCCTGTAGGGTCAACAGGACCGCCAGACAGTATTTCGTGGAGATGCGTTTGGCCCTGGTAATGGGATAGGGTGTATGAGCATCCAAAGAGGAGACGCTGACGGCAGCGTAGGCGAAGGCCTCCTCGAATCGCTTAGCAAGATCCATTGTGGCTGAAACAAAGAAGTAAAAATGACGTCAGCCTCCGGCAATAAAAGGAGGCCGCACGTACGCGACTCGAACAGTGTGGCTCACCAGCTAGAACCGTAAGTATTATTACTTGACTACAAGTGTTCATAAT
>Ga0123357_10014186_pt1 | contig 10388 bp, 4 predicted proteins | sample TergutEmb28metaG_FD_89873 | JGI IMG/M metagenome (GOLD analysis project Ga0123357, IMG submission 89873) | Embiratermes neotenicus P4 segment gut microbial communities from Petit-Saut dam, French Guiana - Emb289 P4 | ecosystem: Host-associated > Arthropoda: Insects > Digestive system > Gut ... | reverse complement strand
CTCCCCTGTGTCCTTTGTGTCCCCTGTGGGCTGCCCCCCCCTCCAATTTTTTTTCCTATGACCCCATAAAAGGCACGTTTTTTTTTTTTTGGGGGGGGGGAAGTCACTGAACAGAAATTGTGTTTTGATTTTCACTACAGTTTGAAACACTAATCATTGTAAGAAGAAATGGGCCAGATATGATCAAAAACGTCCAGTGGTCTTCAAGTGCCCGTTATTCTTGCCAGATTTTAATGGAACTTGAATTTTCTCGACAGACTTTCGACAAATACTCAAATATCAATTTCATGAAAATCCGTCCAGTAGAAGCCGAGTAGTTCCATGTGGTTGGACAGACGAGCCTAATAGTCGCCTTCCACAATTATGCGAACGCGCCTAAAAACCGCGAATACATACACGCAATTCCGCGTTTCGCAAATAATTAATATACTAACATGCCGCGGAAGCGCACGCATCTCTTCCCCATCAAAACGTATTCGATTTACTTCGTAGTGTACTCGTACACCGCCAAGTGGCCCACAGCCATTAGCATGTTCGCTCACATATTCTCAGTGCCGGCAGCTGCGTGCGTGGAGCTGCAGGATTAGAAGGGGTTTATGTAACTTGCACAGGCTACGTTGTACCGTATATCAGCAAATGGGACACAGGCCCACCGTCCTGGATTGTTTATTGTCCTTGAGTTCAAGTACACCTGCACCAGTTTTCAGACGCTAATGCTTGTCAGTCACAGTACCATACTTTACAATACACGGCGATGGGCCCGCACTCCCACATCAAATTAACAATTCCATTGGTTCAGCTCCAGAATTTCGCCATGGATCTGCCACAGGGTCACGTACTCGCTATTACAACCAACAACCTTACCGTCAATACCTCTTCCTCTACTTAGAGAAAGACGGGATGCAGTTTAATTTATACAAACCTGGTTTACGTATATTTTGTAGCGCTTTCACTTCCTCTACTCGAATAGCATTGAATGATTGGATGTATAGTGAAAATGCGGCCGTGGGCTAATTTAAAGCACTATCCCAACATCTCCCCAACAACACAAGGAAAAGCCATGATCACGATAGATGTTTTCTGGGTCGAGATCTAAACCCGAATCCTCGGGGTGCTAGCTACACCACCACGAAGTGCCGTGAGTGGAAGTAGGGATACGGACAAAAACCGCCAATTTTAGGGGCGCTGGCAGATCAATTTGGGAAAAGTGACTGATAGCTTCGTCACGTCCGTATGTCCTCACGGTACAACCTGAATTCTACTGGTTGAATTATCACGAAATTTTATAAGAGGGGTTTGTACAAAAATTTGTTGGCCGTACAAAAATAACAAGCTTTACACGAAGACCTTCGTACATTTATGCCAATATCTCGCCGTTTACGGGCTAAGTGTAAGTAACATGGCACAGCCATAGCGGCCAAAGAAAGAACTAACGCCATACACTACAAAGCAACCCTCTCATCCTGCACACAGAGCGAAGGGACACGCGAGCTCGTTTAGCCAAGGCGGGTCTGCCATGTCCTTCCTTCCTTCTCCCATAAACTCTGGCATGTGTGGCGGTCACCCAGTCATGTTACGTCTCATACAGAGCAGACGGTCTGTAAATGTGGAAGGTTTTCGGTTAACAAAGAGTACTGTTCATTTGCAGTAATCTTGCAAGGTGGCATGGCTTACATTACGTGACGTGCACTGAGTGAGCACAAAACCAAAGGGACTGTGTTTTTCGAAGAAACAATAACTTCCCATCCTTGCCTTCGGTACGCTCTCGCAACATTCAAATTAACATAAGAATAAAGATGTACTGTCATTTCATGTGGTATAAAGCTACGGCACGCATACCATATTTCTCACTAGCTGCCCTAGAATAAGTACTCGGCGAACGTTTGAGACTCGCGGACAGTGCCCTCCTACATCTCACGGTCCGACTACGTGCGATTTTTGTCTGAAGGACTCACAAGTGTTCATGTGAACAAAGTCACATTCATTGCCAGGAAAGAGGGGCAATATTCGAATAGAAACTGCCCATATTTCAAGACAAGAGCTCCATCGTGTGCCGATGAACACAGTCCAGCGGTTGCGAGGTCCGCTTAGAAGCTGGAGGTCGAACTTCCAAGAAGCATCTGTGAAATAACGAAGTAGAACTACAAGAGCGAAATGGTCTCCAAATTCCGGGCGGATGCAGGCGTCGTATACGACAAAGCTCCCGCGAAAGCTGCCGCGCTCAGGGATACGATTAGCGGGAAGCTGCGTACAGCATATTCCACGTAAAGAACAAAAGAAAGTCGTGGAGATATGGTTTATACTATCGTAAATCTGCTGCTAAGATACGTGTATAAATAAAAGTACAACGCAAGTGCTGTGTCAATGTGAAAGAGTATATTGAACATGTTCGCACTTCCAGTATCTTTCTAGAAACTCTTTACGAATCGCCATTCGTGTTACACTTACTTGTGTTACTTGCTTATGTTTCAGGGCCAAAAATGTGAGATCGGGAATGACACGCACGAAATTACGTTTCTGATATACGTATGATCCTTTTCTGTTTCCAGTGTTTTCTTAACGAACCGTAGGCGTTTTCGAGAGAAGTCACCTTACAGACACTTTTATACACAGTTCGAAGATAAGGTATCAGTTCTCCTGGTATGTGACACTGTGTATTGTCACAGACCAGATACCTCACCCACACCTCTGCGAAAACCTTCAAACACGCGCAACCGGAAAATAATTCAGACGAGTAACCTGAATACCAATTTTGTTCGACGCTCGAAAGGTTTTTGAGAATGCACACACACACACACACACACACACACACACACACACCAATGGTTCGAACAGTTCGTAATTTTTTTTTTGAGAATAAATTATTCAACACGCGCCACCTTTTTTGTAACCGAACCACAAGCTACGATGTTTTGGCATGCAGCCCACTGATTAGCAACATTATTTGTTCCCAAAATGACTAGCAAACCGGCGTTCCTGCGAAGAAAATTATGGACAGACAACAACCTGTCCTTACAGAGCGACACAATTTATGGAGACAATCTGGAGTTTAACTGCCGAACCGTAGTGATTATGAAGTTGCATTCATCAAATTAAAGAAATTTATTCAGGATGCAGAATTAATGACGGCGTATCTTTGAGACTAACAGATCATGACTGTTTGCTGGGCCACCCTGACCTGCAATACGAAATTAATGACAAGATGTGGAAAGCTCACCTTTGAACGAACGCCAGTGCCCCCACACCCCGCCCATTTGCAGAGCACATAGTTCGTTACAGCTTGACAAAATTATACAGAACTTCCACAGCTTGACAAAATTATACAGAACTTCCATCTGTTTAGTAAACGTTATCAGAACCGTGCATCAATAATCGAGTGGCAAACAGCATGTACCTTTCAACACGCAGCAGTGACGGAATGAACTAGTTTAAACTAGAAGATAGACGTTAATACACGTGCAAAGTAATTACATAATAAGTCTAAGATGGGCACTATTTGGCGTTTCTATTTCGTTTCAATGCCAAACCAATAAAAACACAACTAGGTGGCAGCAACGGCGCTGAAGAGCGCACCTTTCAGCTATTACTGTGTCGACAACAGACTACTGAAAATATTACCTCCAGATCGGATTGCATCATCAGTGATTTTCCTATCAAGATGTCTTCACACTGATTAAAAAACCGGTGTTCCACGTTTTAAAACATCTTGTGTGCATTCAGAGGACAAAATCAAAAGAAACACATCAAGCAACGAAGAGAACAGTACTGTTTCTTTGCGAAGAAATGTACCCCAATCTATTAACGACACGCCCGTCTTTGCTAAAACTCTCAAGTTCACGGAGAGCACACTCAGAGAAACTGTGACATCAGTGTCTTCATTCTTTCTGTAGCCTGTCTTATGATACGTCCATTGCCTCTTCCAAAGTGAATTTTCCAAACAGTGTGATCTAGTGTTTCATCTTTCAATTTCCAATACCTTCTCTTTTCCTTAAGGTCATCCGGCAGCGGCTTGCTTCTTTTTCTCATCTTCCCGTCACATCTATCCTTCCCTCAATCTGTCCTTCAATAACGTGTTTTAGGAGGTAGTTCCTACGCAAGATGTGACCAATCCAGTTAGTCTTCCTTCTTTTTATTGTTAGTAGGCTATTCCTTTCCTCCTTGACTCTACATAACACTTCTTCACTGTTCAAACGACCAGTCCAAATGATCTTCTTCCCCAGTATCATATTTCAAAACTTCCAAGTTATTTCTGATCTATTTTCCGAAGTGTCCAAGTTTCAGCAACATACAGAGCTATGATCTCAATGTACCACTTCACTAGTTTTTTTCATCCCTAAATTTAAGCCCAATTTGCTGATGAAAAGAGCCTTCTTCTTGTTCAGTGCCACTTTTGCCAAAGAAATCCTGGATTTAATTTCAATTGTACATCATTTGTTACAATGCTACCAAAACAAGTGACATATTCCACATTCTCCGACTGGTTATTATTTAACATAATGTGTACTGCGGAAGACTGCCTTAAGATTCTCAATATCTTAATTTTTCCACATTCTTTTCCATTCCGCAACATCTTCCAATTTCAATTAGTCTACCAACCGTCGCTACCTTAGCCACTAGCACAGTCTCATCCGCATATTTCACAGTACGAATTACTTGTCCTCCTAGATTGAAGTCTCAGACCCTTCAAGAGCTTCCTTGGCAATGTATTCGTTGTACTAGTTTAACAGAATCGGCGACACACAGCATTCTTCAGCAACTGTAATGTACGTGCAACAGTTGATTGGAAGGGATATTTGTGGAAACCGCACGTAAATACGCGTTGTCAAAAAATTCTGCTAATTTTCAACATGGCAATCCTTGCGAAATGTAAACCCAGTAACAATGCAATGTCTGTAAATACAGCTCACTCTTAAGTGCAATATGATGTGACTCAATGAACAGGAAAATCTGATTATTTGAAGATACAGGTTTTCTGGGACGTTACGCCGTCTCGATTGGTATCAATGCTTGCTGTTTGGCGCTGAAGACGAAGAAACCAAACTCGGCGCAACATCCCAGATGACTTGAACCTTCAGCACCACCAATATGAGAATGATATAAACCTCGCATCTGCTAATTTGTCGCCCCGATGTGAATGAAAAACATGTCAAGAAAAGTGTCACGTAAGACTATATGAAGGTGGTCCTATTATGTCGATGTCCGCAGCGTTTTCAGAGCTGGGCCGTGAAGCAAATGCATTGCATTATGGGTAACCAGACTGGGCGGGTCGAGCAGCCGGCTCATTCGCCTGCGTCCACACTAGAAGTAAAAAAACCGACTACATACATCTACCGAGGAACATAAATACTTTTTTCTTGTACGAACTCCATTCGAGGCAAGCAAGAATAAACGACTATTACTGTCTTCTGGTACGTGACACCGTGTAGTTCGGTAGATACACAAGGACATAGGCCTCCACCCATAGGATATAGACTGCGAAATGCAAGCATCTAACCAAACTACGCGCGCAACATCTCAGCAGACCACAATCTTCACAGTCACTGACGTGAGAATCTCTATCTTATAAACAGGATTCAAAATAATTAACGAATGACGAAAACATGTTGGGGCCAACAGAAATGGACGAAACTTTGCTAAGGGCCGTTCCACACATACTTGCTTCCAGCCTAAGGTATCTGTGTAACAGTATTTGCATTAATCAATACTATAATTACAGCACCGTGTCGGATAATTGTATTAAACACTCAGTCCTTGCAATATCCACGCCAAAGCTTTCATGGCCTAATTTGCTACTTCTCCCGTAAAACTCGAATAATTAAGCGCACAAATTCATGGGGAAGGGGGAGCAACTGGTCGTGGAATTCCCCGCCAGTTCCGGCGGCTAGGTTAAGCATAGTATTCCCAAGAGACCACCACCACCAGACCACTCTATCCTGAGCCAGCTGATTCTAGTCCACAAACCATACTTTCTTCAGATCCAAACAACGGAGTTTTGCGTTCGAAAAACAGGATACAAACGGTATCAGCAACTGGAGCGGAAGTGCTAGGCCTATATGTCAGCAAAGGCGAAATGTTAACAGAAGGGAACTGCTGTACCTTCACAATAGTTGTCGTGTTTGTTCAGCCTATCTTGGTAAACACACTCTCTCTTTATCTTTGCTCCAAGGCTATATGTTGGAATACCATTCTGCGGAACAGGTTGTGGGAGTATCAATTTCCCATAGGGGGAGCAGTTCTTATAATAAAATGCTGGATACAGCATGGACATACCCTCATCCGGTCAATTACTTAAAACAAGCACTAATTTCTGATTAGCAACTATTGCGACGTATTTTATTCTATGCAGTATATTATCAGCACATGTTGTCACATTATAACCTCACATGTTTCGGCATTAACGCGCCGTCCTCAGACGAATTTTCCTTTAAGAATTACAAATAGCTTATAAATAATCTGTCAAACATAAAGTAATATTCATTTCATACACGACGCAGAAGCATGCAATTTAATTAGTAACATCGCTGTTAATCTACTTCAGGGTACTGCAAAATGCATTTCTTCAACCGTGCACAATCTGAATGCAGTAAAATGGCTGCTGTTCATGAACCCTAAATTGTGCATGCGAAGAAATACGCGTCCCTTCTACAGTACTTCGGTTTCTCTCATAACGGCGAGTGTCGTAAAAGGGGGAAATAGATTCGAAGTACTGACGTTTGGCAATGTTCCTGTTACGTACAAAACCTCACACACTCTCCAGACACGATAGCTAACACACACCATTTTGCTAGCCACCACATGCACTGCTATAGAGAAACGTATGGTAGCAGCATATGTGTACAGTTATGGTGTTCACCATCTGCCAAGCTCTACGCTAGAAACTACCGACTTTCACACTAGCATTTCATCCAGCATATGCCAAGATTTTATGGCACAAGAAAGCTGCACTGAGGGCTTTCAATTTGTTCGCCACATCATCATGGTCGATGTGAAACGTCTGCGTACCACGACGTCCAGACAGCATCAGGACAAGAGAAAAGCTTGAAGTCTGAAAGGAAATTACAAAGCCTTGCGGGAATTTAATAGACACACATTGTTGACATATTAAGTGGCGTAAAACTGGTTTGGATCGAAAAGAACTCCGTGCCTTATGGCTACAAAACGGACCGTCAAGTTTGAATAGCACATTCCACGCATGATTAAATGGCACGACCTCTGCCAACGAACTCTAAAACGGAACAACCAACCGGACAGCCCACTTTTTGATACAAACACGTGATTCCACGATTTGACCCAAACAGTTCTACTTAAAACCAAATTCAAGGCATTTACATGTAACATCATACTTAGTCATTCACTGTACAAGCTGCTTTCGAAAATTTCATATGCATTTCTTCTACCCTTTCATCGAGTTACACGACCAGTTCACCGAAACGTCCTTCACGTAACCACCCTCACAAAACTGGACGGATTAAAAGAATCGCGAAGATCCTCACTACGTAGGCTAATAAATCACTTCTTCTCCCGCTAGTCTTACTATTTTAATACTCACATGGAGTTTGTCTCGTACGTCGCATACACTCGAACTTTTGAAAGAGGAGACGACTACTTTCCCAACTGACAGACCCTATACTTTCTGAAATAATTTCAATTTCTTTGTGAACCTCACTTTTCTGGTCAGTTTATACTAACAGATTTTTGCCACATTATGTACATAGGACTTCCGCCAAACAAAACTGCACTTGTCCGTTTTTCTACCACCCATCCCCCCCCCCCCCCCCCCACCTCCACCACCCATCATACCCTCCAAGCCAAACAATTCGATTATCACGTCACAGTTTACTTAGTTTACAATGATCCAAAGATACTTGTTTATAATCCTAAGTAGTACAGCACGATCTCTCATGGAGTAAACACCGTGTATCGTCGGTCAAAAAAAAAGTGTGTGTGTGTATAAACACAAACACACACACATATCTAATACAGCAAGATGTTAGGAGACAACTTTGTTACATTCTTGCGTTTTCCGTTTCAATACTTCAATTGTACTGTAATATCAATAATGTTTAATCTTAGTAACTGACCAACTTAATGTACAAAATCTTGTTTTATAACTTTATTATATGCCTCTACATGTTTCGAGCACTATGTGCTCATCACCAGGAGGTCAAAATTGTATTATACAGCATCTGGTATCGTCACACCTGTACGTGGCCGTCCTGTGCACAGGTTGAGAGAGGGTCCTCTGCACCGGACGGCCACGTACAGGTGTGGCTATACCACATGCTGTATAATACAATTTTGACCCTCTTATGATGAGCACATAGTGCTCGAAACATGTAGAGGCATATAATAAACTTATTATAAAACGAGATTTTGTGATTAATTTGGTTAATTGCTAAGATTATACTGAGATTCACGGTCAACAAAACATCAATAATTTTTGGTACAACTGACTGTTGTAGAACGCTGATGTACACACGTTTACCATTTATTGGCACGATACGCTGTCCGTGACTGATGATAACAGGTGGCCGAAATATGTAAAGGCGCAAAAACTAAGCTTTGTGCAGTAGTTGGAAATACAAGCAGTTTATAATGTTTGTCTTCGCCCCTGTTTGACTTCCAAATGCACTTGCGAAGACACAGTAGGCCTATGACGTAGAACACTACTGTTTCAGGTCACTCACAGCGTAACGCAGAATAGATGTGGAACTATGCATCACTAATTCCCAACCGGAAGTGATTTCAATCCCAGCTAACGGCATGGCGTTTACTCCCTACAAGTGTGGTAAGTATTCTCTACAGCGGTCCAGAACGGCTCCGAAGCCGGTCACAAGGCAGCGGCCGATGAGCCCAGGTTCGACACTCTCCACAACTGCCTACCACAACATTTACTACTAGTTTTGGCCCTATTCCGAAAAGAATTATGTAATCCCCATAGCCTATAGTCATAAAAAGACCTTTTAAATTCTCACCCCCCCCCCCTCCAAATACGTCGTGTAGGGAAACGAAATGGTTCTATGTTTGTTCTCCATCTATTATGACGTTTCGGAGGAACATGCCGGATGCTTCCGGGTCAAATTCAGACAGCATGAAGATGGACGCAAAATGTTCTTCTGAAAGGTCGGAGAAACACACTACACTATACTGCACTGCACGACACACTACACTACACTGCAGCACGACACATACGAAAAAGCAGAAGACCATGATCCGAGTTATCAGCCACCATAAAAAACATATAAACAATAATTCTATGCTTCTAACACACCTGTGAATTATTCCACGTCTGAACACGTGCCGAAGTGGCTGTTACAAACGCAACCTATCATCTCTACAGGTTAAATGTAGCGCACTGGTGTTAACACAAATGTACGTAACAATGACACAAAAATGTAGGCATATAAAAACGTAAATTATATTTCGGATCTACGCGTTTATTAACAAGGCCTTGGCAATGACGCAAATTGCATTTCATTGCTGTCTAACGGAAACGAGTGTTCTGAAGAATTAGGCAAGGTTTCCAATAATTAACGAAATGCATTATTCATAAATGCGACATAATGGAGGTGCAGAAGAGCTTCACGTAACCGTTCTGCGAAGTAAAGTGGTTAAAGTTATGCTTGCCCCAAGTCCAGGTTTGTTGGTTTGTGCAATTAAATAAAGCGGCCATAGTCCAGCTAATGGCTTGATGTTTCCACTTTTTGGAACAACGTTTTGCATATACTATGTAAACAAAAGTGCTGATATCTCTACAAACATCAGCGTTCGGCAACGTGCCGGATCGTTTAAATAATTATCTACGAACAAGCGAAGATAGCAAAGAGTCTTAAACGAGCTTAGACGATTTCCGGTAGCAATGCACTGCGCTAGATAAAATATATAATTATTCTGAAAATACACGGCACTACGGTAGGATGGGGAATAAACACGACACTACGACAAGAAGGGAGTCAACACTGCACTACGGCAGGAAGAGGAATTCACATGGCACTACGGTAGGACGAGTAATCACGGAATCAACACGGCACTACAAGACGGAGAATCAACATGATACTGCGGCAGGACGGGGAATCAACATGGCACTACGGTAGGACGAGTTATCAATACGGCACTAGGCGGAATCAACACGGCAATACGACAGGACGGGGAATCAAAACGGCACTACAAGACGGAGAATCAACATGGTACTGCGGCAGGACGGGGAATCAACATGGCACTACGGTAGGACGAGTAATCAATACGGCACTAGGCGGAATCAGCACGGCACTACGACAGGACGGAGAATCAACATGGCACTACGGTAGGACGGGGAATCAATACGGCACTACAAGACGGAGAATCAACATGGTACTGCGGCAGGACGGGGAATCAACATGACACTATGG
>Ga0123357_10014185_pt1 | contig 10388 bp, 11 predicted proteins | sample TergutEmb28metaG_FD_89873 | JGI IMG/M metagenome (GOLD analysis project Ga0123357, IMG submission 89873) | Embiratermes neotenicus P4 segment gut microbial communities from Petit-Saut dam, French Guiana - Emb289 P4 | ecosystem: Host-associated > Arthropoda: Insects > Digestive system > Gut ... | reverse complement strand
TTTTGTTCTCTGCGCTATTTGGCAACACGTTGTTAAAGCCACCACAAGGCCGCAGTCCCCCCCCCCCCCCAAACACCATCTGCTCCATTACGCTCATTTAGTATATTACACCTTTGTACGTAGCACACATCATGCACGGTCACAAGGTATGTATGTAGTACTGAAAGTTATATACCTACATGATATTTAACATAAATTTCCTCTGTCATAATTTAAGTTTTAACCACATATGCAGGACTTGATCCTTTTGGACTGAACACATCAAGACTATTATGTTTATTGGACCATGCATCGTTGTGATAGTTGAAGAATAAAAGACCAACTTGATGTCACTTGCTATTTTATTTCACTTCTTATGTGCTCAACATGTTTTGAACATCAATATATCCATCATCAGGAACTTGCGACTATTCTGTTGAATTACTACATTGGTCGTATTGTTCTTGGTTTGATGTGTGTTGGAGTTTCGGTGTGGTTGGGTTGGAGTGGTATCCGTGTTGCAGGCTGAAGCCTGCAACACGGATACTAGTGGACATACACACCTGTAGATTATATAGGCACTGTATATACAGTATATATACATTTCTATACAGTATACATACATTTCTGTACAATATATTTATTCATTTGTAGTGTAATAAAAATGTAAGAGACCCACATCCTTAGTTTTGTATGGTTCATACTGGTAGGACTGTGATAGTCTTAGATTAGATTAGTGGTTGGGTTTGAGCCTTTGCAGTCTCAATGCACCTAGGCTGTGGTAATCTTGCTGCACAAACACTCTATTTCCTGACTTAGCACTTTCAGTAATTCTATCAGCATTATCATGAAATGTGTGTGTGTGTGTGTGTGGGCTACTATGAGTAAATCTAACATTAAGGCATAAGTCATCCAACCCATACATGTGACCGATGGCATGACAGTGATGTCACTTTCTGCCATCCTCCAACACAAGAGCGACCACAGATTGTGTATGGCACATCATGTTACAGCGAAATTGCATGAAACAAGACCTGCTGGTAATGATTCACAATTCTGAAACTGTGAGTGATATGTAACTTATGTAGCAGCAATTTATGCAGAAAAATACCAAACACATTTTACCCTCCACAGCAGTGGATATGCTTTCTCATCTAACGTATGCATATACCTACTGACAAAAAAACAAGAATTAAAGTTAAAACCATGTTTAAATTCCAGGATCGTAATGAACGCCTGTTTTTCCGTCTTCTTGCGGAGAATGTGGAACAAATGATGCCAATTGTGTATACTCCCACTGTTGGCCTAGCTTGTCAGAAGTTTGGGCTTATCTACAGAAGACCCAGGGGACTCTTTATTACCATTAATGATAGAGGATACTGTTATGATGTCCTTAAAAACTGGTATGTCAGTTTAAAATGTTTCAGCTTTTGGTGCTCAAAAGAACAGGGTTACGGTCAGTTGTGCTGTAATGTGATAGTTGTGTTTTTGTGCACCTTTGCATTATAGAAAATTGTGTAATAAAAATAGGGTCATTTCAGAAAAGAATTTTGCCAGTCATCCAACCTCGTGTCTTCACTGTGGCCGCTGAAATTGTGTAATAACCAATATGCATACGCGAAAGTTTGCGTTATACAAACAGTGTTCTTCTGTTCCTCAGTTGTGTTATAGCCAGTTTGCATTAAGAAAACACACATAATAGCAGATCTGACTGTATTTCATAATTTCATTAGTTTAGAATGTTTTAAGTTCCTTGAATGCTGACTTGTGATGGTGATGAGATCATCAATTTGGTTTGCAAATAAAGCACAAGTTTTTGTGTTTATCATTACACATGTCTTCCATAGTTTTATGGGAGAAGGGAGGGACTTCATGTTTCCCTTTAAGAATAGTTTGAAACAAGGAGATGCTTTATCTCCATTGTTCTTCAGCTTTGCTTTAGAGTGTGAAATTAAATGGTACACATCATCTTCTACATGCTTATGATGTTAATATATTGGGCGGAAGCATGCATGCTATAAAGAAGAACACAGAAGCTTCAGTAGTTGCTAGTAAAGAGAGTGGACTGCTGATAAAACTAAGTACATGGTTATGTCTCAAGATCAGAATGCAGGATGATGTCACAATATAAAGATTGATAATAATTCCTTTGAAGGGGTGGAACAGTTCAAATATTTGGGAACAAACTTAACAAATCAAAATTCTATTCTGGAAGAAATTAAGAGTGGATTAAAGTCAAGGAATCTTGCTATCAATTGGTGCAGAATCTTTTGTGTTTCAGTTTGCTATCCAAAAATATGAAGATTAAGATGTACAGAACTATAATTTTGCCTGTTGTTTTGTATGGGTGTGAAACATGGTCACTCACATTGAGAGAGGACCATAGGCTGAGGGTGTTTGAGAATAGGGTACTATGGAGAATATGTGGGCCTAAGAGGGATAAGGGAGTGAGAGTGGAGAAAACTACATAATGAGCAGGTTAATGATCTGTACCCCTCACCAAACATTATTCAGCTGATCAAATCAAGAAGCATTAGATGGGTGGGGCATGCAGCATAGAGGGTTTTGGTGGGGAAACCTGAGGTAAAGAGACAACTTAGGAGACCCAGGCATAGATGGGAAGATAATGTTAGGATTAATCTGCAGGAAGTGGGATGTGGGGTCATGGACTGGGTTGATCTGGCTCAGGATAGGGACAAGTGGCAGGCTGTTGTAAACATGGTAATGAACCTTCGGGTTCAATAAAATTCAGGGAATTTTCTTGACCAGCTGAGAACCGGTTAGCTTCTCAAGAAGGACACTGCTCCCTGGGGTAAGTAATTGAGGAGCTTGGAAAGATTGAATCAAAAAATATAGAGCAAAATTTTCAATTTCTCTGTGAACTTGAACATTGGTAATGTGTTACATACAAATATCAGAGGCTACAGAAATGAGGGGTAGAGAGTTAAAAGTGCTTCTACTTAATGATGCTGTTAGTAGCGAAGACTGTATAGCATCAATGGTATCTGAACTAAATATGAGTATGAAGCATGGACAGAATGGTACTCACATGAAAACCAGTCCTTTCTGGCTACAATAGGCAAACAGAAACTGTATTAGTAAAACTTCAAACCTGGTAAAATTTTTTGTGTAATTTTTAAACTTTGTTGTTGATAAATATTTTGTACAGAGGTTCTTACAATATTACAATACTAACAATCCAGTCAACTATTAGAATGCAAACAATCATTTCTGCCAGCACACAGATCTGCCATTATGTCTCGCCGTGAGGCAGCTAAATCCAATCCACATCACCACCATCTGAGCTGAGTTTTAATCTTCATCTTCTGGCATCTCATTTCTAGAAGCCCACTTCCAAGAAGTTTGGCCACCAAAATTTGATGGAGGTTACTTATTTTCCGCATGGAGGCTAGCAGTACTTCCTTACTTTTAATGTTTTCCAATTCCCTGATTAGCTAAATTTTTGTGTATTGTATTTTACACTTTTAAAATACTTATGGTTTATGTTCCTTCCTGAAAAGGGACCAACTTAACAACAGGGCAAATAATTATGTGTTTTAATTTTCAGTTTCTTGGAATATGGGCAGGATGAAAACAGTTTCTGAACAGAGTAATCACAAGAATTTTCTGAATTAGTCATTCCAACAGGTACATGAATTTTGACACAGTTTTTTGTATTGTTGTTCTAGATGCTTCATTATCCAGGCCACAGACTCGGAGAAATACTTTGTAGATAGCAGTAGAATTCTTTGTTAATGAAGATATTGTGTGTTTAAAATTAGTTGGCAGACAGGAACACAAACAACAGTGGTGGTGTGAAGAGCAGTAAATGTCAGTGTGGAATAGTGTTAACTAGCCACTTCATTTTGTGCTCCTGTTGTGTTGTTACTGTGTTCTCCTGATTATCCATACATAATACCCATTGGTTTTCTTATTTATTGACAAAAGTATTTACAAAAATACACATTATATGGTACCTATGAACTATGCTTACATATGTCTCAAACCCTTCTGATGTTTTAGTGGTTTCCTGACCTTTCAGGGAGTGCAGTGGGCTAAAGGGGAAGATAAGTCTAGATCTTATGTTTTCTGTCTTCCCTCTGATAATAGTGCATTGCTGCTCTATGAGCTGTTCTTAAGGCTGCAGTTACAATATTAGCATGACTGTTTTGTAGTGCTCTATATGTATGTGTTAGTGCATAAGTTTAAAATGAAGTAATTTTAAGTGACTGGTTTTCAGTTCTTTGTGCCTTTCCTCTCTCTCTGATCAGCCTGAGTAATTGGGAACACATTGCCTACATTAAGGTTAAGCACTCAAGACTTGTTCATCTCCTGTGATGTCATGGTGGCTGTGTTTTTAACTAATTTTCAGTTTTGTTTGATACAAACATAGCATATTTTGTGAAATAAGCCAGTGTTTCCACATCCCCCACTAGGCCAGAACCAGACGTTCGAGCCATTGTTGTGACTGACGGAGAAAGAATTCTTGGACTGGGCGACTTGGGTGCATGTGGCATGGGCATTCCTGTGGGCAAATTGGCGCTTTACACAGCCCTTGCAGGTATCAAGCCACACCAGTGCTTGCCCATCACTCTCGATGTGGGCACAAACAATCAGGTACAGAAACTTGACACAGAGCCAAGCACTTTAAATAAAATTGAAATTATAAATGCATCCTTCTCTGTAAACTTTTTTTCTCTAGAGCGATACATGTCTAACCTGGGTTATCAGTTGTCTAACTGTCCTCACAATACTGCTATAGGCACCTGAATTGTAGAGTCATGCTACCATCATTACTTTCACATCCAGCATCAGTACTGTTAAGTGTATATAACTTTAATTATTAATGTCACCTTTACATTGAATAAAATTCCCATATGGTGTCAGTCATTTAACAAACTACATTTCAACCACAAACAAATCACATGCATAGCTTATGATCTGAGCTTGTAATATTACTGCTACAATGATAAACCATGTTGTTTTGTAGCATCAAAATTAGATTTGTTTGTTTGTTTGTTTGTTTGTTTGTTTGTTTGTTAATAAACATAAACAGGGGATGAACAGATTTTGTTTTGTGGTCACTTTCATTTTACAGCCATAAAAATCTTCCAGACGGTAAAACTGCTTCGTGGTCACTTACACAAGGGCAGTGTCCAGTCCAATAGTTCACATCACAGTAGCTATTTATGATCTGTCCCAAGAGGCAAGGCAGTTCAGTGTATTCTCAGAATTCTTTGTTGTCTTTATGACACTGCATATCGTGCCAGTGGCTGCTTGTACAAGGGTTGTGATTTGGTTTTGTTTCACTAATATTGCATTTATTATTACCTAATATTCACATCATGGTGATGCCATATCATTTTTGTTGTTTCAGCTTTATGTTAGAATGTTATATTAGAGAGGTCCCTGAAGAACAGGAGGGATTGGGTTTGAATGGGACACACCAGTTTCTGGTCTATTCTGGTAATATTAATTTATTGGGTGACACACAGATGCCATAATCAAGAACACACAAGCTTCCTCTTAAACAGTAGTACAGAGGTTGGTAAAGGTGAAAAAAGTAAACTTGTTTCTGTCATCACCATGAAGACATATATGGGGAGTAGAGGTACAACTCCACGTATTCTTGACCTCACCACCAGATGGAATTGAGTGGTCAGCTTCATGCTGTCGCCACTATTCCCCCAGGAAGGAAACCCAGGACCCATTGAATAGCAGAATCAATGAACCCCAGGGCCATTCTGGATATTTTTGACAGAAAAAAAAAAATATATTGTCTTTGCTGGGATTTTAGTCCCAGACTGTTCAGCCCATAGCCTGGTCACTATATGGACTGTACTGTCCCAGCTCATGAAGAGGTTGGTCTAGACATAAGAACATCACCAGAAGTTAGGAGGAAGTGGTAATGTCATGGTAGCTATGAAATCATTTGGAAGTGGGGCAGTCCAAACATTTGGGAACAACAACACATAAAAATTGTTGTCATGAAACGAAGAACAGATCACATAATGATAATGCTTGCTGCCACTGAGTTCAGAATATTTATCTTTCCATGTGTGGTCTGAAATATACAGATTTAATTTTATCATTTCTTCCTCAGTCCATCCAGCCAAATGCCAGGATGTTTACCTCAAATAGAGCATGACTGCTACCATGATCATGTCAAGTTTACTGTTTGGTCATCATCCTACCATTTGATGCTATATAGTCTGAGTTGCTGACAGTGTCATTCAATAAACCAAAAATAAATCTGTAAACAATTCATTATTGTTATTATATCATTGCCCCACTGGCATTTGTTACTTGTACTGTCATTCCTTAAGCAGTGGTCAAGTTGTTGGAACTGTCCTGTGAACTGTTGCTCTGTGCTGTCAGATGTCCCAAGGTGGAACAAGAGCCACTTGATTGGCAGGACCACAGACAGTCCTGTGAATTGTCAGACAGCCTACATTCCATGTTTAAACTAACCAATTCCTCGTGGAACCTATACTGATAAAGATTACTGCCTTTTGAGATGTGACACCACATAGTTTGGTAGATAGGTTTCAGCGGGGCATCCTGCTTACATCTTCAGGTTCAGGGTCTATTCCGATCAATGCAAGGAAGTAAACATGTTCTTGCTTAGTCATAATTTCAATGTTAATTGCAGTAAATATAGTGTGTGTTATGATTCAGGTAAATGAAAGTTCACATGTTTGTGTGCATGCATATTTGCCTAATTTCTAACCCTCCTTTACATCTGTGTGTTGTCTGGCTCAGGAAAGGGACAAGAGGCAGGCTCATGTGAATGCAATAATAAACCTTTGGGTTTCATAAAATGCGGAGAATTTTGTGATTATTTGAGGGACTTTAGCTTGTGAAGAAGGACACTGTGCCATGGAGTTCTGCTGTCCATATTTTTCTAATCCAAATGTTTTTCATTTATTTTAATTTTGTCTTCACATCTGATTTAGACATCAGTTTTCATATCCTTCAGAATTTTGTTGGGTTGTGTTAGCATATCATTCTGAAATGATGATTCCATAGATATTTCACAGTGTTTTTATCTCGAGCATCAAACTAAAGGACTGCCCTTTTTTTTTTTGATTCTGCATTTGTAATTTAAATATATAACTTTTTGTAACCCCCCTTTTTTTTTTCTAGCAACTACTGGATGACCCCCTGTATGTTGGACTGCGTCATAAACGAGTCACAGGTGCTGCTTATGATGACTTTATCGATGAATTTATGGAAGCTGTCGTCAAAAGATATGGACAGAATACTCTAATTCAGGTTGGAAGAGGCATGTCCTTTAGACACTGTTGATCAGAAATGTTCATTTATAGAATGGATTTGCAGAATAGCTTCCACAAATAACATTGCATATAACCTTGTAATGATTTCATCAATTTTTTATAGTTTGAAGACTTTGGAAACCACAATGCCTTCCGTTTCTTGGATAAGTACCGAGATCAATACTGCACATTCAATGATGACATCCAGGGAACTGCATCAGTAGCTGTTGCTGGTCTCTTGGCATCTCGCCGTGTCACAAATAACCGTTTGTCTGATAACAAGTTCCTGTTTCTGGGAGCAGGAGAAGCAGCAATAGGGATTGCAGACTTAACAGTAAAAGCTATGCAGGTTGAAGGAACATCTACAGAGGATGCGAGAGACAAAATTTGGATGGTAGACATTGATGGACTCCTGGCTAAAAACAGGCCAGAAGGCAAACTTGAAGGTTTGGCCATATGTAATCTTTTGAATTACCTCTGCAGTTTGTATAATACCACGTAAAGTAACAATCTGTCTTTCTGATTTACCAGGTCACAAAATATTCTATGCAAAAGACCATGCAGTGACGAAGGATCTAAGAGCTGTTGTCCAAGAAATAAAGCCATCAGTTCTGATTGGTTAGTAGTATAATTTTTGATTGTTTTACTGCCTGAATTTATTACATTTTTTTGGGAGGGGGGGCTCTGGATATATTTGCATTCCTGTCTTTTAAGTGGCAGTGTGTGTGCATGCGTATGTGTGGTTTTTTTGCGCGCGCGTGTTTGCGTGCGTGCGTGCATGTGTGCGTGTGTGTGTGTGCACATGTGTGCGGGCGCGTGTGGGTGTGTACATATGTGGGTGTGTACATATGTGCGTGTGTTTGTGTGCGCGCGCGCACGTGTGTGTTTGTGTGTGTGCGTGCGTCCGTGCGTGTGGGGGTGTGTGCGGGCGTGTGCGCGTGCGTGCGTGGGTGCGCATGTGGACGTGGACGTGTGCGCGCGTGCGCACGCGCGTATGTGTGCTTGTGTGTGTGTTTGTGTGCGTGCGTGCGTGGGTGTGTACGTGTGTGCGTGCGTTCGTGCGTGGGCGCGCGTGTGTGTTTGTGTGGGTGCGTGCGTTCGTGTGTGTGTGTGTGTGTGCGTGTGTGTGTGCGTTCGTGCATGGGTGCATGCGTGTGTGTGCGTGCGTGCGAATGGATGTACGTGTGCGGGTTCGCGTGCGCGTGCGCACGCGTGTGTGGTTTTTTGTACTGCACAGTTTTTTTGTCAAGGGACTGTTCTCTCTCCGGTGAAGAGTAAATGGTCAGTGTCCCTTTTTAATCTCTTGGCGGACTCTTTCAGTAGTTGTAGGAATTTTTTTCATCTGACTTTCGTGTGTGTCTTCAGGTGCAGCTGCTGCAGGAGGAGCCTTCACTCCAGATATTCTCCGTGATATGGCATCATTCAATAAACATCCTATCATTTTTGCTCTGAGTAACCCAACTAGTAAAGCAGAATGCACCGCAGAACAGGCCTATGTAAATACTGATGTAAGTTTCACTATACAACATATTTATTATTATGGGATAAAGGTAAAGCAATCCCATTATAGGCTTGTACAATCCCTGAGGGTTCTAGGAGGTTGAGGCCCCCAGATTTCAAGACGCTTGACACATGAAGGTTATAAGGTTGTCAGCCCTACACACTGGCTGCCATTACCTCCCAGGAAATATTCCTGGTATTTATTTCTGTTAGAGGCTGAGTCATCCCCAGGGCCATAGTGCCGCCAGAAATATTATGTCAATGAAAAATTCCAGTGACACCATCGGGAATCGAACCCACAACCTTCCAGCTTATAGGAGAGTGCCTCAACCAACTGCACCACCATGTACCCCATTATTATGGGGGATGAAAATAGTCCTGGAATTGTACAAGTACTGCTGAAGCAATGAACCCAACCACCACTTTTTCACCACCTCATTGTGTTCCTTCTGCCAGCAGTCATCCAGGATGACCCAGTACATCAGAACAAGACACTGAGCTTGTATGTCACAGTTCCCTGCAGAATCCCAAAAATTTGTGCAAGTCAGGGGGGTTTACTTGCATTCACAATGAGTGCATAAGCTTCGATAAGCACACCGTATCTTTCCAAGTAACAAGCAAAAGTAATATGAGTTTATGAGGATAATGTGTGAGAAGCTGGAAGAAGACAACCATTTTGTTGGAGAAAATCATTGCAAACCCCACCCCTCCCCACTCCTTTTTGGTTTGACCCTACACTAAAAAATGAATGTAGGGCAACCTCTGCAAGTGGTCAGAAATAGAAGCACACACATAACACAACTAAAACAACTGCTGAAAATGACAGTGTGCACAAAGAAATTAACATCTGTCAGTAATGACTTACATACACAAATGAGACAGTTGCCATTCAAATAGGTCCATACGCAATTAAAACTAAGCAAACCCACGAACAGATACCTGTGTGGTGTTGCCAGGGTATGAATTCAGAACACAAGGCAGGGGTGGCAGGCTGGCCCAATTAAGTGAAAAAAAGGCAATTTAGAATATAAAGCTGAACTGTAGTTTAAGATGTTATCAGACCTGTGTAATGTCATTGAGTTTCATTCATTCCTGGTGTTACCTTTTTCCCCTAAGGCTGTTCCTGGTTTTCAATGTCATACATTTGAACCCAGGAGTAGAATAGTTAATAAATTTTGTTAATGTTTCTGTGTTACAGGGAAGATGTATTTTTGCTAGTGGGTCTCCGTTTCTTCCTGTTACATATAATGGTCAGACATACTATCCTGGACAAGGAAATAATGCATATATATTCCCTGGTGTGGCTCTTGGAGTCATCTGCACTGGTATTCATCACATTCAGGAAGAGCTGTTCCTCATAGCTGCACAGGTGGGCACTGACTGTAAGATTAGTGTCTCGGTAGAGATGTTCCATGGCAGCATATGTCTTACACAAAGTCATTGAAATCTTGACTCTCAACCTTCCCCTGTCCCCTCCCAACCCTTTGCATTGCAGACATACGTAGGTGTGTCCATAAGTTTCTGGCCTGACATACAAAGACCGCGCCAAATGCAAAATGCTCTGAGGGATATATAGAGCCATCTATTGTGAGGTTACTGTATCAGTTTCAGGTGGCTACGTGCTCCAGTATG
>Ga0123357_10014184_pt1 | contig 10388 bp, 8 predicted proteins | sample TergutEmb28metaG_FD_89873 | JGI IMG/M metagenome (GOLD analysis project Ga0123357, IMG submission 89873) | Embiratermes neotenicus P4 segment gut microbial communities from Petit-Saut dam, French Guiana - Emb289 P4 | ecosystem: Host-associated > Arthropoda: Insects > Digestive system > Gut ... | reverse complement strand
CAGCCTGCTCTTAATTTCTTCCTGAATAGAATTCTGATTTGTTAACGTTGTTCCCAAATATTTGAACTCTTCCACCCTCTCAATGGAACTATTATCAAACTTCATACTGTGGATTCGTCCTGCGTTCTGATCTCGAGACATGGTCATGTACTTAGTTTTATGAGCATTTCCTTCTAGTCCAAAATCCTTAGTAGCAACTACTAAAGTTTCTGCATTTTTCTTTACAATATCTACACTTCCTCCCAATATACAGTCACCCATTACACATTAAATATCAGGCTGGATTTATTTTAAATTCTACTGCATTGAAATATGAGTTTTATTTGTTCATTTAATAGTTATCTGTTCACATCTATAGAAGGTTTAGGCCAGACATGTGAACAGTTTGTTTGTTACCGCCACCTACTGCAAACTGGGTAACTGCGCCTACCCCTCTCTACTACACGCTTCACTCCTCTGTCGGAGATGTAGTCGATGAGTCACGGCGACTTGCGAATTGTTTCAACTTTGGCTCTTCATGTTTGCAGCACGGAGGGTGCGAGATTGGGGAAGTCAGCGTAACTTCTGGAGCAAGTACAGCACCGCGGTAAGGATGATTACGCAAATTATTCTACATTTTGCTTGAGGAGAAAATGTGTCTTCTACATTTCCATTGTTTCGCATTTATCAGTTTCCCTTCACAAGTGTGTTCCTGTTTCTGGGTTTTGTCTCGAAACTTGCAGACTATCATAATGTGGACATAATGTGAACATAAGCTGCCAAATTACAGTTTTACGTCTGCGTGACTCTTGCTGCCGTAAACCAAAATGCATGTAGAATACGGATGAAGATATAAGCCTTCTGAGCGCTTGCAGCGCCGTGTGGCCTGATAGAATATTTCCGATGTTTCGGCATAGTATGCAGCCTCCATCTTCACGATGATTAAATTTTATAACAGAGTTCGACTTTGATGGCTGACGCAGTGCTTCGCTCGACTCGTCGGGAAATATTTAAGATTCTACAATAAGTAACATTCCAGAAGCCCTGAATCTCTACCAGCGTGGTTATAAGAACCTCATACCTCTCTGTAGAATAAGACTGTTCTAGAGAAAATGCTGGGACAATATCGGGACCAACGTAGAAAGAAGTGACATGAGAAAGACAGGATATACGTGCCAGGGGACCGCGTAATTTGTTCTGACGTGAAGTTAGGGTAATCGTAACAGGGAGGACGAGCTCCCGAAACATGCATCCAAAAGGTAAGTCGAAGAGTCGAAGAGGGAGAGTTTTCTTGGAAAATATAGGCGACTTGGGCCGGTAATGTTAAATTTTACATGAAGTATATCGTGTAGAATATGATATGAAATGTATTCGATTAATTCCGAACAGGGCCTAAAAGCAGAATTTTCAACAAGTCATTGAACCTTTGGAATCTACATATTATAGACACGATGAGCTACTAACGATTTCCTAGGAATTTAGATTCATGCATTTATTTAGTAAGAAAGTTTTATTGTAACTTTACACGTGACGTAATGTCTAATATACGACTATGGAAAAAAAAACAGAGAGTGGAGTTTATAGATAACAAAATAAAAACAAAGGCAATGTATCTATGAATGTAAGGTAAAGGCGCGTTTGTGCAAACATTGCTGCCGGGAGAGCAATAAGTATTAAATATTACGAGTGTCATGTGTAGCCGTAGTTATCCAGCATGCATTGCGCATGTGCCATATTATATTATCATCTGTGGCCTGCCTGACTGTATCATATTTTTCACATTATCTCATCAGCGGCAAAATTATTGGGAAAAAACGTCACTGGACATAAAATGTGTCTTTTGATTTTCTCTACAAACTTTGTCTATAATATTTACCGTTCTAAGGAGAATTGAGCGAGATATTATCATAAACGTACGCAAGTATTTATTGTAGCCTTTTTTCTAGTCAGATTATAATGAAACCTGAAATTTCACAATGGATTTTCGAAAAATATTCAGAATATCATATTTCAAGAAAATCCATCCAGTGGGATCCGAGTTGCTCCATGCGGACGGACAGACAGACATTAAGAAGCTAACAGTCGCTTTGCGCAGTGTTGCAAACGTGTCGAAAAAGTATAACGTTGCATGAAAAGTAATATTTATACGACAGGCAGTTAGTAAATTGTACTTCTTGCTTAATATTGTTATAATAATTAGATTAATTAAGGTGATATAAGTACGATATGTAATACAAATATAAGGATTTTCTTGTGTAAGACATTTTAGTCTTAAATTTCTATATAGAAACTGTTTAAAGAAGAGGGGAGCACATGGCCAAATTTTATTAAATTGCATCTCACAGGATAGGGTTAACGGAGATGTGGATTGCAATGGAGTGCCTGAGGATGTGTCGGATGTCCGAGGGCTGATGCTAACAACTATATAAAATTTTAAATTAAGGTTCGGTACTGTGAAGGTGGTTGATCAACTAATGAGACTGGAAATCTGTCTTCCCTAAATTTTCGTAGTATAGAAGCAAAAGTATTTAACTTCAACATGATTTTCGTAATCCCCTTGAGGTTTTGCTGGAAGAATAAAAGCAAAATTTCCGGCCGTCGCCTGGCCTGTCTTCATTGACCCTTCGTCCGTCAGACACCACCGGCTCCTCCGCAAGGACCTGCTGATTGTTTGGCTGTGAGACGGGATTGATGTGTCAAGCGCCGGAACGGGAAGGGTGCATTTGAGATTGATGAAATTGATGTGGGTAGAAGAATCTGGAGTAGAAAGTGCTAAATGGATATCAGTGATGGATAACAGGGATTAAATGTATATCACTGTGTCCGGGAAATCCCGAGTTTAATCCTCGGCTCGCATACCGACTGCCCAGACCTATTTTATGCATTTTCTCAGTCTTAGGCAAATTCCGGTACAGTAGATCAAATATTGACACCACGCTTTGGTTCCGCATCGTTTCTAATTCTGTGTTCTTACTCATCGCACCCTTAACGTTATATTTTCGACATTACTGACATAATCATAATCAAATAACTAAGTGCACCTCTCAATTACTAGTCTAGACTGAACGCACTTTACGTGTACGTAGTCGGACAATTAAGTTGGCGAACTCGCCACCGTGTGCTTGCCGTAGCAGCACTGGACAAAAGCCTTAGTATGGTTTGATGACGATGATATATCAGTGTTTCACAGTTGTGTTGTTGTTGATCTATGGCAGTCTCTTTCTGAGTGGCATCTATTGCTGTCTGCGTGTGTTTTTGGTGTGCCGCCGCGAGAATGTAGAAGCTCGAATTAGAGCAGAAAACGAACATTAAATTTTTTGTTAAACTTGGGAAGAGCGGAAACGAAATCAGAGAGATGTTAGTGCAAGTTTACGAGGATAATGCTATGAAGAAAACAGCAGTTTACAAGTGCGTAAAACGTTTTTCTGAGGGAAGAGAAAGTGCCACTGAAGAAGAGAGATCAGGACGGTCATTGCTGTTCTGTTGGCAGTAACGTTAAGTAAGTAAATAAGTAAATAAATAGAGATCTAAATTATTCGCACCATCGGGCCACATTTTACTCACGTACCAATATAAACGCCAGTTACATTATTAATATTTAACTTGACGTCATATTCCGGATTCTGGTTGGTGTTCCCAGTCTGTTCAAACACGTGTTGAGTACAATATGGCGTTCCCTCCACCCGCTTCTATGATAGGTACTTGTGGATATGGGAGAATTTAGCGGTACTGGGGGCTTCAGATTTCCTGTAAATCTTATTTATGCTATTTTGTGCTATTTTTATTTTTACACTTTTGTCTTTTTAAATATTTTCTCTTTAAGCAGGAGAATTTGCAAATTAATAAAATTCGTATCATTAAGTTAATATATTGGGAGGAAGCGTATATACTACAAAGGAACGCAGAAGCTTTAGTAGTTGCTAGTAAGGAGACTGGACTAGAAGTACGAGGTGTCTAAAAAGTAATGGGACTGGTGCTATAAAATTTTGTATTAACAACTGAATTACAAATCAACACTATCCCCTTCAAAGTAGTTTCCTTTGGAAGCCACATACCTCCGGAAATGTTGCTCCCACTCCCGCTAGCAGTGCTGGAATTCGTCATGTGGGAGTGCCCCCAGCTGGTCTGTCACGACATTTGGATGTTTCCCACAGCTCCAAAATGACGACCTTTGAGGTAGAATTTGAGTTTCGGATAAAGGAACAAGTCATACGGACTCAGATCAGGCAGGTATGGGGACTTCGTTCACGGAGACGGCAGTGTGACAGGGAGCGTTGTCGTGATGCAGTATCCATGTGTCCGCAGTCTCTGGCCGGACACGATGAACCCTTTTCATGAGTCGTTCAAGGACCTCACGATAGTATTGTTTATTAGCTATTTGTCTTTGAGGCATGAATTCCTTATGAACAACACCTTGACTGTCGAAAAAACAAACTAATATCGATTTGGTTTTCGATTGTTCATTCTTGCTTTCTTAGGGCGCGGTGAGTTGCTCGTGTGGCACTCCGAACTTTGTCGTTTGGTTTCGGGATCATAATCGAATATCACGATTTATCACCTCTTATGACATGTTTGAAAAATTTTCGTCATTTTCGATGCGTTAAAGAAGGTCCAGGCACACATTCCTTCCTTTTTCCTTTTGTTCGTTGGTGAGGTTTTTCGGAACCAGCTTTGCACAAATTTTCCGCATGAACAACTCCTCGGTCAGAATGTCGTGGGCGGTTTGGTGATTCAAATTCAACTCACTACCGATCATTCTGAATCTCAACCGTCGATCAGACCTCACGAGAGCCTTCCATTTGGTCATATTTTCGTCCGTTTTTGACGTGAAAGGTCTTCCAGAACGAGGTTCGCCTTCCACACTCTCACGGCCATCCAAAAATGATTTATGCCACATAAAACCCCGTGTCCTCGATAAAGTATGCTCTTCTAAGCCCATTTTAATTTTTCGTAAGTTTCTATTGCGATTTCTTTAAGTTCGACGCAAAATTTGATCGCGCAACCCTGGTCGAGATTTCGTTTCTCCATTTTCGTAACGCGTCACCACTACACACACTTAGACAACTCGCTGTCAAGTCAGACTTGTTAAAGCTGTCGATTTGAAACTTGCACCGAACATCAAGTAGGAATGTACGTCTCGGTTGGTGTTAGAGACGCGGCTATACTTTTGCCAGTTTTCGAGTCACGTGTTCAATCTCATTATTTTTAGACACTCCTGGTAAATGCTGATAAGACTAAGTACATGGTCATGTCTCGATATCAGAATGCAGGAGGAAGTCACAAAATAAAGGTTGATTATATTTCCTTTGAAAGGGTGGAAGAGTTCAAATATTTGGGAACAAACTTGAGCCCACGCGGTTTACACCCGAAAGGGGTGTTGACACTTGTTAGAAAAATCGGGGGCCCGGCACTTTGTAACTCCCTGTCCGCTGTTTGGGCGGCCGAATCCCGCGGCCGTGGACTCTTGTGGGGATGATAAGTATTGGGGTCGCACAAAACACATCTGAGTAATGCAATGCCCATCAGTAATAAAGAAGCATATATTTTGAACACAGTATTCCATGCACAAATAAAACAAACAAGAAACACAAGCAAGAATAAACCAGAGCAGATGCCTTACACAATGAATCATATAGCACTCGCAGTAAGCTATGTAACTGCGATGCAACGAGCATGTGCATCACCAGGCCTTAGCCTCAGGCTAGAAATAAGCTAGCTACCAAATGTTACGTAAGCCCGAACTACCCTCTAACTCTCACACTTGAGTCGGCTGCTTCCCTACAGCAGCATTGCCAGTCACGCGCGATTGCTCAATGCACATCGGCCCGTACAATAATCAGAATTGACCGTACGTCAACCTAACTCTTAAACTTACAAGAATTAACAATGAAAGAAAAGTGCTCTTTACACAATAAACATTGGCCCGTACAGGAAACAGAAAAAGCCGTACACAAACTTGCATATTAGACTTACAAGAATTTACAAGGGAAGAAAAGTCGTCTTCAGCCTTGATCCTGGCCCGCGGGGCCGACGCCTAGTATGAGCAACGAAATGACAGAGACAAGTCATTTTAGAAACATAAACCAAAAGCCAAATTTACAACTCACCCTTCATACTAGTACGTCGGTCCCATCGCCAACACGATCAATTTGGCAGACTAGACGTCCTCGGCTGGGCAGCCCGTAGAGTGATGTTCTTGTTCTGAACCTTGGTGTAGTGGAGAGATGAATGGAAGGGAAAGAAGTGAAGGTCCGGGCTTCAAACTACCCTTCAGGTGAACTGTTCATTCGGCCCCCAACCCTTCCACTCACTCACGGCAGCCAATTCCCGGACGATAATCGAAGGGAAATTAATGACAGGTCGCAAAATCCACGCTGAAAACTTCCGCATAAGAACGACATTTGAGCTGGGCCCTGCGGGCATGGCTCAACCCTAACAAATCAAACTTATATTCAGAAAGAAATTAAGAGCAGTTTGAAGGCGGGGAATGATTGCAATTATTCAGTGCAGATTCTTTTGTCTTCCAGTTTTCTACCCAATAATTTAAGGCTTAAGATGTGCAGAACTATAATTTTGCCTGTTGTTTCGTGAGTGTGAAACTTGATCTCTCAATTTGAGGGAGTAACGTAGGCTGAGGGTGTTTGAGAAAAGGATGTTCAGGAGAATATTTGGTCCTAAGAGAGACGAGGTGACAGGGGAGTGGAAAAAATTACACAGTGAGGAGATTAAAGATGTTTTCATCACCCACCAATTTTCGGGTGACAAAATCGCGAAGAATGAGATGGGCGTGGCATGTAGCTCGTATGGGCGAGAGAAGAGGCATATACAGAGTTTTGGTGTGAAAATCTGAAGGAAAGAGGCTACTTGGAAGACCTAGGCTAGATGGGAGGATAATATTGAAATGGATCTTCAGGAATTCGGACGTTGGGTCTGGACTGGATCGAGCTGGCTCAGAATAGAGATAGTTGGCGGGCACTTGTGAATGCGGTAATGAAATTTCATGTTCCATAAAATGTGGGGAATTTCTTGATTAACTGAAAACCGCTTAGCTTCCCAAGAAGGACTCTTCTCCATGGAGTAAGTAAGTACACAGTAAGAATATTTATTTTAATCATTTGCTTAACCACGAATCTCTCGTCTTCCTGCTTATTTGGATAACTAAATATTCTTCTGACTGGGTGGCCATATTTGCTTGTTAAAAACTGAGAATGCGTTACTGGCTGCTTGAACATTTCACTGGGTGGATGATAGTCGATTGACGTATTACGTGATGGATGGCCGTAACTGTGTACCTGGCTGCTAAAGAGGTGACTATTTGGAGACAAATCATGTATTAATTTCTTGAGTGACTAGTGATGCTACAGACCGAGTCGTTGGCTGGTTGATGTGGCGTCATATTGCTGCTGATCAGAAGACCTGGGTTGTATACTTGTTTAGACCTTCAGGAAATGAATGGAGCCTTGACTTTCTGCTGTCTGTGTGGCTGAATGTGGACTGTTGAGTGAACAGTTTGAGGATTAAATTCATCAATTTGAAATGTAAAGTACAAGTTAGCAAGCTAATTAGGCGTTTAGTGCAATTCTCTCTCTGTATATATATATATATATATACAACTGGTACAACCATATATATATATATATGGTTGTACCAGTTGACATTTAATGTACCGACTTACATCTTGATCCACGTTGTGTGTAGATAAATTGACGAAAGCATGATAGTTAGAGGGTTGACTGGCTGACGTCGATGTGAGGGTCAGGGCGTACTGTGTCAAAAAAATACACACCAAGTGACTGTATGATTGCTCGACTGACTCGTTAACCTTATGCACGCTTCACAATTACATTGGGCTTACCTACACTGTGATTGTGGCCGGCTAATGAGGCGGTTTACTGCGAGGCTTGGTTGTAAAGCGAACAGTTGAATATGCGAAGGGAAAACCAAATGAATGACTGATACGTGGGTTGTAAATCAATAAACTGGTTGTAGGATAACAACACAAATACGATACTCGTCTTTATGGCTATCAGTCTGGTTGATACTTAGGTAGAGATTGTGTGTCTTGATGCCTACCCGATTGACTATATGATACGTTTTATAAGATTATCAATAAATAATCTTGCGTTTAAGACTATTGGTTGTAGCACTGAGTCACAATTGTCGATTTTCATTACAGAAGTATTTAGATACACGATTATACTATGTTGTTCCTGAAGACAGTTCTGGTAGTACCTTGAGGTAAAATGACCTATTCCTGAACAGTCGTCCCAAACCCTTGATAACTGGATGTGACTGCATTTCTTCCTCTGTGAATCCTACGAACTAGGATAGCGCCTTCAGTGAAGTGACAGCCTAAGGGTGTGTCGGCCAGTAGTCATTTCCTGGCTGCGGCTGGGTTTTCCTCTTCTGCACCCTTTCCAGTTTCCCCTATCAGCCATATACCGGAGACTATTCGCTAAGGAAGAGCGTGAAGCCAACCATACTTTTCCATCTAGTACCAAGGTTAATAATGCATCCACCTATAGTAGCACACCTCCTGTTTAACCTTAAGGCGTTTTGCTCAAAACCATGCGGATAAATATGAGATATTCGTTGTCCTGGGAAGTTACACGACGTACATAGGTAGTTATTGATCGACGTTTAGGGACGAAAACCTATAAGTTCCCTCTTCAAGGATCAAGATAGCTTGGCTGTTGAGGATAGGACAAAAAGGTTGTCCCGAAACTTCGGTAAACTACCAGAGCGAATATCTCAGTTGTACAGAGGCGGAAGCCTGAAATCACGGGGATAAGTTTATCTGCCCTTTCTTTCTTTATTTATTTATTTATTCTTTCTTTCTTTCTTTCTTTCTTTCTTTCTTCTTTCTTTCTTCTTTCTTTCTTCTTTCTTTCTTCTTTCTTTCTTTCTGACTTTATTTCTTCCTTTCTTTTCCTTTCTCTTTCTTTCTTTCTTCTTTCCTTCGATCCTTCTTTCTCTTTCTTTCCTTCTTTCTCTTTTTTCTTTCTCTTTCTTTCTTTCTTTTCTTTCGTTTTCTTTCTTTCTTTTTCTTTCGTTTTTCTTTCTCTTTCTTTCTTTCTCTTTCTTTCCTTCTTTCTTTCTGTTTCTTTCTTTCTCTTTCTTTCTTTTTATCTTTCTGTAGTGCAGATTCTTTAAAGTTGACACAGTTTTGTTAACAGCTGATTTAATACTGAGTGAATGAGTCCTTTTAGTGGTGCGAAGGTAAAGTGAGGGTTGAATGACTTGCTGAATGCTTGCCCATGAATATGCTGCGATGACACGTCAACTGTGTGATTGATCTAAATGATGAAGGGCTAATGAAAGGTCTCAGCGAACGGCTGAAATATTAGGTGTGTTAAACCATCTGATATCTGTTTATGACTAAGTAACGTGAATTCTACTGGGTTATAACTAAAATGGTTGCTACTGAAATAGTGGCTTACTGGCTGATTGACTGAATTGCTTGGATATTAAGAGATTCTCCAGTTCCTTGAACTCTTCATAAAATTTCAGACCAATTCTGTGTTAAGCAAAATGATTGTTCGATTGGTCCGGAAATTATTTGTTGAAGTCACAGATCACCAATTTGTTTGAGTTTATAGGCAAATTAATAAATATGACGAAAATTCAATGAGTTGCAAATTTTCTGTCTAAACTGTTATTTTCTGATCGTCTGGGGAATCCCACCAACTGCGTGGTATCGTGACATTTCGTAATTGCTTACGTCACCTGGCATAACAGAGAAGCCACACAAAGCTGCCTGTTTCGACCTCATCTCTGTAACTTTAACCTTTAGTATGCTTACTGCAGCTGTGAAATATTAAGGTAAATGTCATCTACCTATTTAGTATCACATTCAGTCACGCAGTTTTTAGGACTTGTAGAGTGGAAAGGCGAAGAACGCGCACAGCTTCAAAAACGAGATTAAGAAAGTCTATTAATTCCTTCTGTATTTGTCAACACGTTGATTCTCTAGCAGTAAGAAGTTTTATTTTGGAACCCATGAATTATATTCTCACATTCCAGAATTTCTGCTCTGCGTATTTTGTGTTGTTAATGCCTTATTAACAATATTGTATTTGAAACCGAGGGGTAAAATTTTGATTTACGTCATGGACTATGTTGGTGGTTTTGTGCGCAGATGCAAATAAAATTGCATCTTTGTCGAGGTACTTGTTGTTTCTGCCAATCTCAAAGTATTATTATTATTATTACTATTATTATTATTCTTATTATTATTATTATTATTATTATTATTATTATTATTATTATTATTATTATACGATATAGATGTCTCTTGTCACAGGCCTTTTCTTCCTGGTACTTCTCTTGAACCAGCGGTGATCCCCACCGCTCAGGCTTCAAGCTTCACACTGCAGTACTTTCCGTATTATGTGTGATGTTCCAAGTAT
>Ga0123357_10014183_pt1 | contig 10388 bp, 3 predicted proteins | sample TergutEmb28metaG_FD_89873 | JGI IMG/M metagenome (GOLD analysis project Ga0123357, IMG submission 89873) | Embiratermes neotenicus P4 segment gut microbial communities from Petit-Saut dam, French Guiana - Emb289 P4 | ecosystem: Host-associated > Arthropoda: Insects > Digestive system > Gut ... | reverse complement strand
TGGTAATTCAACAGAATAGTCGCAAGCTCCTGATGATGGATACATTAATGTCCGAAACATGTTGAGCACATAAGAAGTGAAATAAAATAACAAGTGACATCAATTTGGTCTTTTATTCTTAAACTATCACAATGATGCACGGTCCAATGAACATATGATTTTTGTCTTCACAATAAAAGCTAATGAGAATACATATATTGCTTAAATTGACTGAAACCATGTGTGGGCTGTGTTGACTTCTGTCATATCTTATTCTTCCCCTTCTAAAGTGTCCAAATTACCAACAAATTTCGTTGTTAAGAGAGTACTATTGATCATCACATCCTCTCTCTATCTTGTGTAAGTCGAAATAAGCAAGCAGTGTATTGAGGCCGACTTTACAAAAAATCAGAGAAATTTTTCACCTTAAAATTTTCGTTCTGAATAGACGTAAGATGTGGCGCTTAAATGTACTGAGATTATAGAACAGTTATTGCAGTTGAGGTGAGAAAGTCTACAATACTTTTAAAAAATATGTAAGTTTATCGAGTCAAAACATTGAGATTTGTTCTCGGACGTGCCGAAAAGAACGAAACCTAGTAACTCTGCATCTTTAAACTCCAAACGCTGTCCTTACATAATACATACAGCTGTGACCGTTATCTGAAAGAGTCATGGAAAGCAAAATTGGTTTATATTACTCTTTATGACCATTTGCAAAACTTACACCTCTTGTATAGCAGTCATGCCATGTTAAGTGTAGATCAGGTTGTTTTTACATGTACAATTTTATTGTACGGACACTGAATTAATGTTGTCCTACATTTTGGTAAAATAACTTCTCCATAACACCTGTTTTGACAGTTATTGCAGCACATTACTAGAATCTCTTTTTTTTCGAAAGTAAAATTAAAAAATTAAGTAGTAAACACTACTTTAATATTAATTGGATACAAACAACTTGTAATTAAATGTCCTATTCTTGTTGTAAAGTAAATTTGCTCATATCGTAATTTAGATATTGTTGGTTTTATTTTTAAAGTTTCTTGTTTTTGTCGCTATTTTGGGTTGTTAACTTAATATACGCCTATATTATTTTGTATTCCTTCTGCCGTGCCAGTTGCTTCCGTGTGGCTGTTATAATCTGTGCAGTCTTCTGCTAACAGTGCACACGGCATCTATCAAGGGCCTTCCTAGCAACAGTAATCAACATTAGCATTTGAAAAGACCAAATTATAAAATGCAAATGACAGGAAGAGTGGCCACTTCTCACAAAACGCCGGGAGTTCAAAGAGATTTTGACACGTTCTTGGTAATATTCTTGGTTTCCTGTACATTGTCTTTGCGGTATATAGTACATTCTTCTGACATGTGTAATACATATTTCCGGGTTTTGATGGTGACATATCCTGCTTTCCATCCAGTTATACGTGAATATTTCAATACATCTATGTCATATATGTAGGGAATTTTCTACTTCTTGCTGTCAGAGAAAACACGAGATTTAAAATTCGTCTTGAAGTCCCATGCAACGTGTACGATAAGTTTCAGGTATTTGTAGTTTACTGCCTTATACTGCGGCTGGACTGATGCATCTGATCGACATGCCAAAAGAAAACGTAGGAGGTGACTGGATCATTTTTACGATATCCCGCGGGATATAAAACACGTCTATTCGCTTTCTATTCTAGGGGGCAAGCCAAGTAAAATGGACGAGACCTAAAGCAAATGTTTCTCGGATTTACAAGCTTTTACTTCCTCCATCCACAAGCACTTAGAGTTTGGAAAACTAGCTGGTAGCTTTCCGAGGGGTTTCCCATAACGTAATGCGATATGTGGAATATATGTGTGATATCCGTATTTATTTATCATTTTTCTCTTTCTGTTACTTCTGTTCCTTTCCTACATCGTTTTAACTAAATGGACAACATTTCCCAGTGTTTTGCACTAGAATGGACGTGGGCTGATGCCCGTACACTTTCAACAACTTTTACCATTTTATGACGTTTCCTTGGTTCTGCTCCTCGGGTTTTCAAAGGATGTTAACGCAAAAACCTCCGAAGATCCAAGTCTCGTGCTTCTTGAAAAATACTGTACGATCCTCCGAAACGTCAGTAACTGTATGCCAATTTACACGGAGTCATATTCTAGAAAGCTTGAATGTTGATTATTATCGCTGAGAAACAGTGCATCTCGTTGGTTTTTATTGTAAGAACTTATCTTTATATTTTCGTTCTCAAAGATTGGTTAATTATTTATTTCAAACCTAAAGGTAAATTTTTACTTTTGTGGCCCACAAATCCCGTGTTTCCTCAAAACAATCCCAGACGATAAAGAATATCTCATATTTTACACCTATTTATTACGACACATTACATTAACCCTTATCCTGCTAAGGTGGAGAATATGGTGAACTCCAAATAATGCCAGCAAATGGCAGATTGGATTTAATTCAGCGTTTAATGGGTTAAGCAGCATTAATATTTGTCCGGAGAGATGCTTTGTTAGTGAGAAGAAACTGTGTATTGTACGGCAGTGGGGCTGGTCTGTATTGACACAGTGTTGATACTAGTTCTGTTTTATGACTGCCCGTCAGTTAAAAGTATTGGACTATGGATTAGAGAAAAATATGGACCCACGTTCATGGTGATTCCATTAGCTTAAGTTTCATTACGAATTCAGGAATTTGAAAAATAAATACCAGTGTTAGAGAGTTATGCATTAACGTATTCAGAATGTATTTACCGATCACTATATTTCGCGCTTTCTTACTCTTATCTTGCGTTCGTTTTGGTTAAACTAACATTCCGAAAATTTACAAGAAAACGGCACTGCCTTAAATTCCTACCAGACAATTCTTTTTTTGCATTCTAAGTTAAAATTCAGAGCCTTATCTACAGAAATGGAGAGTTAAATACTTTCCGTTATGAATTTTATTTTGATTTTATGACATTCATGGAATTAGGGCAAATATTCCGATTAAATATCAGTCTTTGAGATCCATTACACTGCGCAGTGGGGACAGAACTTGCATGATACACTGTAAAATCTACAAATACTTGGAATTGTAGCAAAACTGAATGTGACCCACGGGTTTATGTATCAAAGGGCGAGAAGAATTAGATGCCTTTTCCTGGCATTTTGTAAACTGCATAATGTTCCACCGAATTCTGTGCATTTCAAAAATAGCGAGAATATTTTGACATTTCACGCCCTGAATAGAAATTACTACGTGGAATTGAATTCGCTACCCTACTCCCAACTTTTTTTCTTACTCCGTAATGCAGATTATTATTTATATTTATTTGTTCACAGTAAATTTGGAGGTGCATTATGAACAAATAAGTCTGACGTACAAAGTTCTCCTTGAAGCTAATGTTTTCAAGCTGGCCAAGAATTTACCTGCATTTTGTGGTACATGAAATTCCATTTCCTGTTTAGCACAGCACACCACTCGTCTCTGCCTATAAAGCTTATAAATGCAATTCACGTCTGTATATATAATTTCTTTCAAATTTATTTTAATATTATCAGACTCAGACAGAGGTGTTTCAAGTAGTCCCTTTTTCAGGCATGTATTTCTCTTCTCCATCAAAAGTGTTACACACTTTGTTTGTCTCACCCTCCCGTGTTTTATACGCTTAACAATGTTTGGTTATAAGCAGTAAGGTAAAGCAGTCCCGAGGGTTCCAGGAAGTTAGGGCCAGATTTCATGACAACGGCACAGGATGGTGGTAACGTTGTCAGCCATAAGCACCGGCCGCCTTTACCCCCAGGAAATACTCCTGGTACTCATGTCTGTTAGAGCCTGAGTCGACTCCAGGGCCATAGTGCGATCGAAAGGAATTTATGTCAATGAAAAATTCCAATGATACCAGCTGGGATCGAACCAGCGACCTTCCGATTTGTTGCACAGCACCTTAACCACTGTGCCACCGCGGTCCCCTAGTTATAAGCAGTACGTATTTGAAATAAAGGAAACGAACGAAGTAGAGTCTTGAATAACCGTTTTTTATAGAAAGATTAAGATCTGTAATCATATTGAATTAATTAAGATCGTCGGAGTTTGGATGGACCTTGAAGGAACTCATTAAATTAATGAAATCCTATTATTGGTTAAACTATTTTACGGTAAATCACTCTGGACTCAAACATATCGAAGCCTTCAGCACTGTGAATTTACATGTGCTTCATTGACCTTCAGTTGGCCACACATTCATTTTTAAATTATGTTGATGTACATATGTTAAGTCCAGCGGTTAAACACACGTCATATGTTGAAGAATAAAAGACAGACTTGAAGTCACTTGCTATTTTATTTCACTTCTTATGTACTCAACATGTTTCGGACACTAATATATCCATCATCAGAAGCTTGCGACTGTGTTGTTGAATTACCACATCGGTCATTTTGTCCTCGGTTCGTTGTGTGTTGGAGATTTGGTGCGGCTGGGTTTGAGTAGAATCCGTGTTGCAGGCTGAAGCAGCCTGCAACACGGATACCACTCCAACCCAACCAAACCGACTCCAACACACATCGAACCAAGAACAATAGACCAATGTGGTAATTCAACAGAAGAGTCGCAAGCTCCTGATGATTGATGTATTAATATCCGAAACATGTTGAGTACATAAGAAGTGAAATAAAATAACAAGTGACATGAAGTTGGTCTTTTGTTCTTCAACTATTACAATGATGCACGGTCCAATAAACGTAAAACACACACCATAAGTCTTGTAACTGAATCCGATATTTCAGTGCAGAGATTCATGGATCTGATATTCAAACAGTTCACTTCTCGTTATACTTTGCGCCGTATACTTCTTGGAAACTATTTTTATATACCATTTTCCACCATACACCTCGGTAAAATAAATCATCATTTTCTAGAAACATTTCTATCAACAGTTTACTTATCCCTCTCAATGTCTGGACAAAAACGTCTTCTTTTCCTTTCCCTTGCGGTAGTCTGCAGTAATGTCGTTTCGTCCGAACTTCATAACCGTACAGTCTTAACCTCTTGAATTCAGTCACTATGAGTACTAAGTAATTTGCATAAGTTACGGACTACTCTAAATGCATTAATTTCTATTTCCCAGGTGTATTTTTAGGCGCGTTCGCAAAATTGCGAAACGCGACCATTAGCTTCGTCGTGTCTGTCTGTCCGTCCGCATGGAACAACTCGGCTCCCACTGGACGGATTTTCATGAAATTTTATATTTGAATATTTTTAGAAAATCTGTCAAGAAAATTCAAGTCTAATTAAAATCTGACAAGAATAACATGTGCTTTACATGGAGACCAATAGATATTTTTGATCATATCTCGCTCAGTACTTAGAATGAGAAATATTTTAGACAAAATGTGTTGAGAATATTCAGACACAATTTAATGTTCAATAACGTTTTTGAAAATTGTGCTGTTTATGAGATAATGTGGAAAAAATATTGTAGAGCTGGACATGCCACGGATGACAATATGGCTTTTGCGCATTGCATACCTCTGGTAAAACACACGCACTCAGTATGTGTAATAATTATTGCTTTGCCATTGCAATAATGTTTGCACGAACGCCTCTCAATTTTGCGTTATACGTACAATTATTCTCTTATTTTAGACTGTATTTAACTTTTTACCGCTTTTATTACAAGTTCCAGTGATAACAGAGGGCCATGTGAGAAGAAACTTCCTTTCAACCTCGCGAGAAAAAAATACGACTACAACCTAATATTGAAATTTTATACAGACACGTTCCACGGGATAATGTTATCAAACCCGGTTATAAAACTGCGGAGCGAAACTCTTTTTGATATTTCGTACTTTTTGTCTCTAGCATCTCGTTTATCATTTCCCAGAATTAGGCTACTTTAATTCTTTGTCAATCATGCGTAATATTCGGTAGCAAATATTCGAGTAAGCAAATGTTTTTGCTTAGGAAACGGAACGAGAAATCCGAAAATCTACGATTATGGAACACACATTTGTCTTTAATGATGATGACGACATCAACAGAAATTTGAAGCTAGAGATTAATGATCTAAGCACAAGTAAATGATTTAACATTCCTAGAAAATATTCTGATTAAGGCTGAAGTACTAGAATGGTGACCGATTGGATAACCTAAAGCAGACTTCCTTTTATATTCATATTTGGCTACAAAAATGATTATTTTATTTACGATATCACGATAGTTGTGTAATAGTTTGTCATTTTATTCATTTTTAAGGTCTTGCAGCCCAAACCAATGATTTTGCCATGCCTCTTTTAAAGGGTTTGACATGTGTCTATGTTTGACATCCCAGTCTTAGCCTTGCGCCCAGAGAATGCGGAAAGCAATCTGTGTCTGGTTGAAACTGCACAAAGCAGCGGTCGGTACACTAGCAGCCGGCGCGTCAGCGGTAAAGCCTACCATTGATCGGTTCTCTAGCGCAGTGTGTGAAATTGCTCAGTGGGTGACCTGCAAAGGGGGTCAGGGCGCGATCAATCTCCCCTAATACTGGCGTTAAATTAATTCTTTGTTATGTGATAGCCGACGAGCTCCTACCGGGAGAATTTCAATTTTAGAGTTATTAGGCGTTGCTTTCTACTGCTGACCGTAGAAGTGAAAATATTGAAGAATTCGTGAAATGCTTTTTGTTCTTTTATGTTTGGATGAATTTAAGGCCTAAATGAAAAAAGGTCCATGGGGAGAGCATGGAATAATGGAAAAGTTGCGCTCTGGAATAAATGATCAATGTGGTAATGAATGGATTCTTTAATTTATAAATGAACTATAATTTTCTTGGTAGAATTTAAGGTAAATTACATAATGCTACTGAGACTTACAAAGGAGACAGATTTAACTGTGATATTTATGTATAATTATAGAGTTTCTTATGACAGATAAGATGCAAGGATTTAGAGTAGGCATTAGCTAACAGAGGAAATTACTGAACCTATTTTGTGGATGCTTAAATTGTTACAAGACCAACAAATGCACTTTGGTTTTATAGATGCAATTTTATTGCACTGTGATCACCGACATCACCATTCATGTGGCCATCTTGAGGGTGCTGAGAACAAAATACAGATATAATTAAAATGTTTCTAAATCATTCCACAAGAGTGGCCGAAACCTGTTGGTGACCACTATGCAATCAAATTACATACATAAAGCCAAAGCGCGTTTGTTGATTTTCTAATAATTTATGCATCTGATTAATGCGCGGAGTATGGAATGTATAAAACTGTTTTTGTGGATCTAAAAGGATGGGAGAAAAATAAGGTGTCAATAATATCTGTGTGCTGTCACAGGGATAAACAGGACAGTATTATTACCCGTTTGAGAATAAGTATAGGAATAGAAAAAACATTTTCTCCGGGCGTGAAAAATTATTTTAGGGGAGCTTCCATGGGCGAAAATTTGGGAAACGCTGACCTACAATATACATATCTACTTTTATGTAACGCTTAAGAGGCATTAACGTCACAGGAAATTACCAATTTTTAATGGGTTGATAATGTTTTTATTGTAGACCTGTTCTTCATTTTACAACCCTATTTTTTAAACGTCCGTAAAGTTGGTGATTTCTTCCTTCCTACGCATTACGCGGAGTGACACCAGAACCATTTTCAGTGCCTGAGGCGGTTGCGAATTTTCACGAACTTAGAAACTGAGAAGCTTACGTCGAAGTTTAGGAGGTCTGTCTTTACGGTGACTGAAGACTATCAAATCTTGCGTTAATATAATACCTGGGGACATAAGATTAGGCAAAAATTCTGTACGGGCTCCAAAGTTTCGGTTACCAGACAAAAGGGAACTTTGTTTAGCAGAAGTAAGCAGGCTTTGTGCCTCAGAATTGTTTCTTTTAGTTTCATTTGTCAGTATTTGTAGTTCGGGTTACATTTTGAACCGTACTTGAGGACTGTGGGGTAACTGTTTCAAGAGACAATGTTTTGCGAGTATGGGCTAGGCTCTTATAATTTTAGTAGCTTATGGCTGTTAAAATAGCAAACGCCTATGAACTTTAATGTAAAGTTTATAACTTGTGACTTGCTATGCTACTACCTAGAAAAATGCTGTAGACGGCTTTAATTCTTATTCATCAACCATGTCCTTGTATTCATTTTTCAGCCTACTCCTCAAGCTTAGGAATCTTTTAGCGTCTGGGTTTATATTAACCCTTAACCCGCTAACGTGGAAAAAACGGTGAGCTCCTAATAATGCCAGCAGATGGCACATGGGATTTAACTCGGCGTTTAAAGGGTTAAAGTGCCTGATTGTAATATTTCTGTATTTGTAATCCGTAAGTGTTTCGGCACCTCGTTTTGTACTCATCAGGGGTGTGAATTCATGAGATTGCGTGAACCGGCTTTTATACTTGTCACGGTCGGAAAATATTTGATATTACACTCTTGCTGCAATTTATTCTTCCCTGGAAACGTAGCAGTAAACTTCATGAATAAAATGTTTGGGTTCTCTTACATGTCTTACCATGCTCAAGAACAGTAATAAATTATCCAAGTTTTATTCAGTATCTTGTTCTATAACATTTTTTTTCCCATAAGAGAATTAGCGGAGATAAGCCTATATGGCTGGAATCTGAAGCACAGTTTGTAAATTTGGAAAGTGGGGGAAAGTGATAAAGAGATTGAAAAGCACTGAACGGAGACTTTCAACGCAAACAGTTCTTATAATGTTGGCTTAGGCGGCTAAACTGGAAACACATTAAATTGTAAGCAGACTCCAAATACACTCAACGTGCAATACGTAACTGGCGTAGATGACATGTGAAAAAAAAAGAGAAATGTTCAGATGTTCTCACAGAGAACAAGATGAGTTTTAATCCCATGTTACTCTACAGGTCGTTAGACGATATGGAAGGAAAAACGCGCGATCGTTTGCTGCAGTTTTTTTTTGGGCGTTATAAAAAGAAATGATTTTAGTGAGGCACCAAAAGTAAAACCGTACAGGAAGACACATTCTTAATCCTTTCTATGAAAAGAAACTTTTGAATACGGTTAATGTACCAACGTCGTGATTATGAGCCTACAGTTCAAATTTATAGAAATCAGTTCTTTCTAATTTTTATTATAAGATGCTTTAAAAGCGACTAATTGCTGTCAGATTTGCCCTGCAGTAATCACCGTACGTTTTGATGATCTGAAATTCGTAAATGTATCATTTATTATTTAACTTTTCACTAAAGTGCCCATAACTATGCTGCACCAGGATGGTATGTACACGTCAGCGTAAAGTATGACGTCGTAATTTTCCTTTCAAGAAGAAGTAGTCCGTGTTAAATGTTGCATGTAATGTTTTAGAGCCCTTATCTTTCAATGAATAAGCTGGCACATGCGAACGAGAAACACACGTGCAAACATTATTTACTGAAGACGGATGTTTGTCACATCGAAGTGTATATAAGTATACAGGGCTGTCCATTCTTATGGTTATCCTAAAAATATATCATTTTATTTCTAAAACTCGGTATAAGGGAAAACCTGAAGAAGAAACGCCACTACAGAAGTCTTTAATATTCTTTTGTGAAGGACAGCATATTTATTAGTGTGGAACAATGCATATTTCCTTTAATTCAGTAGGGAACTTCATAAACACTGGTTGAAGAAGGGGCAATTCCTTAAGTCTCTAATTTTTCCAAAATTTATCAGCGAGTGGTCTATAATACTGCACACTATAAAGGAATAAAGGCAACAAATTTTCTTGTAATCTAATAATATTGATTTTCCCTTTCTTGTATTTTACATTAGTTTGTAAGAGGCTTATTAGCAAGGTGATTACAGATTACTCTGAGACTGCATTTTAATTGTAACACTTTAAAAGTCTCTATAATGAAAAATGTTCCTCCTCATATACTATCATATCTTGCTGGGCTAATTTTTATAACTTTAATGCCAAATTTTCAAGATAATACATTGAAATAAAGTAAATTAATTTACAGTATCGCAAGCACGTTTTGTTTAAAATCTGTGAGCATGATCAAAGGAGAAGGCGCAGAATGAATATTTATTTTTGAAACATCGTCACTCTTTCACAGTTTTCTTACATATCAGTGACTGAAGCTGCTTGAAATTCTAAAAGTTTTTATAGTTGTTTGAGATGAAAACATATCTGCTTTACATTTAGTAGATATATAGTCGTCTTTTGTGGCGTGTATGGGTGAGCTGAGGGGGACGCATAGGGTTTTGGTGGGGAAACCGGAGGGAAGGAACCACTGGGGAGACCTAGGCGTAGATGGGTGGATAATATTAGGATAAATCTCCAGGAGATGGGATGTGGGTATAAGGACTGGATTGGGCTGGCCCAGGATAGAGACAGGTGGCGGACGCTTGTGAGTGCGGTAATGAACCTTCGGGTTCCGTGAAATGCGGGGAATTTCTTGAGTAGCTGCAAACCAGTTAGCTTCTC
>Ga0123357_10014181_pt1 | contig 10389 bp, 4 predicted proteins | sample TergutEmb28metaG_FD_89873 | JGI IMG/M metagenome (GOLD analysis project Ga0123357, IMG submission 89873) | Embiratermes neotenicus P4 segment gut microbial communities from Petit-Saut dam, French Guiana - Emb289 P4 | ecosystem: Host-associated > Arthropoda: Insects > Digestive system > Gut ... | reverse complement strand
TTTATGTCTTGTTTGTATATGTTTACATTTTGTGTGTTGTTTGTGTATGTTTACATTTTGTGATTTGTTTGTGTATGTTTACATTTTATGTCTTGTTTGTGTATGTTTACATTTTGTGTGTTGTTTGTGTATGTTTACATTTTGTGATTTGTTTGTGTATGTTTACATTTTGTGTCTTGTTTGTGTATGTTTACATTTTATATCTTGTTTGTATATGTTTACATTTTGTGTGTTGTTTGTTTATGTTTACATTTTGTGTTTTGTTTGTGTATGTTTACATTTTATGTCTTGTTTGTGTATGTTTACATTTTGTGTGTTGTTTGTGTATGTTTACATTTTGTGTTTTGTTTGTGTATGTTTACATTTTTAAGCAAGTTATTCTGCTTATTCACATTTATGGCTTACGTATTAGGAGAAACTGTGATTTAGTGTTGTCTCTGAAGGACTCCACGGGGTGTACGGGGTGGGTGTGTCTCAGTGTCACGTTTGTCTGCAGAAGAGCAGCAAGTCAATTTAATGGTTAAACCAAAGAAATAGTATTGTTTATTTTAAACCCATATTTTGTAATGCTTCGGACTTTTTATATGTAGCACACGAACCTTTAGCACGATTGTTCGTTGGCGAACGAATTTTCAAATAATGTAGGAACTGCCTCAAAACTATAGGCGCCAGAAGAGGACATGCAGCAAGTTCCGCTGATCGCCAGCAAGTATTAGGCGCAACCGTATGAACTTCAGCCGCCACGGTGATATGGGGGCCCACGTTTTGTGCACCCCTGTAGTTGCTATATCCATAAAGCACCGAACAGGTTAACACAGCGAAGACACGATACATAGTTTAAGACTCGTCTTCCTGAGTGAAAATTTTCCTGTTTTTCTCCATTTTTTCAAGTGTTTCATAATAATGCATGCTAACTCAAGCTAAATTGCCTTCGTTACTCACCTTTCATAATCAACACAGCCTGTCACTCTATACTGTGCTAAGCACCGTGTAACAGAACAATAATATCTCTTCTCGGTTGTTCTGCACTTTGAGTCTACATGATTGCTTGACAGATTTTACATCTGTTGAAGTTGCTTTGAGTAAGCTACACACAAAGGAAGAATTAAATTTACTGAACAGTTTTTACTCGTGTAGCCAAAAGTCTGGGGCAAAAAGAATAAACAGAAAAATATTGAAAGAAAGGATACTAAAGGAGATGACCTGCAGGATAATTGATGATGTCCTTGAAAACTGAAATAACTTCTACAAGTCTTCTGTGTCGTTCTCTTGCATGTCATGCATTGATTAGAAGTAGGCCTCGTGCGAAGGTGCTGAGTGGCAACACAGAGCGTCAGGGGTTGCTACACTCCGTGTTAATTCTTAGTCCCACCGGGATTTGAACGCCGTTGGTCCTGCCCGCCTGTGACATAGCAAGCCCTAGAGCGGAGGGAAGATCGAAACTACAGCTTTAAATTGTATTCAGTATTTGATACAACAAATTGCAAAATCAGTGTTAATCATGTGTCCCTTATGTTCTTCCTACATGTGTCGACCTTTGCAAGGTCATCATCAAGGAGGACACTCAAAGGCAGACAAATTATATTAAAAAAATTTTTTATATATATGATGACTTTGTAGAGGTCGAGAAAAGTAGGAAGTACATAAATGGAAAATGATTTTTTTCTAATATTAATTGTGCAATTTGTCGGATCATATATTCTATAATGAAGCCATTGCACGAAAAACTGATTGCATTAAAATTTTAAGTGTTATATTATAGGTTAGGAACGAAGGACGATTACGCAAGTATACGTGGTGAGACAATAAAGTTCGCGAACTTAATTGTCCGACCACGTATGTATGTAATTAAACGGAGTAAGGGAAATAAATAACAAAATCGAAATCAAAAGTGGTTATTATTACTATTATTATTTTATTAAAATTAAGGTTTGTTTAGGAAATGAAGAATAGATTGTGAGCGAGAATGACAAAAGGACTGTGCAAACCACACTCATGATTTATTGCACAGTTAGTGTACTGGGGGCAACTGCAGTACGACAGAACAAGAAATGGAGAAACAAGGAAGAGACAGCAAATGCAAACATAGTGGCAACATAAAAAATTATAAGTGAAATAGAAGCCAAATAATAAGTGTAACACAAGAAGGTGGTATCACAAAATTGGCATATCTGCTCCTAGAGGGAAGACCTAGTGATAGATGGAAAGAACAGTTTAACTTCTAGAATTGTGGATGGGTTTCAAGAACGCAGCCAGTGAGAAGAAAAAAAAATATTAGAAGTATAGAGGCGGAAACTGCCTCATTCAGTACGGCGCTTCTATCTTGGCACTTGTAGGCAGGAAAAGAAAAGGGCGCCACTTCCACACACGCAGTACTCTGCCGATCTCCAATCGAGGGTCGATCAAGTGTCCTCTTGAATACAAAACAGCAGTTCTAAACGCTGCAATGCGGCACGGAGCAATTAATTGCGACAGTAGTGCAGGATGTTAGGCGGAGAGGAGGTTAGCTCAGCGGCTACCAGCCAATTCTGCTGACTGCTGGTGAACGGAATTTTGTTACGGGCTTCCAAAGTACCTCCAAATAATGCTGTGAATCAGACCTATTTCCCATTAACCCACCATAGCTCGCTTTCAGACCTTGTCCGATTGTGTTCATCTCCTGGTTGATGACGCCAAGCAATGGAGATAAACTTTTCGGAAAGTTTTCCTTCCTCCTTCTTCAGAAGTGCAGATAGATATAGACAGTCTTTTCGAAACGTCGGTTACGACACAAGTCTACATGGCATCAAAACGCAGAGTATAACAACCTGTAATGTTCGCTGCTCCGAATACGCAAAATCCGGTACGCTATACTATTCAGTACTACAAAAACCACGACATGAATAGTTGAATTCACGTAACAATTTAGGAAATGTAAGCATAGTGCGACGAATTATCCCTGTGCTTGCTGTTGAGGTGTGTGGGGGTGGAAGTATAGATCCATTTATTTTTAACTTCGGCGTTAGAGGGACTTCATGTCTCTGCTGCTTTGCCACCGGTAAAAACTAAGCGGTACGTTGGGTTGGACCCAGGGCCGGTCTGGATGTTTTGGAGAAGACTGGAATTGGTCACCTCTGCCCGGAATGGTGTAAAATTCTTCAGTCATCCAGCCGGGAGCCTAGTTGCTGTGGCGACTGGTGTTTAAAGTCTTGAATGGCGACCTCTGAGCCTGTCTTGTAAATAGCGAAAAACGGACAAACTCGCATGCACAACGGGCCGGCATGAATTCGTCCTATGAGACTACGTATTTAGGCAGAACAGTCCGAACAGCTTCCTTGTACGTTTACTGACAATAATGTGACCCCCAAATTTAAAGTTTTGTATTGTAGAACCAATATGATGGAAGATTTTCGATTAAGGTCTTCCCTGATTTAGGTCGTGACCTTGAAACTGCATACCGGCATTTAAGATGTTCGTGATTTCTCTATTTTCAAAATCGGACCAACTCCAAAATCAAAGCTGATGAGGTGGGCGATCATGTAGCATGCATCGGGAAGTTTGTGTCCATCTATGGGATTTGACGGTGTGACAAATCCTCTTGAACATTCACTGACGTCAAAATTAGGAAGCTGATACCATACAAGATGATTTGCAGAAAGAGGATAATCCACCGAGAAACGGAATGTTTATTTTATAAATAAAACAAATCAGACAATCGACCGTCAGGCACAATTATTTCTTTTTAAATGACAACTTTTTAATGTCTAAAACCTGGTAAATGTTTTGTCTATTTCTCATCAAGCCATTATTAGGCACGAGTCCCAGAACAATAAGACAAGTTCTCATACACAGAACATTACTAGTTCAGAAGGTCTGAGAACTCAGTCTTACAAATTTATCGTAAAGATTTGTTGTTTTTTTTTTTAACGAAAGTTAGAATTTACGGTACGTTGTTTTACTGACCTTAGCTCTTTCTCAAAACAGCACAAATTTAAGTCAACGTCCTCTCCCATTACTACTGGTACTAAGCAGCTTCACCTACTGCTTGCTACAGACTCGAGCGTAAAGCAGTGAAGTAGTGTCTGTCATGTGTGACAGTCACACGACGCTCCGTATATACACAGATCTGTTCCTCGCTTCTCCACATCCCCTGTCATGATGCCGGTCTAGAGGCGTTGCTATGGGGTAGATTCTGTTACCATGGTGACGACACAGAGCAGAAGGAAAGCAGTTTGGGCACGACAAGAGCGATGTGTATGTGTGTCCGCACAGTCACCGGGATTTACCGTGCAGGAACATTCATTTCACCTTCTGTGTCCGAGTGTCAAGTAAAGCGCAGCCTGGTTATGCTTAAAGACTCCCATGGTATTTGTGTATTTGGGACACTTAGACATAGGTTGACAGAATGTGATAACATCGCGACAGTGGTAGAAAATGGCGTGTTTTATTCTACACAAGAATTGGCAACCATTCGTCGCAAAACGTTATGCAGACCATGGCTTCCTCTATCGCATAATTTGGACTTTATTTTACAGACCTCTTTGTATATCTGTTGAGAATATTTAGGGGTGCGGTGAGGGTGGGATTTCTTTAGGACGTGTAGCGAGTGCTCAGGGAATGTCAAATCAACCCGCGTTTGTTAGTTATATGCTAAATTTCTGACGTGAACATGTTATGTACCTATATAATTTTTGTCGTGTAATTTATTCCCCTTTACCTTTTCGTGTTTTTGCCCGTCTTTATGTATTAAAGTTACTCTTAACCACCCACATTCTTTTACGTTTCTCTTCAGGCCTTAAAAGTAATTGTAGGCATTAAACAAAACTTTGCAGCTATAATCGCCATTTGAAGACTGAAATTCACGTAAAAGATATATGAAAAGCCAGCTGCTCCCTCACAGAGAAAAAAACTCCTTCTCCATTAACAAAATCAGTTTGGAAATAATCGCTGTTTGTTCTGAAAACCCCACAAAACATAAAAGTACACTGTGTGAGGAAAGTGCGAGGTTTTTAAGTGTTGCCACAGGTGATCCATCTAGCTGCCACAGGCTTTAAACAGCGAACAGAATTTCATTTCCTTTAAAAGTATTTGAAATGTCGTTGTGAATTTTATGTGGGCTTTTGGACACTACTTTGACGTAACATCCCACAAAACTTAGCTCATTGTGACCCCGTGTTCTTTTCAGAAGATTAAAGATAATATGTGTGTGTGCGTGTATGTGTGTGTGTGTGTATATGTGTGTAACAGGTTCGTTTCTCACCCTAGTTTTTACAGATAGGAAACAGAGTTAACTTAGACTCGCTGTATACTCCTAGCAAATTGACGACATCATTAAAGACACGCATTTGTAAATTCCGCCACACATTAGAAACAGTGTTGTCCTGTACTGAAAGCTTTTCATTGAGATTAAATAAATAAGTAAGGTAAGTGAATAAATTCACAAAACGAAATCTTTGTAAAGCTTGCTGTATTTTTTGTACCTCTAGAGAAAAAAATGTTATGGTAGTCTAAGGGACTTTAATGGGAATCAGAAAGAGTCTAACGGCGAGGAAACTTCACTGAGAGCGGGAGGATATTTGCTTAGCATTCAAAGGAATGCTCACACTCACACTTGTATCCCAATTCTGGTTACGTTGGGGTTCCCAAAAGTCTCATTCACAACTCGAGACAAATTTATGTGACTTCTACTATCGATGTTGGTTTGCTAGTCGTGGGAAGATTAACGGTTGTGTAAAAAGTATCCGACTTTTTCTTCCTTCCTGCCCTTGTGTGTTGAGGGCAATAGGTTGGACGGCGTATCCAGCAGTGTTCTGCAGCTCTGTTTCTGAGGTTTATTGTCAAATGCTAAGACGGACATCTGAGGGCTACACAGGATATGTATTTATAGGAAAGTAGGTACCCTTCAGAAACCTCACCCATTTTCTTTATATTTCAGTATTAATTTTATTTCATTATCTCTCAGACTTTTGCAATATTTATACCAATTCACAGAGAAACTAAAGGCGAAATAAACGGAGTAGCACTTGTTACTGTTCAGTTAACCCTGTAAATTCCAGTGGTTACTATATGTACCACCAGGTATAACATCCACAAATTATGCATTCTGTTCACAGAATGCATTTACAAGATACGTTTGTTTACTGTGCGGTAAGAATTCTGGCCTTAAGTACACCTGCGGTTAATTTCGCCTCTCACCGCGGAGGCCCGGTTCTGACGCCACGACATTGAAATTTGTGGTAGACAATGTGGCGCTGAGACAGGGTTTTCTCCGAGTACTTCGGTTTTCGACTGTCAGCATCATTCCACCAATTCTCTGCATTCATCAGTGCCCATATGTTGCTATTACCACAGGTGGAGAGGGGCGAATTCTGGGAACCTTCCAAACAGCAATGCCGCTTCGGAAATCGGGTAATACTGGAAAGAAAATTACTTTCTTTTTCGTATTTGAACGCCTAAGGATTATTGGTATTTTATTCCCAAATCAGAAGTTGTGAAGATTAAAATACACAAAAATGGAATTTACTTGTTTCGTGTGTTTGTTAAACATGGTCTGTCCGGGAGAAAGCACTGAGGAGAAAAATATGGACTCGAGAGAGAATTAAAATTAAGCTGGAGAAAACTGCGTAATGTTGAGCGTAATCATTTTTATACTCTGCATTTGGCGGAACATGTGAAAGAAGGGGAATTAATATAGACTTGCCTTCTTAAAACCTGAGGGAAATTAATCACTTGGTAGACCTAGGTGTAAATGTAAGAGTACTGTTAGCCCTGAAATGGCACTTAAGGCAATAGGGAGTTAGGATTTAACTGGATACATGCGGTTGGGAATAGGGACTATTGTCGGGCTGTTTTGGTCGTGGTAATGAACATGGTTTGCCATATAAAGCGGAGATTTCCTTTGTTAGGTGAGCGACTAGAAGCTTGTCAAAATCCGCGCTGTACAATTTAAGACTGAATAAGTTACTGGAGTTCAGATTCATGGATGTGAATTCCTGGCGTCACTTTCCTGTCTATGAAAGCAATTATGGAGAAGAAAATGCGACGAACTGTAAATCACTGAAATCGACTCACACTTTGGAAAAGAAAAGGTCCCAACAGGCAGGATGGGACACAGACTGAACAAATGGCGTGTTTCTGAAAATCAAAACTGGGCCTGAATACGGACCATTCTACAGCACCTTCTGATGGGGGGGAAAAAAAAACAACAACAACAAACAGATATCCGTAGGCTACGTCACGTCCTGCAAGTGGCAGCACAGTGATGTGTCAAGGAGTGTTCTTTTGCTGCTATATTCCAGCACTGACATTAGCCATTAAGAAGGAAAAGTTTATGTGTGTTGCTGATGAAATCACACCTGGTCTGGCGCAAATTTTTACGTCTCTGACATATTACTAATGTGACTGTTTTGAAAATCTGTGAAGGATATTGAATATTCTGACTGAGATAATTTTTAGTTTTCCAGTATTCAATCACTGTGTCGTCTTGCGGCAGGTTCACGACCTCTTCCAAAACGAGTTCTCAACAGAGTGAGATTTTGTGTTTCTTTTTTTTAAATTCCAATATCTCCTCTTTTATTCAAGGTCACCTAATAGCTTCTTACGTCTTCTTACTCGTCTTCTCGTTCCTTCTATTTTTACTTCAATACCGTGCCGTGGATTGCAGTTCCTACCCAATATGCGACCAATCCAGTTAGCCTTCCTTTGTTTTATTGTACAATAAATTACGACAGCATGCAGTACATTATTCCCTGTCATTCCTTCATTCGACACGATATAGTCTGTGTTATTAACTGTAAAGGTAAGTACAAGGAAAGTTGTCCCTGTGACAGTAGAGGTACAGTTCCTGTTATTCTTAACCTCAGGACTAGTTTGAGATAAGTTGTCAACTTCATGCTCCAGCCTCTTTACCCCCGGGAAATATTCCCGGTGCACACTGAATAGGAGGCTGGGTGGACCTCAGCGCCGGTCTGGACATTTCGGAGAATGGCAAATTACACGCACCCAGATAATTCCCGATAAAAACAAAACACAAGTCTTGCTTGCACTCCTGACGTCATCACATAAAATATGGTGGCGTGGGATCAAGCATGTCATCGTGTCAAAGGGCACGCGGTATATGACGAGTACATAACATGAAGGTTAATTAACTATATTTCTGCTACGGATATTTTCACTCCAGTTTGAATGCTGTGTAGGAGTTGACCAAGGTTTATTACTATATTGATTTACTTTGTTGGACCCCGTCCCCTGTTCTGTCTGGTATCTGGAATTATACTCAGGAACATTACAAAAGGGGCACCTTTTATGGCATTGAAGTTGAGCGCCATATCCCACTGGATTCAGTGCCTGTTCGCATTCACGTTAATCCCTCTGCATAGCTCAACGCGCTCGGTGTAGTTACCCCTGATAGACATGTATGTGTCATGTCAGTTGCTAATTTTTGTGGTCTGAATTTGTTACTGCTGTGCTGTTTTTCTATGAAATTCCCACATGGTTTTGGCCGTACTGTGAAATTTTGTGTAGTCGCATTTTATTCTTCTGCTTCCCTCACATCGCACTCCGTGCTCTGCATATAAACTCTTTCCAACATATTTCCTTTGTACAAAGACATCGAATGCACCACCACTTGTGGTGCTATTCAAATATTTCATCCCCCCAGCGACTTCCTACATATTTATTATTCTCCCCGAGGTTGTCAATGTCTATCATCAATTGTGATCTTATGTTTGGATGTTCATGTCAAGATTCATACACTTCTACAGTGTGTTTTAAAGCCAGATCCTCTATGTCCTCAGGCCTGTTAAGATTACACACGTGGTCTTAATATTACCTTCACATTCTTAAATTCTACGATCCCATTCGCTAATATTTTTTACTGTTACTACTCGGAAGGGTTAGTAATATTCAGAAGAGAAAGATTTTTTTCGTATCTTCATCATGCAGCCTCTTTCTCCCTTTTCTTTCTCCCTTTTGTACCTTCCCATTCGTTTCTACCTGACTTGTGTTACTTTAAGAGAGTTTGTCAGATAGAACTTCTACCTATGTAAGTACTTGAAAACTAAATATTTTCATAGAAACGGCGCGAGAGCCGTAGTAAATCATAAATTGATTCGTATTTTATGCTTAAACAAATTAATATTGAAGAGTAGATCTTGTAAAAGAACTAAGATTTACTTCCTGATTATTCAGGCCATCATTTTTCCGAACGGACTGACTAATCAGTTAACTCCATGTTGTCCTTCTTGAGAAGCTACTAGTCGCTAGATTGGTGCAATACTTCTGTTATGGACCCCGAATTCTCAATACCGTACTGAAAATTAATAGCTAAATCCGAGGCCTTGTTCAACATTTCGGTACGTAGTTCTGTTTTGTTGTGAGGATTTGTAAGCATCAGACCAAACGACAACTTTTAGCACGGATGTGAGAGTTGAGAACAGCATACAGAATTTTATTTACTGTACTTTAAGGGAAGAAACCACTTGAGGGCGAAGATGGGAGAATCATATTACTGGATCTTAAAGGAATGGGGTTTAAATAATTGAGGTGAAGACGTTTAGCTTCAAAACACGGTCTAGTAGAGAAAACAGAGTAATAGACGTAGGAATGAAGTCTTCTGCGATCCTATCGACATCGCTGTGAGAATGTGGAATCTCGCAACTTAATAGACCTTTGGGTTCCATGGTGGGGAATTTCCTGACCAGCTGAGGGCTTATTGCGTCTCAAAGAGTAGGCTGCTTCATACTTTTAGTGAGTGAGTGAGTCAGTTTGTAGTTTGATACTCGTTTGAATTAATTTTGAAGTTTAAAGTTAAGATGGTCGACATTCACTGCCTTCACATAATGTTCGCAGGGTTTAACACAGCATTCTGCTGTAACGTGTTAACTGTGAGAAAGAATTTTAAATGAAGTACACAGAATTGTGCAATTCTAAAACTTACGTGTGATTGCTGTATCAGTTGCCATTATTTAGTTTCACATTGACAGTGGAGATGAAAGATGTTAGAAACGAACTTACGAAATTGAAAGGTACGTAGGATGTTTTACAGTATATGAAACGCGAAAATTTTCTAAAGCATGTAATGGGTTTTCTATACAGTCACACTTCGAAACAAGATCTCCTGTATGTTTGTAACTCATGTCTTCAACACTGAGAGAAGAACACAGGCTGGCGGTGTTTGAGAATAGGGTGCTGAGGAATCTCTTTGGTTAGACTGGCGAGGTAACAGGGAAGTGTAGGAAAATTCACCATCAGGAGCCTCTGATCTGTACTCAACATGTACTATTCGGGTGGTCCAATCAAGGAGAATGAGGGGGGGGGGGGGGGGGGGGCACCGTAGGGGGGAAAAGGGGGTTGGGATCTAAGGTACCGTTTTTTTTTTTTTACGGGAGGGGGAATTACCACAAAACATAT
>Ga0123357_10014180_pt1 | contig 10389 bp, 3 predicted proteins | sample TergutEmb28metaG_FD_89873 | JGI IMG/M metagenome (GOLD analysis project Ga0123357, IMG submission 89873) | Embiratermes neotenicus P4 segment gut microbial communities from Petit-Saut dam, French Guiana - Emb289 P4 | ecosystem: Host-associated > Arthropoda: Insects > Digestive system > Gut ... | reverse complement strand
CCCAGACACAAAAAGAGGCGACCCCAGACAGGGGCGCACGGAAGCACACACAAAGGGGGGGGGGGGGGGGGGAGAGAGACATACAGACAGAGAGAGAGAGAGAGAGAGGTGGGGAGAACAAACATTTCTTTCTGCATCCAGTTTGGATACATTATCAGCAGTACAAACCATTTTCATGCCTGTAAAATATTTCTTATTAATGACAGATTGGAATTCCAAGTGTCCATCACCTTCAGTATTTTAAATGCCGTTCAAATCTACGTGTACTGAAATTTCACAATCGTACACAGAAATACAAAAAAAAAGTTGTGTGTGTGTGTGTGTGTAGTCAAGCAACAGTCTGTGCACAAATAATTTCATCATTTTAAGACTTTGGTACAGTCGTCTAAGACAAGATATGCAAGAGACCAGAATTTAAATGCAACTTGCATAAGGAATGCCATTCATCGCCTTTATCAACACCCAACATTCGGCACGAAAGTGCTTAGTAAATTCATAAAAAAAACTTATCCTTCAAAACCAGACCAAATTTGCTAAATTTAGTATCATTAAGACATGCCATTCAATTCCAACATGCACTCTGTGCTACACTAACCACACACTGCCTGTTGGAACTGCCACAATGTGCTCATGGTCCCCCCACTCTCCAAACCCCCCCGACACCATGGCAACGCTGATAGACTGTACACTTAACTTTCAGAGGTTTGAACATGCTCTTTAACCTTTTAAAGCCTACTGGTTACATGACGCACCAACAGGTTTAACATTCAAGAACTGTACTCTCTGCCCGCACTGCATTTATGTGTTTTGTATTTATCTCAGAATAAACGGCAACTTCTGCCCTGTACAACATTAACTGATTGGTTTTTATAAACAAGATGAAAAGTGTTTACTGCAAGGTATGGACTGGGTCTTTAAAGAAAGCAGCCTGTTCTTCTTCTTACCTTACACAAGTGTAAATTACGGTTTGTAAAAACTGCTTGATATACAGTACAAATTCTGATATGTGTGTGTCTGCAGATACTTAGGATGGAACTGCATTACTGTAATCGAGGGCTTGGATAAGCTACACAATCTGGAAGAGCTGCACATACAAAATCAGCAGTTGCCTCAAGGAGAAACTATACACTTTGATCCAAGAACTATGGAAGGTCTTTCTGTATGTTTACCAAAAAAACACGCAATTCTGTGAAAAGTAGCATGCTGTGGAAAAAAAATTTCTAAATTTTATTCCACACATACTGTGTGTATCATGCTGTAAAGTATTATTCTGGTCCACTGCCTTGCATTTAACACTATTCTGTCTACAAATGCATTTCCACACTCACCATTGTACACTGACGATGATACATGCTAGCACTGAAACACATCAGTAGGCATAAAAGTGTTATGTGCAATGCAGTGGACAAGAAATAATACTCTGCAAATATCTAGAGGTTCATAAGGTGGAAGGATGTGGCTGTTACAATGACTAGGCTGCAGAATGGATACAGGAGGAAATGGGATTGGATACCAAGCCAGAGCAGAAGATTTCTCTTTTCTCCAACAAACCCAAACCAACTCGATGGTCCATCCAAGCTCCCTGTTCAATAAATAATGTGAGGTCTCTTTCCATGAGGGTAAAGCAGCCAGGGTGTGAAGGTGACCACTCACTCTCATCTAGTGCCGAGTTTAAGAATGGGCAGACCTATACCTCCTCTTCCATGTCTTAATTATATGTAGAGGGATGACTTTACTGTGATCTGAAAATCTAATTCACAGGCCAGGCAAATTTCAGGTACTGTCATTATTTTTACAAAGCTCACAGATCAAGTGTCATAATACTTCACATACTGGAATCTTCAGAAATGGCAAAACAGTACCAAAATAAAAAACTAATATTTTATTTCTTACATTTCAGAAATGCCTGCACATTTTAGACGTTACTGCTAATGGTCTGACATCAGTTGCTGACTTAAAGTGCCTACATGAACTGCAATGGCTTATAGCTCAACGTAACTGCCTTACTGACATGACAGATCTAACACAGGCTGTGTCCCTATGGGATCACCTTACCAATCTCGAGTTACACGGGAACCCAGTGTGTTCACATCGAAAGTACAGGGAAAGCCTCATAACATGTTCAAGAAAGTTAGGTGATTATCACTATGTAACAAAACTGCAATATACTGATAAAACAGAAGTTACGAGGATATTATGCTAGAAAGTTACCGCACCCAGCTTAACCTTCTCTACACTTTCAACCAGCATGCCAGCCATGTAATACTTTTATAAAATTAATAACACATAGCTAAAATTTGTGGACAGCATATACATCTTCCTAAGTCAAGTGTCCATAAATCTGTAACATACTCATATTTTACTTTTACTGCTTAGTGTCATTGGATGGGAAAGAGATCCATGAGATCACTAGGGAATTTCTCAGGAGACTGGAAATCAGTAAAGAAAGGCGCAAAATGGTTTCACATGAAATACCTGCTAACCCTACATTATCTGCAGACATCACAGGTGAGTTCTGATCCAAATTTATTTTATTTGTGCAAATTCTGACACTTTTAAATCATTATATCAAGAAATTTACACTTCACACCACCTTACTTTTCAGACCTTACCAAGAACTTCACTCCTGGAGTGACAAAATCAGTAATACATTCCATCTACCATGATGCTGAACTCGATGCAATCTCAGGTGACTACACAATGAAACCATCCACGAATTTTATGTTCCCACCTTGGAAGGAATATAAGTTATAAACACCAAATAAAATGTTACGGGAACACAACAGCAGAAATCTCTAATTGGGAGTTAATATTAAAATTACAAGTAATATGTATCAGGAAGTAAGATAATATTTCCTATTAGTAATAAGGTATGTTGCCTGCATGGCTGAATTAGTGTATCCTGACATAATGATGACGAATAAAATAATCTACAAAACTTTACAAATTAACACGTGACAGATTAATTAATTATACTGTACCATATTTTACATTATACATAATTTTGGTGAAGGGCTACCCCAACATGCATGAAATTATCCACAGAGAGAATTAAGTGGTGGATGGGAAAACTACAAGCAAATGCAGAAAACCAATCACTGTTACTAGCAATATGACAACTGCAATGTACCAAGCAATCAACTAAACATAAACAGTGTTATAAGAAATATATATCTATTCATGGTCACTTCTTCAGAAGGTATAATCCTTTTACTCCTCATGCTTCAACTCTGTATGCACCACTTACCTTCTCATGCTTGCTACATCATCCAGCCATCTCATGCCTCTCAGTTTAATAATTTAGTAACTTTCATTGAAGCGCACACATTGTGAAGCTTCTCGCTATGTACTTTTCTTTGCCCTCTTTTCCCTTATGCTGAGACAGGGTTTCATATGCATGAAAAATACAGGTAGAAGCTACAGAAACAGTCCTTCACTTACAGTAGGGTTCCATTCCACAAAACTTTATGTAACTCAACTTTTACATATATCAGAATTCAAACCACTAACCACCCTACAAACATAAATGTATAATTTTATTTAATTATATAGTACATGTGTGTGTGTGTATATACTGTTAATCCTGTAACTCCTACTGAGGTACCAGTGGCGTACCCAGGAATTTTGTTCCGGGGGGGGGGTTCAACAAATTCAGTTGAGGACAGAGAGAATGGGGATCTGGGGGCGGTAGCCCCCTAGTCAGGGGTTCTGGAGTCAGCTGGAATTTGGCACAAGAAATTTCATTTCATACAGTAAAATTTTCTTAATGTTTGGTACTTTAGGACTATTTATGATGATAACCAATTTATCTGTCATTGCTAATGTAAAACAATTGCGAACCTAGGTAGTTTTAGAATTTTACTGCCTTTTTTCCAAACATCTTGGTGTGTTGGCATCCTAAATTCAGTGATTTTTAACAGTTTTCACAATCAGGTTGAGTTTGGCACGATTTTGGCGGGCCTTCGGAATTTCGGGGGGGTTTAGACCCCCCCCGAAATTCCTTCCATGATAAGGATGTCATTTGTCTCAGTTTCCAAAGTAACTTAAACCTTATTATATAAAAGGTGAAGTTTTATTTATCTCTAAGCACTTACAATACAACTAGCGTTTTTATTATTTACTTCCTCTTGTGTGCATTGTGCATGCTCTGTTCTTGAAAATTAAAATACAGCTGTTACCAACTTTTCCTAATAAGAAAAAGGAGACAAAAACAAGTATTACTTTAAATACTGCATGCGTGTGGACAGCAAAACAAGGGCTGATTTAAAGCACAAGCACCATAATATTTCTGGATGCTACATGGGCAGAACATGTATTTAGTTAATTTAGCAATCAAGAAAACATTCTCCTAGATCAACAGGTGCCTGCATGCGTTAAGTTATAAGACTTGGTTCTTCATTGATATGGCATTGTCACTGGCTCATATCTCCGAAGACAGCATCTTCAGCAACACAACTGTGAGAATCAAAAAGTTATTCTTATTGTCAACTTCATGTATCAGCTTAAGCCTTGTATCGGCAAATTCACCAACAATTCTTCAAATTTCATATGCAATGGCAGGCAGAAATCGAAACGAGCTCTCCGAGTATGATTAATGCCTCACTTCATGAATAATAAATTTAAAAAATGATCCACACAAAGTATGCTGCCTGCACACATTTTTTACAAAAGCTGCATGAAAATCTACGTCAGTTGTTATAATGCAAATTAATCCATTTCTGCTATTACAGCAGTACTGTAGGTCTCCACAGCATGCTGCATTATCTGAAACAGTACTCAAGAATCCACTGGTAACATGGTGAAATCTGGCAGACAGTTTAAGTTTGACCAAGCAATAGGAGCTGAAGGTCGTACTAGTTCTAACTGCCACAAATGTAGACAAGCCAATTTGTGGCTCTTTTATTGACTGTCGAGAACACATTCGTTACACAAGAAATTACTGCCATTCTGCCCAGTTTGATTTGGAAGCTTCTGAAACAATTGACTCAAAAGCTAAAAAACTGTAATTATGTCTTCATGCTTTATGCCTTGGCAATTATGTAAAAATTACACAGGTAACAGTCATCTTTTAAATACATCAACAACTGCATCATATAGCGAGAATTTTGTGCCACATTAAAAGAGGATGACAAAACACAATGCACAGACATATTTTCCCTAAACTAAATTACAATGTTATATTCGTATATAAAAACTAATATTAATAATATGAAAGGAATTAAAACTTATCTCAGATACAGATAAAACATTTACAATGTAAAGATTATTTAAAAAATACAACTCAACTACAGTACCAATTTCTCTCTTCTCTGTTACTACAAGGTAAGTATTACTACAGCCAAATGCCAAGTATGCCTTGTTCCTTACATGTTTATGATGATCCGAATGATGGATATAGAAGAAATGGCATATTCAGACTATACAAGTGCCTTCTGCTGCAAAGTCTGATGTTTCTGAAACATTATGTCTCAGTATTCATATTATGTTACTTTTCTACCAATGTTAAAACGCGGCCACACTACAGCTAGATCATACACGGATGATAAAAGGAATGAAAGATTTGGCTGCTCAGATGAGCAGTTGGTACCCTTTAAATTGACATGAATGAGATATCGTTTAGCTTATGTTTCTTGACTCATACACTATGAAGTTTAATGAAGTCAAATTGCATTTTGTGTCTCCCGGTACCAAAAGCTACCACAAACAATTAGGAAAAATCAATACAAAAATCCAAAAATATGGAATGTGAACACAAATTTGTGTTCTGTGTAGTTATTTCAGTAAAATATTTGTAATTTCTTACAATGATTGAATAAAGATATGAAGAATTTCACTGTATTTCACAACTGTTTTTCATGCTTTTTTCAAGCGGTACGGTGGTACAGTAAATACCTGAAACTTGTTTAGTCAGCTGTCAGTACACTACAAAAGCTGCCACAATATGCTGAACATGTATCTCAGTCAAATCATCTGCCTTAATAAGCAACATGTATCAAGCAATGTCCACGTAGTCAATTTTGTCAGCTGTATTATAATGTGATCCCCCCCCCCCAGTAGTTAATACCTTTTCTCCTCACTTAAACTGCAGCAATTCCAAACTTTTCCAGTGCAACACAGGCCCTGCTGTGCCATCAATGTGCAAGAAAGGTTCTTCAGACCATGTCGACAATATGGCTGAACGAGCGTCTGCATGGCATACGTTAAAGAGCGTTACGTTATCATTCACAGAAATGAAAGCACAGGACTTGCACAGATTCACATATACACAAAATAAGAAACTCAGTTTTTCTGCTGTGCATCATTCATATCACCCACAAACTCATCTTGGCTTCAAGGAGCTTTGTATTTAAGGCATATGAAAATAAAGCACCAAATTCTGTACCTAAATTCATGACTGAATTCACTGAGCAGGTAAATATTAGACCAGATCAAGAACTATGATATAAATCTGGTCTTCATTTTGATATTTACAAATGCTCCTTTCAGCAAAATATTTCTTTCAGATTGTATACTCTCTTGAAGACAAAAATATTATTTTCTATTTTTATATATTATTATTTTCATCCTTCAACCACAATATATGTACCTTAATGACTTAAAAACATACTTATCTTTAAGTCTATACACAAAAAATATCAAGCTGTCGCTCTACACATTTAGCAGGAATATTAGATCAGGAAAGAAAATGATTAGGTTTAAATACCGATGTATACTGCTTTGACACCGAAATAATTTATACAGGCGCTCTCATGTGAGCTGGATCCAATTATTTCATACTCCAATACAAAAATCAGACAACAGTGTTTGGAGATAAATCCACATGGTCAAACTAAAACAGCAATATAAATATATACTGACACACATGACATGGCATTACAATGAAACCTGTATAAATACATAGCATACAGGGCTGCCACTAGCAAGTTTTTGGCACTTACTTCATTTAACTACTGATAACTTGTGAAAATGAAGTAGGTACTATATGCATATATATATACTTTGTATAGGCAGGAGTGTAAGAAAATAAAGCGCTGTACTTTTTAAAAGTTCAGTAGTATCACAACAAAGGAAGAAAATCGCACGCACAAATTTTCTTCTGAACACACTGGATTTATAACTAACAAGACACACAATGTACACATAATGTAACATTGGGGCATGTTGGCAAAACTTATGTTGCTGTAGAAAAGCAGCAAATATGAAATATTAAGATTGTGTGTCTGTATTCTTACATCTCTGCCACATTATATGGTTTGGCTCTACCATATTTTTCCACATTATCTCATAAGTGGCATAATTTGCAGAAATAAAGCTACTGAATATGAAAATCCGTGTTTTGATTTTCTCTACAACTCTTGCCTAAAACATTTCCCATTCTAAGAAGAATTTAGCAAGATATTACCATCAATGTACACAGGTCTCTTGTAAAGTACCTCTCATTCTTGTCACATTATAATCCAACTTGAATATTCTTAACAGGTTTTCAAAGAAATACTCAAATATCAAATTTCATAACATGTCCATTAAGAACTGAACTGTTCCATTCGAAGAGGCAGGCAGGCGGACAAATGGACAGACATGACAGAGCTAACAGCCACTTTTTGAAATTTTGTGAACATGCCTACAAACAATGGTACTGCTCAACATTATGCATCCCTGGTTTCTGTCACTTGCAAGTAGTGTAACTGTAGCGAAAATGTTGACATTCCATTTAAACACTCAATCAGTACACAAATTCAATACACAGAACATGTGACAGGGGTGCTATCAACTAACTACCACTGGTAATTCGGCAAAAAGGAAATCTGTTCATGACAAACTAACTCCAACATAAAGTTTTCTGAGTGTATGCTATGAAGGCATTGTGTGGAATGGAAGTAAGTACAGTTGTACTCATTCTTCACCTCTGCACTAGAGGGTGTGTTCAGTTTCATGCACTAATAACTGTGCATCCAGCAAAAGAAGCCCCAGTACCCAATGAGTATGAGGTTGGGTGAGTCCCAGGGTCAGTCTGTATGATGCAGAGAAGAGAAAAATGACTTGCCCCTGCAAGGAATTGAACCATGATTCCTTGGTCATCCAGCCTGTCTCCATAATTTCTATGCCCAAACAAAATGATACACTAAATTTTGTAGAAACTCTTCACAACACTGCTTTCACAAAATCTCAGATTCAGTAGCATCTGGAGGAAGAGGCAGTGGCAGTCCGAAAAGGTTTCATTATAATTTCTTCACTCTCTTGCCTGCAATATTTGGCAGTTGTACTGCAAGAATTTCACTATCATACTGAGAAAAACTTCATTAGTATTAAAATAAACACCTTTATACCATCATCAGTTAAAACACATGCCAGCAATAAAATAAATATACTAGTTGCCCACATCGATATTGAAATTGTAATCAGTTTCCATCCTTTGGTTTGTAAATGCGCACTTGCTACCACCCACAGAACATAATGTACAAATAATGCATATTTAAATGCATATAACATAAAACTTCAAAGAGAAGAGTATCAACCAGAGATGACTGATGTAATTCCTTGTTGCTTTGTTCTTTTTTAAAGTAATATGCAAACTGAAATTACTGGCTTATTTTGTAACAAACAGAAGCAGTAATATTCTCTGTTATCACTCTGTAGTAGGTTTCATTCTGAAACACACACATCACTTACCACATACCCCATTATTGTGATTATGGGAATCATGAACTTCCAACCACCTGAAAAATGAGTTGTAAAAAATATTAATTATAGCCCAACATTCATGGATAGCATTAAAACTGCAATGATGGAAAGGGAACTCTTAAGTCAGCAATCCCCATTGTGCTGCATACAATCATAAAAATAGGTACAGCAAAGTCAAACACAACTTGAGGATATTTTATTGCTAAAAAAAGGTAAACTGATCCCGTTACAGGCCCAGAGGGTGGGTAGATGTATAGCTCTACTCTTCCATGACCACGGCACTAGAAGGGGGTGAGTGGTCAGCAGCACGCCCCGCCCGCAATTTACCCCCGGGAAAGACCTGGTACCCATTGTACAGGAGGCTGGGTGGGCCTCATGGCACGTCTAAATTTTATTGCTAAGGAGCTTTATTCACATACAGTATCTTATCTTAGCTATATGAATAAAGCTCCTTAGCAATAAAATACCCACAAGCTGTGTTTGGCTTTGCTCTATCTTTATGATGGAAAGCGAAGATTAAAAAGGAAACCACACAGCCCATGTTTCTTCGAGCAGGTACCTACAAAACTGGTGGGTGAGTTGGGAAATGTTGCAAGAACAGTAGAGCAGCATGTACTCATCAAAGATTATTGACTCTTTAACATCTTGTGCTCTCTTTGAACCTGCTTCTTGAAGAACAATGTAAAACAAGGGACACAGTTTACATCACATAAGGAGTAAAGAAAGTCAATAATGCAACATCATGTCCCAGAAGAATGGATTCTTCAGCTACACCCACATGAGAAGCTAAAAAGTTGCAAGACTGCAGTTCACAACACAATGACCTGATGCCGGTGGAGAGAATATTGAAATGACCACAAGGTGCAACAACTAGCACGAACCTAAATTTCCCTTTTCTCCTCTAAGAACACACTTACTGGCACATCACATACATTTATTTCCGTAATCAGAGCATTAGCAATAAAGCTGCAAGTTTTATGTATGTATCTGTTAGGTCTAGTTAGTCAGCACGAGCAGTTTTCAGCAAGTAGGCCATAAGAACCAAACACATTTTCATTACTGGTTGCATCACCAAATGCACAAGCCTATGGCAAGTAGTCATGTCAGAGTTATAAGTGAAACTCTGGTACTTTTGCGGGCAGCACAAAATCCTCTAGAGTCATTAAGAAGATAGCCTAAGTAATGTTAATTTATATACATTACAATAATCTACTGCCAAAGACGGTTTTGCCAGTCATGGGTCTCACCATATGCAGTTGAAAATGATAAATGGAGGGAAAAATATCTGTTTAATGCTGAAAAATTGAAGTATGTGTGGATAAACTCAACTTCAGAGGCAGATGGCCGCATCCCAAGCAATGTGTAAATCTGATGTTCAGGTGACTGTGCATCGTGATAAATTCTTATAATAAAAACAACCAGATGCACTAATTTTTCAAATTTATTTTTGGAATAAAACTCTACATGTTTTGGACACTTTCTCTGTCCAAAACTTGTACATTTTATTCCAAAAACAAATTTGAGAAATTAATACATCTAGCTGGTTTTATTATAAGAATCAATGCGTAAATGCTAGGTGTTAAAAAATGTACGAGGTCTGTTAGAAAAGTATCCGACCGTATTTTTTTATGCGAACACCTGATGGATTATAATCTAGCGCGCTTGCATGAGCCGACCTTGAACCTTAGTGCGCATGCGTGAATTTTT
>Ga0123357_10014179_pt1 | contig 10390 bp, 18 predicted proteins | sample TergutEmb28metaG_FD_89873 | JGI IMG/M metagenome (GOLD analysis project Ga0123357, IMG submission 89873) | Embiratermes neotenicus P4 segment gut microbial communities from Petit-Saut dam, French Guiana - Emb289 P4 | ecosystem: Host-associated > Arthropoda: Insects > Digestive system > Gut ... | reverse complement strand
GACATCCTGGGTTTTGAAATCGACCACTCGTTTTTGAACTACAAGAAAGAGGCGCCAGAGTTTGGTTACCAAGTCGGCAAAATCTCCCTCAAAGAACAACACGTCACGTTTACTAAACTTAGCTGACGGGCAACCGCCCGGACTCACGGGATAATATCTATCGTAGCGTGGCTGGCGCCTGCGAAGCATCATGATTACGGCCACGGTATAATGCTATAATGGTATTTTAAACAAGAGCTGTTTATAATGGCCATTTAAAGGAGTTGTTTATGGCAGATCAGACTGTTCGTTTCTCTGAGGATGTTATTCCTTTGGGTGATTTGAAGATTAACCCGGGTAAGGTATTGCGTCAGATCAAGCAGACGCGTCGTCCCGTACTGGTAACTTCACATGGTCGAGGTGAGGCTGTGGTCCAGCCGCTCGAAGACTTTGAGGCTGCGCAGGAGGAACGAGCTTTTATGAGAGCGGTTGTCGAAGGTCTGACCGATATCGAGATGGGTCACACACTTACGCTCGATCAGCTGCGGGAGCGCCTGGGAATCACTGATGAGTGAAACGAGGCCCCCACGGATTACTGAATCTGCAGCACGAGATCTTGAAGAAATTCAAGCGTGGTACCAGGAGCAAGATGTTGCGGCGGTAGGTAAAAGGTTGGTCGCAGAAGTAGTAAGTCCCTTTGCGCAGCTCCGGGACTTTCCTGAAAGCGGACCAGTGGTACCCGAGTTTAACAATCCCTCTTTGAGGCAGCTGATCCAACCTCCCTTTCGCATCGTGTATCGATTTGATGGGAAAGAAGTGATGATCGTACGAGTCTGGCATTCTGAGCGTTTGATGGTGGTCGAGGGCCTGGATGTGGATGAAAACGCAAAGTAAGCGGAGAAAGCTAAGATTGTAGTTTTCGAAATAAAGTTCTAAAAATGCTATACTGATATGAGAATTAACGAAGGAGAGGACGATGACTTCAGCACCCGTTTCTGCGCTCACCAATTACAATACGGTTCTCAGCCAAGTGACAGACAGCACCCCAGTTCGTCTCACAAAAGGTGGCCGTGATAAATACGTGATCGAGACCTCAGAAACCCATGACTATAAAGAGGCTTACCTGCGCTTCCTGGAAGAGATGAGCAAGGTGAATCGCCCCGGTACCAAGTGGTATTCTGAAGAAGAAGTCAGAAAGCGTCATGGGCTTGACGCATGAGCGTCAGACTCGAAATCTCTGAATATGCTGACGCCGATCTCACAGGTATTGAGGACTATATAAAGTTCCATTTAAGCGCCCCAAAGGCTGCCAGTAAAGCTAGTGCGCTCATTCTCGATGCAATGCATACGTTGAGCGATTTTCCTGAAAGCGGCACAGCGGTAATGTCACCAGATGGATATAGAACCCCTTACCGCGTTCTGATTTGCGAGAAGCATTACGCTATAAGTTACGCCTTTGACAGAAACACACAAAAAGTGTGGGTTTATCGCGTGTTTCATACGACCCAGGACTGGCTTGCCCTGTTACTTGGACGCGGCAGCGGGGTACAAAAGGAGCAGGATTGAAGCAAGTACTAAGCGTTGCCAGGTGGATGCTCATCGGGGCGTTCATTGTCCTGACGGTGGCGGCAGCTTTGGTCGCGGTGACGTTTCTGGCGCCGAAATCATCGCTTGCGCAGGCGCTGTGGTCTGGTAAAGTTGGGTGCGGTGTCCATTTATCTCAAGCAGATCATATTGCAGAATGCCATTCCTTTTAAGCTTTCCGCTGAACCGGTATTTGAGCCTGGCGAAGAGTTAAAAGCGCTATTGTCTGATGTGAAAGAGGACATCAAAAATGATCGCAACTTGTCGCCCGCGATGACAGGGGAAGAATCGCTTGCTTATCTCAAAGGCTTGCGAGCATGAGGAAATATCGATTTACCAAACGGTTTGAAAAGCAATACCAGAAGCTCGGTAAGATCTCTCTCAAAGAGCAGCACGTCACGTTCATCAGGATTGAGCAGGGTAATGATGACTGATATCACGATACGACCATACCAGGCAGGAGAGGTAAGCTATGTTGCGTATCTTCAGATGAAGTTCTACGAACAAACCTATGGTTTCAAGCCGGTCTTTGAGCACTATCTTTTGGCAGCCATGGTCGATTTCACCCGCTCCCCTGAGGGGAGCCAGTTGTGGGTGGCGCTTGACGGGGAAGAGATCATCGGTTCGATCGCCATCGTCAAGGCTGAGGACGCTGGCAGCGCTCAGCTTCGTTGGTTTCTGGTCGATGCAGACCACCAAGGGCGGGGTATCGGCAAGAGGCTGCTGGATGAGGCGCTGAAATTTTGCCACGAACAGGGATATCACAACGTATTCCTCTGGACTTTCCGCGGCCTTGACGCCGCTCGGCATCTCTATGAGGAGTATGGCTTCACCCCAGCAGAGACGAAGCCCAACACCGAGTGGTCCGACAAACTCCTGACAGAAGAGCGCTGGGATCTGGCACTCTAGCGAGACTGAAGTTCTAACATCGTTTGACATGTGTCACGTTGCACGTTACTATTAAATCATGATCAAGTCATTTGCCGATAAGCAGACCGAGCACTTATTTTTGACAGGAACTTTTCGTAAGCTCCCAAATGATATTGTGGCGCGTGCGGTGCGTAAGCTCGACCAAATCAATGCGGCTGTCAGACTTGATGACCTGCATGTGCCACCGGGCAATAGACTTCATGGGCTTGAAGGTGACAGGAGAGATCAACATTCGGTATCGATTAATGATCAATGGCGTATCTGTTTCCGGTTTTCGGAAGGTGATGCGTACGAAGTCGAGATTTGTGATTATCACTGAGAGAGGTGAATAGCGTGGACAGTAAAACAATGGCGAGACGACCAACTCATCCGGGTGAGATGCTTCGCGAGGAGTATATGCCGGATTATGGGCTCTCAGTACGTGACATGGCAGAGATGATGGGGGTTTCTCGTCAATCAGTTAATGAGCTGGTGCACGAGAGGCGCGCGCTCAGTATAGACATGGCGTTAAGATTGTCTGCGCTCTTCGGAGGCTCTCCCGAGTCGTGGCTTAATCTTCAACGTAATGTCGATATTTGGGATGCGTCGCATCGTTTGCAGGACGAAATCAAACTGATTCGACAGCTTTCTGCTTAGTATAGTAATGATCGCGCATATAACGATACGAACAGCGAAACATGCAGAGACCGTGGAGTTTTATCAGTGGCTCTTGGGACTGCCGGTTTCACGAACGCTAGAGACACCTAACGGAAAGATCATCTTCCTTGGCGGGTTTGATATGCAACCCCTTTGATATCGCTGACAACCCAGATTACTTCATTTATCGATAGGGCTTTCTGCCGTGTTGTCAGAACAATATCTTATAATTGGAAGCAAGAAATACCGATTCAAGAGGGAGCCGGATTGAACATACCAACATCAGGGCGTCGTCTTGCGGCTGAGAAGTTTGCCAATGAGTGGCAAGGCCACGGCCATGAAGACGAGGACGACCAGACTTACTGGAATCAGTTCCTGCAGGAGGTCATGGGAATCTCTCGTGTTCATCACGAGATCGACTACCAGAAGAAAGTCAAGATCGGCGGTCACGGCACCAAGCGCATCGACGCCTACATCCCGTCATCGAAGGTGCTGATCGAACAAAAATCGCTCGGCATCGACCTCGACCGGCCAGCCCCGCAGTCAGACGGCGAACTCCTGACCCCCTACGAGCAGGCGCGCCGTTACGCCCAGAACCTCCCGCGCGCCGAGATGCCCAACTACATCATCATCTCCAACTTCGAGAGCTTGCGCGTCTACGACTGCCGCGAGGACTACAACCAGGCGCCCGCCGCCACGGTCACCCTCGAAGAGCTGCCCGATAACCTCAAAGTATTTGACTTCATCATCCGCGAGATCACCGAGCAGATCGCTAAGGAAGAGGTGGCCAACCGCGAGGCAGCCGCCCGCATCGGCGACCTCTATCGCAAGATCGCGGCGCAATACCCCGATCTGGAGGCTGCGCGCCACGACCTGTCCGTGCTCATGGTCAGGATACTGTTTTGCCTGTACGCAGAAGACAGTGGGCTGTTCGACACCGACCAGTTCAGCAACTACCTCAAGGCGCACGCCGCCGACCTGGCCTCGCTGCGCCACGCGCTCATCGACGTCTTTGCGGTACTGAGCACACCGCCAAAATCCCGCGCGGCCAACCTTGACTTCAACGACGCGCTCGTGCAATTCCCCTACGTCAACGGCGGCCTCTTTGAGAGCGAGATCCAGATACCTACGCTGACCGATGACATCAAGCTCGAGCTGCTGGTGAGCTGCGCCAACTTCAACTGGGTAGACATCTCGCCGGTCATCTTCGGCTCGATCTTCGAGAGCATCCTGTCCGGCGACGAGCGCCGCGCCGGAGGCATGCACTACACCAGCCCCGCCAACATCCACAAAGTGATCGACCCGCTGTTCTTAGACGGACTGCGCAGCGAACTGAACGCCGCCGGTCACGACAAGACCAAGCTCTTGTCTTTGCAAGACAAGATGGCGAGCCTGAAGTTCCTAGACCCCGCCTGTGGCAGCGGCAACTTCCTGACCCAGACCTACATCGACCTGCGCCGCATGGAAAACGACCTCATAGAGCGCCTCCACGCCGACGGACAGACCGGCCTGGACTTCGACACCTCCAGCTTCATCAAAGTCAACGTAGGCCAGTTCTACGGCATAGAGATCAACGACTTCGCCGTAAGCGTAGCCTCAACGGCGCTGTGGATAGCCGACCACCAGGCCAATCAGGAGACCAGTCGGATATTGGATCACCCCTACATCAACTTACCGCTGAAGAAACTCCACAACATCATCTGCGAGAACGCCCTGCGCTACGACTGGAACAACCTCCTCCCAGCAGAGGAGTGCAACTACGTGATGGGCAACCCACCGTTTGTTGGTCATCAGTGGAGAACCGTTGAGCAGCAAGAAGATATGGAGATTGCATTCTCAGATCTTGAGCAGCATGGCAAGCTAGATTTTGTATGTGCTTGGTATGCCGTTGCTGCTCGTTATACGAAGGGCAGCGATATTAAGGCCGCGCTTGTTTCAACGAATTCCATTTGCCAAGGGGAATCGGTAGCGATTCTCTGGAAGTATCTGTTCGCAAAAAGCATCAAGATTATTTTTGCGTGGCAAACATTTATCTGGAACTCTGAGGCGAAAGATCAAGCGCACGTACATTGCGTCATTGTTGGTTTCTCATATAAGGACACGGCTGAAAAGTTTATCTACAATTCCGATGGGCAACAATTAGTGAAAAACATCAACGGCTATTTAGTTGACGCCCCCGATGTGTTCATTGAGAATCGCAGTAAACCAGTTAATGCCGATGTACCCGAAATGACGAAAGGGAATCAGCCGACGGATGGTGGCTATTTGATATTAAGTCCAGAAGAACGTGTTGAGTTTCTTGAAAACTATCCTGAGAAAGACTACCTGATTAAGCTCTATCTTGGCGGTCGTGAATTTATTCGCGGGGAAGAACGCTATTGTTTCTGGCTGTTTAATGTCAATCCAAAGGAATACGCTTCAATTCCCGAGATACGATCTCGACTAAAAGCAGTTCGTGACTTTCGTCTTACAAGCCCAACTGCATCGGTGCAAGCTGATGCAGAGACGCCAGCATTGTTTACGCAGATCAGGCAGCCGGAGAATAGCTATCTCGTAATCCCCGAGGTCTCAAGCCAGACGCGAAAGTATATCCCAATCGGCTATTTATCATCCGATGTTATTGCAAGCAATAAGCTACGATTTATCCCAACGGACAGCCTCTATATTTTCGGGCTGCTTTGTTCGCAGATTCATAATGCTTGGATGAGAGTTGTGTCAGGCCGGTTGAAATCTGACTATTCGTATTCACCCTCAGTTTTTAATAGCTTTGTTTTTCCTGACGCGACCGACGAGCAGAGTCAGGAAATCGAGCGCCTAGCGCAAGCCATACTGGATGCCCGAGCCAACTATCCAGAAAGCTCACTGGCCGATCTCTACGACCCTCTAACAATGCCCCCCGACCTTCTGAGGGCTCACAAGACCCTCGACAAAGCAGTAGAAAAAGCCTACGGAGTCCGCTTCAACGGCAACGAAGAAAAAGTCGTCGCCCACCTTTTCAAGCTCTATTCTAAGAAAGTAGGGTAAGGATATGCCATTGTCCCTGATTGACAAACTCGGTATCGATGTATCAAAACTTGACGAAAAAAAGGAGCAGACTACATACAAAATCAAGTACATTGCCAAATATGTTGAATCTTGGGTGCTCGTTAATGAAAATCGGGCGTCTGTTACCTCGATAAACTTCATTGATTGTATGTGCAACGCGGGGATATATAAAGATGGGGATCTGTCAACAGCAGTAGAGGTATTTAAATTATTTATCCAAGCAGCAATTAAGCACCCAGAAATAACTTTCAATCTCTTACTTAATGATTTAATAATTGAGCGAATAGAAATATGCTCACAAATAATCGCCGAAATATCAGAAAGTCATCAGCCATCGAACCTTGTTGTATCGACCTCTTGCCAAGACGTAAATGATTATGTAGCGGGGCTTAGAAGGAAAATGGCGAACTTGGGGTTCGGGGCGACAATACTCTACGTTGACCCCTATAACCTAACGACGGTCGATGTGAAGAAATTGTCAGACCTCCTAAAACATAAGGAGATCTATTGTGAGGTATTGTTCAATTTGGATACGCAGCATTTTGTAAGAGATAAAGATGATGGAAGAATATCTCAATGCTTTGATGGACTTTCTATTTCGACAAAAGATGATTTACTTCAGGCAACGGAGCATTTCCTTAGAGTTGGTGCTATTAACCATGTGTTTGGATATAAATTTCACAACATGAACGATGTCGAACTATACCAGATTGTTTTTGCGACGCCTCATCTCAGAGGGCTAGAAAAACTTAAAGATGCGATTTGGGAAGTGTTTAAGGGCAAGGAGCATCATCGGAATATTAAAGGCTTCGCTATGCAGACCACACTGTGGAATGAATCAGAAATAGAGGACCGGGTGTCTAAATACGCCCCCGATGCTCGTGAAATAGTAATGCGTTATTTCTCTGGCAAAAGCTGCGTGAATTATGAAGATATAGAAGCATATATAATTGAAAACACGATGTTGGCGGCAAACCACATTATCCAGAGCGTGCTTAAACCACTCATCAAAGATGGCCGAGTAGAAAAGTTAAATCTCGTCGGAAATCGCAATAATTACCATGATGATAAATATAACTTTCAATTTCAGGGAGCGGACAAAGAATGAAAACCATAACCCGAAAATCTATGTTATACAAAACTGGTGTTGAGTACGGCGATTACACCATGAACCATGTGCTTGGCTGTAGCCACGGTTGTAAATACCCCTGCTACGCATTTATGATGAAAAAGCGTTTTGGTCAAGTCAAGTCGTACGAAGATTGGGTCCAACCTTGGCTTGTCAGCAATACGTTGAAAATCTTAGATCGAGAAATCCCGCGCCTGAAAGATAAAATCTCATCCGTCCAACTTTGCTTTACTACTGACCCATTTATGTATGGCTACGATGAAATATCAGAAATGAGTCTTGCGGCAATAAAGAAGCTGAATGATGCGGGAATTAAATGCACGGTTTTAACTAAAGGAATACTGCCCGTTACTCTTGCGGATTGTTCACCCGAAAATGAGTACGGCATTACGATAATTTCATTAGATGAGGCTTACAGAAAACGAATTGAACCAGGAGCGGCTCCATACAAAGATCGTCTAATGGCACTAAAGGCCTTATGGGAAAAAGGGTGTAAAACCTGGGTTAGCATCGAGCCATATCCAACTCCGAATTTGATTGAGCAAGATATTGAAGAAATCCTTGAAGCGGTCTCGTTTGCCGATAAAATTATCTTCGGACGCACGAACTACGACAAAGAAATCAGTGCATATAAGCAGCAGCGGCTTTTCTACAATGAGCAGGCTGCAAAGGTTATTGATTATTGCGAGAGTCGCAGCATCCAGTTTCATATTAAAACTGGAACCACAACAGAGACTTAGAGGTGAGTAGCAGATGGGTACGATTACGAATACCATTTCATTGATGTCTGGTGTGTTGGTGTCACTTCTCTCTATTATTGCTAAGTTAATTCAGATTTTTATTGACCGAAATACAAGCGCGAAGGAGCTTAGAGTTCTCAAGGAGTACTCAGAAATATATGCCGTGTTATCGGATAGCCCTGCGACAAAGAAGAGTGTCGAGAAATTGCTGAATTATGAAACAGGACGTCTATTAGCACGCGTGAATAGAAAACTTAACAAGACAAATATTGCGATTGTATTCGTTGTTGCTCTTTTTGGTGGAGTAGTTTCATATGGATTAGCATCCTTGGCAACAAGTACGAGTAATCTCCTTTTGAGAATTTTGGCTTGGACGGTCTTTGTTTTGGTTGTAATTTTTACGATAGGTATATCAATTACGGGTTTTAATGCGAGATATGATCCGGCGGTTGGCGACAAAGGTACGGAAGCTTCAAAGGAGACAAAGAAATGACAGCAAAAGGTATAGTCTACATACTCACCAACCCCTGTCTGGATGGATGGGTCAAGATTGGGATGACGTCGCGCAACGACATTGAGGCGCGGCTCAATGAGCTTAATGCACCGACCAACATCCCGCTCTCGTTTCGAGCCTATGCGCTCTATCATGTGGATAATCCGGCAGAGGTCGAGCGCGACATTCACGAGCTTATCGACATGATCGACGATTCGCTTCATGCGCGTGAGACGCTGGCATCGGGGCGTATTCGCGAGCGGGAGTTCTTTCAGATCACTCCAGAGAGGGCGTTCATGGTGTTTCGCAAGGTCGCGAAACTGCGAGGAGATTCCAGTTCGCTTGAACTGGTGGGCGCCTCAGAAGAGGAGCAAGAAGAAGAACAGATCATCAAGAAGCGTCCGCATTTTTCATTCAAGTTGCTGGGAATCCCGGTTGGTACGGAGCTGAGCTACATTCGTGATGACTCCATCACTTGCACCGTTGCTGATACAGCCAACCATGTGAACTATAACGGAGGGCTCACCACGCTCTCAGCGCTTGCAGCCCAGCTACTGGGACGTGGTGGCCCTTACAGCGTCCAGGGTACGCTCTACTTCGTCTACGATGGGGAAGTACTCTCCGATCGCCGCAATCGGCTGGAAAGCGAAGCGGGGGACGAGGAGTAACAGGGGGCAGAGATGCCGGTAACGACACGGACTGAAAAGCGGAACTTTGTCTGAGTCAGTTGGTATAGTGTGGGTATGCTTACCTTGAATGACATACAAGAGAGAGTATCTCCGGTTGCGAAAGCTCATGGGCTGCTCGCGGTCTATTTGTTTGGATCATTTGCGCGGATGCAGGCAAATGATCAGAGTGATGTTGATTTTCTGATCTACCGGGAGCCTGACCCTCATGAAACACTGTTGTCCCCACATGGGGTAATCCAAATAAAACAGGATTTTGAAGAAAGCCTTGATCGTCCTGTTGATATCGTAACGGATGCCGGCCATAAACAATCCCTCGGGGTATCCAGACGTTTTGATGAAGCGCTCGATAGGGAGAAAGTGCTTATCTATGAAGCCGAGTGATTATAATCGCTTAGAGCACATCAAAATCTATTGTGATGAGATCGCTGCTACTTAAGCGATCTTTGACAGGATGCACTGGTTGATCGAGACGCCCTCTTCTGCGGAACGAATCGCAAGCGCTCGATGAAGTTCAGCCGGGACGCGCAGTGTCAGATTTCCTCGGAATGTCCGGAGACCTAATGGCTCGGGAATCTGCTCGCCATCTTCCTGCATCCATTCAAGCGAGGCGGCGACTACCGTTTCGATTTCAGCGAGCGCTTTCTTTGCAGAATTGCCATGTGCTGCCAAAGAGGGGAACTTCAGGCAGGTTGCGATATGGCACTGATCCTCTTCCGACCATGCCACTCGGTAGGTATATTTTTCGGCCAAGTCTTCGAACCTGACGTTCTGCGGGGTATCGAGTACACGCTCATTCATGGGAAAATGATAGCACATGCGATAGCACGATAAAGAGTGTCTGCGCTTGCAGCCCAGCTACTGGGGCGTGGAGTTCTCAGCACGCAGGGTCCACTCTACTTTGTCTATGATGGGGAAGTGCTCTCCGATCGCCGCAATCGGCTGGAAAGCGAAGCGGGGGACGAGGAGTAGCAGCAGGAGCGTAGCCTTCAAAGCTTGGTATAATTGAAACATGCCTACAAAGCTACAACATATGACTCTTTCTAGACCGCAGAACTTTGCTGAGGCGGTGCGCCAGCTTGAAGTTGGCGTGCCCTCTTATGTTGTGATGGGGGATTTTCTGGATGAGTTTTATCGCTCGCCTCTGTCAGAGAAGCAGGCGTTTCTT
>Ga0123357_10014177_pt1 | contig 10390 bp, 6 predicted proteins | sample TergutEmb28metaG_FD_89873 | JGI IMG/M metagenome (GOLD analysis project Ga0123357, IMG submission 89873) | Embiratermes neotenicus P4 segment gut microbial communities from Petit-Saut dam, French Guiana - Emb289 P4 | ecosystem: Host-associated > Arthropoda: Insects > Digestive system > Gut ... | reverse complement strand
TGGTAAAGTGATCCCGTTACAGGCCCGATGTGGCCCAGAGGGCGGGTAGAGGTATAGCTCTACTCTTCCATAACCGCGGTACTAGAAGGGGCTGAGTGGTCAGCAGCACGCCCCGGCCGCATTTCACCCCCGGGAAAGACCCGGTACCCATTGTACAGGAGGCTGGGTGGGCCCCAGTGCCGGTCTGGACGGGCAGAAAATCTCGTCCCCACCGGGAGTCGATCCCGGACCGTCCAGCCCGTAGTCAGTCGCTATACAGTACAGTACCATTTTTTGCTTTGTACTGCTGTGAAAACTTCGCCACAGACAGAGAATGTGTCGTCTCAAAATAAGCCACTATTACCCCCAGTGCTGGGTGCAGCAGGTGTTCTGTAGAATATCTGAAGAAGTCGCCAAAAAACTCTCTTCAGAAGATTTACAGAAGTCATTTTTATCTGATGCTGCATACACAATTTAATACTGACAAAGTTAGCTGGTGTCGCTACAAATTGCGATTAAACCCGCTTAAAGAGATAAACATGAAAATGCTTTAACAACCAGTGAGTAATACACGGTAGAAAGTGATGTGGTATTTGATGTCTCTAACATAACATAACATCAAACATCCAGCTTTACTAAGTGCCTAGTATTAAGTCCTTTATTTGTCTAACTAAGGCACACAAATTATTATAAAATTGTTAAACAGTTAAAATCATTTAAAATTATTATAGTTGTTCCAACATGTTTCGGTTTACACAAGCCATCATCAGGGAGCTACAGAATGTGCTTCCCTAAAGTTACAATGTTGACTTCAGTTACGTATTGTTTTTTGAAGTTACCGGTATTGTGGCTGCGTATCAAATTGTTAAACAGTTAAAATCATTTAAAATTATTATAGTTGCTCCAACATGTTTCGGTTTACACAAGCCATCATCAGGGAGCTCTCAGCCTGTGCTTCGCTAAAGTTACAATGTTGACTTCAGTTACGTATTGTTTTTTGAAGTTACCGGTATTGTGGCTGCGTATCAAATTGTTAAACAGTTAAAATCATTTAAAATTATTATAGTTACTCCAACATGTTTCGGTTTACATAAACCATCATCAGGGAGTTCTCAGCCTGTGCTTCGCTAAAGTTACAGTGTTGACTTCGGTTACATATCGTTAGATAACTTCATATAACGATATGTTACCGAAGTCAACACTGTAACTTTGGCAAAGCACAGGCTGAGAGCTCCCTGATGATGGTTTATGCAAACCGAAACATGTTGGAGCAACTATAATAATTTTAAGTCATTTTAACTGTTTAACAATTTCATAATAATTTGTGGGCATTAGTTGGAGAAATAAAGGTAAAGCAGTCCCGTTACAGGCCTGGAGTGGCCCAGAGGGTTCCAGGAAGTTAAGGTTCCCAGATTACATGACAACGGCACAGGATGGTGGTAAGGTTGACAGCCTTACGCACCGGCCACCTTTACCCCCAGGAAATGCTCCTGGTACTCATTTCTGTTAGAGGCTGAGTTGACCCCAGGGTCATACTGCGATCGGAAGGATTATGTCAATGAAAAATTCCAATGACACCATCTGGAATCGAACCAGCGACCTTCCTATTTGTAGCACAGCACCTTAACCACTGTGCTACCGCGGTCCCCACTTGGAAAAGTAAATGACTTAATACTACCAACATGCACGGTGCAACTATGAAGACTATGAAAATGAAGTGCCTAGAACATAGCCTTCTGTAAGACGTCATCAGATAGGCAACAGTTAACGACATCCCTGCCACTGTGGAATGTGAAAGGTCAGCTAAGTCACCTCGTAGTGCCATGACAGTTCAATCCAAACATTCACACCTACGATTCGAAAGCCGAAAGAAGACGGATTTCAACTTGGGGCTTCGTTGTGGGTTTAACAGTGCCTTAACTAACTTTGCTAACTGGCCGTTAATTTCTACAGTATTGTTATCGTAAGTTGCAAAGAACCATGGGAGCCAAGCAGGTTCTTTGAACACACAACATTTTATTTCGAGACAATCCGAACCAACAAAGAAAGCCGTAATTATTTTTGACACTCGATGGAGGAGCTTTTCAGATACCATCGAAATCCAGGATAAATCGGAACTAAATGCCTGCTAATAACACCCGAAAGGACAACATTAATAATATTAAAAGCTGTAAATCTGACACAAGCCAGTGTAAGTTTAATCCATGTCATACCATCGCAACCTATTAATGTGAAATCAAGTCTAATACTACCCTCACGTGTATTTGTCTGACACAGAAAACAAAAATTACATAGAAGAAACAGCATAAAATAATGGATTGTCATTAAATATTTTATGTTTTCTATATCTTCTTATATGATTTTACTCGGATATATATGAGAATTTTTAAAAAATCTGTCGAGAAAATTCAAGTTTAATTAAAATCTGACAAGAATAACGAGTACTTTACATGAAAACATATGTATATTTATGACAACGTATCGCTGAATTCTTCTTATACATAGAAACGTTGCAGACAAAAGTTGCAGAATGAAAATACACACTTTACATTCAATAACGTTTCCTCAAAAATCGTACCGTTTATGACACAACATGGAAAAAGTAAAGTAGAGCGATTCGGGCCACAGATGACAACATAATACGACGCATGCGCTTTGCATGCTGTACAAAAAAGGCTACAAACACACGCTCAGAATATGTGTGATTTCACACTTCCGCCGCGAAGTAGTTGAGAACTGCGCTCTTCGGAGTTATTACGCAGCGAGTAGTGGTAATTTCTTACTGGCTTACCAACCCATCTCCAGGGATAAAGAATTCTTGACCTTTGAAGATGGGACCGATGGGTCATCCCGAAACGTCGGTAATAAATTACCACTATACTTTTTTTTTAGTTTTGCTGACCGCGCATCTCAGTATATTTATCTCAGTAATTAACCAACTTGATGCACCTATAGGTGTGATGATACCAGAGGCTGTGTAATGCAATTTTGACCTCCTGATGATGAGCACATGTGCTCGAAACATGTAGAGGCATGAAATAAACTTATTATAAAAATTTTGTGCATCAAGTTGGTTAATTACTGAGATAAATTACCACTACACGTTGCGTAATAACCCAGAAGAGCGCAGTTCTCATCTACTTCGCGGTGGAAGTCCGAAATCACGCAATTGCGAATACAACTCTCTACATCCAGGTAGGAGAAACGTAATAAGAGAAGAGGCATGTACTTTTTTTTTCAGAATCCTGTTCATTGCATGCTTACGTTTTAACTACCCGCTGCACGAAGCTTCATAACTCATAAGGAAATGCAGAGGGTGCAGTATGGAAGAGTTTATGGCTTTACTCAGAACCGTGTCATGAATCGCAACATTACGATCATACGTCACTTGTGATATAATCGCCAACCTTTCACACCCGACGACAAATATAGGAGAACCTGCATTCAGCACAACCGGCTCTTCCTGTAGAAGTCAGAAAACAACACACTTTATTACCACTCACTTTGTTGAACGATGAAACGGCCGCCCAATCACAAATAATTACGTAATTTCAATGCGGGCGACACCTCAATCAGAATTACCTGCAATCGGGAGTTCGGGTTCGAACCCTGAACATATTAATTATGAGATTCTATCATTTATTTTCAGCTTACCAATTGGGTTTGATGTATAAAACGTGTGGCTTTAGAAACCAGGGGACAGAAGCTAGCTGAACAAGGACGGTGGCGACATAACACTTCAAAGCGGCAGGGACATGTCGTGGTGTTTCTTTGTGACATCCCATACTTGACCCTCCTTTCAACCATAATTCGTCCGGCTGAAGGTAACGAGGTAGAACCGCCTCAAGATATTCGTTTATTGCAAACCTGGGGGGTCCCCGAACTTAAATATGAGCGTTCCGCCGCGCAGTTTGATTTAGCCAGTTAGGTTTAGACTTTTAAAACGTTAAAATCGTCTTACTGGGGACGGCAAAATTCACATTTCGGCCAATGAAAATATTTCAGCATCAGGAGGGAAGATTTCTTCGTAGGGTAGACCGAGGACGACAGCTCGAATGCGGGGACTGTTTTGGTACGTAGGAGTCGGCTGGACGCGTTTCTTGATCACCTTACAAAAAAAAAACTGTATCCCACAACATTTATAACTCCAAATTAATATATTTATGCATAAATGTATCGCAATGTGTTTAACTGAGTTCCATGGGTGTACTTGAAGATCGCGAATTTCAAATTTATTAATCAAAAATTCAAGTGTGAACTCAAAACTGAAATGGCAGCCGTATAACACAGACGTGATCGCTTTCACTTGCCACGTTAAATCATAAAATGTAAGCAAAGTGTAAGAAATCCATGACATCAGTCATTTACTGGCAGCAAATCACCCTAATTCAGCCAAACGTGTTTCTTTGAACGCAATGGTGAAGTGCGTGCTGGCACTGGGATACCTCCATGTACTATTCCCGTTGAAGGTACGATTTCATCTCGCCGAGTGTGAGCTACCCCACGCAACCGAGATGAACGGTAACACACTTAACTTCACGCCATCTGAGGTAGATTTCGGAAAACCGCGTGATTCGTGCGGCATATCGCTGGAGCTAACTCCAGACACACTGTCATTCTTGACACTGGCGGACAGAGTTTAAAAAACTGGATACATAAGTTCACAACAATGTTGGATCAGAAAGGGACATTTATATTCTAGTTGTATGAGGTGGTTCAAATATGACCGGGACTGAGTAATTAGTTACCTTCTGTTCGCTCATCACTCTAGCGACTCCCAGACGGGACTGAACAGGTTCTAACCCGAACAGGAGGGAGGGTGGAGATTGTGGCTTCACTCTCTCAAGGTCGCACAGCTGCTGCGCAGTGCGGCTTGTTTACACACAAATCAGTCCCGGTCATATTTGAACCACCTTGTATAATTTATTTATAAAGGAACAACTGTATAAAAAAGAGAGATGAACGGGTTAAGGAATATTCCTTTAATTTTTTTTTATTAGGGATTGCACTCCCAGTCTTACGAGTAAGTTAAGAAATACTACGAACATTAAAGTCACTAAAAATGTTTTTATGGGTTAAAGAGACAATTTAGGTCTCAATTTTTACCCATAAAAATAAAATAAAATTACATAAGCCCTTGATCAGACCAGTGCTGGCAAATGGTTCTGAAACACGTGTATTATCAAAATCTGACGAAGCTATTCTAGGAATTTTTGAAACGAAAATTCTGAGAACTATCTTTGGACCTTCAAATGACAACGGAGAATGGAGAATAAAATACAATAATGAGTTATATACATTTTACAAGGAAAGTGATATAGTAACATATATTAAAATTAATCTATTAAAATAGGCAGGACATGTTATTGGTATGGAGGAACAGAGCCCTACAAGAAGAGTTCCTGATGCAGTGGTAGAAGGAAGAAGAAAAAGGGGCAGGCCGAAACTAAGATGGGAAGATGATGTGATGGAAGATGTCGGGAAGTTGGGGTAGAGAAATTGGAGGAATGCTGCAAGGAATAGGGACAGCTGGCAGAAGCTTCTGAAGAAGGCCTTGGCTCAAAAGGGGCCGTTGTGCCGATGATGATGACGATTAAAGTCACTGAACATTTATTAAGAGTAATGATTGTTCAAATCATGAAATGTCGGTATACAACTACCAATCAACGGTGCGTAACATCCCAGAGGTGCGAATATCACACACCGAAAGTTTCTTCTGCAAAATCATTCGTATCATCTGATTAACCTTTAGCCGATGACACATAAGGGTAGCCGTGAATAACGTCTTCAAATAACACGCAAATCAATCCCCTGTTTCACTTACTAATTTGTGTAGGAGTGGGGTGGAACATGTTCAGTGGTGCTGGGACTTTGTACCGTCCAAGTACAACTCCCAGTTGATAGAGCAGTATACAGCACTGGGTTAATAACAACCGGAAGGGGATTACCGAAATTCTCAAGAGAAAAACTGCCCCTCTGTCACTACTCTAATATCGTGTTGCATGAGATTTTCATGCCAATAATTTTAACCGCAAAATAAAGTTTTTGAGTGGAATGACGTGTGTTGGTAAAGATGGATGTTGTGCCTCCAGTCTTCTCACGTAAATTCCATAAGGGTGCCTTGAAATAACTTGTAGCCTCTCATTGAACATACTTATGTTTTCTTGTAAGCAACCAACAAGATGCAACTAACTTTTATTGACCTTTATTTGATCTTTTTTAAAAATCAGCTCTACATGTTTCGGGCGACAAACTCGCCCATCTTCTGGAGTACGTTTTGACTCTATACACAGTCAAAAAGTGCTCCTGAAGATGGGCGAGTTTGTCGCCCGAAACATGTAGAGCTGATCTTAATAGCTGACCAACTTAATGCACAAATTCTTGTTCTTCCACATGTTTCGAGCACTATGTGCTCATCATCAGGAGGTCAAACTTGTATTATACAGCATCTGGTATCTGGTATCTGTAGGTGGGCGCCCGGTGCACCGGACGGCCACCTACAGAGTGTGACGATACCAGATGCTGTATAATACAACTTTGACCTCCTCATGATGAGCACATAGTGCTCGAAACATTTAGAAGAATATAATAAACTTATTATGAAATAAGAATTTGTGCATTAAGTTGGTTAATTACTAAGATTATACTGAGATGCACGGTCAGCAAAACATAAAAAAAAATGTAGAGCTGATTTTTAAAAAAGATCAATAAAGATCAATAAAAGTTAGCTGCATCTCGTTGGTTGCTTACGTCGTCGTTCTAATGATGCACGGTCTCACAAACGTCAAGTTTTGTTTTCTTAATCAACCACCATAACATCTGGCAGAACGGCAATGGATATAATACAGAGCCTGACCATTTGGGGTGGAATATGTTCCCATGTGTCATCCCAAGCTGCTGCGGCATGTTCCCTTCAAAGGTGACGAGAATTAACACACTCATCTCTATTCTCGTAAACACTCATGAGATCACGGCATCGGTCTCGTTATATTTTGAATTGACTTTGCAATGTAATGACCGATACAAATTTAGGCATGACAATGGTTTAGGTCACCGCTGGCTTGGGTCTGGAATCTCGTGAACGTGTTTTGCCCTCAGCCATCGTGACACGGCTGTACACAGAACATATCCGTTCTGTTCCCCTCCCACTTACGTACACCGTCAACAAGTAGTTTTCTTTCCACCTGAACATTCTTTGAATTATTCATATATAGAATTAAGCTTCCTCGCAAATCAAAGGCATAGTTGAAAACACCCGTCACATTTCTGCAAATACATACGAACCACAAAATAGTCTACATGCAAAATTATTTTCCCATACGCTTTTGTCCAATACAGTATCTACACACGCACACATATTCACACAACAAACGGTCTTGTGGTACGTTACGCCGTGTACTCTGGTTATTAGCTCTCCTTGTTGCGCTCATACCCTGAAGATGGAGGCAACACGACCCCCCGAGCACTTGGTAGTCAGACTACATGACGTCACACACATGAACATCGTCATCTTAATACCTGAACTAAATCTAACTAACCACACGAAGCACATTCCTTGTTGAAAAGCTAATAGTTCTTCAGCGGTCAAGAAATTCCCCGCATTTTATGAAACCCGAAGGTTCACTACCGTGTAGACAAAAGCCCGCCAATTTTCCTTACTCTGAGCCAGACGAAGCAAGTCCACGCCCACACAAACGATATCATTAAAATCTATTTTAATATTATCCTCCAATCTACGCCTGGGTCTTCCGAACGGTCTGTTTCCCTGAGGTGTCTCCACCAAAATGGTGTCCGAAATAATTTATTATTACTTAAAAACTCCGTCTTCGAGCTAGGAAGGTCCTAACCTGGAGACAAAACATCCTGATTGAAGGTTTCCGTTATTTTCCTCAGTTTCTCGAAGCAAACGCTTGTAAAGGGCTGGAAATTGGGACACGATCGCCTCGTTCCACATCCTTTCTAATTAAAAACGCACTATCAATCTAACATTCGACACTACGGTCAGTGGCACTGGCAGATTCGTTACATAGCCAACAAAGAAAGAAATTTAACAGGGCTACAAGAACTGTGTCTTGACGGTGTAGAGCTTTCTAATCGCGTGGAGGGTGCCGCGGGAATTTCACCATGACGTCACGCAAATCCTCGTTTGTAATATGAAGATGAAGATTACTCTTGATATATAGTTCGCTTTCTGACGACCTGTACAGCAGGTAAGCTATGACTGATGGCCGATCCTTATTCCACAAAATGTCTTATTAGTGCGACCATTATACTAGTACGACGCAGTTTGAGCGCGCTGATCTCATGTTTGTTTACCCTTCACAGGACACGGCACACGCAGTGACTGCAGACGTCATTCGATTTATCCTAGTACAATATTTTCTTGCTGAAAGAAATTAAATTTAGAGTTTATTCAACAACGCGCTTACTAAGCCATCAGCACATAGTTATAAACTTTCTAAGCCATCAGCATATAGCTATAAACTTTCTAAGTCATCAGCATATAGTTATAAACTTTTTAAGCCATCAGCATACAGTTATAAACTTTCTAATTCATCAGCATATAGCTATAAAATTTCTAAGCCATCAGCATATAGCTATAAGCTTTCTAAGCCATCAGCATATAGTTATAAACTTTCTAAGTCACCAGCATATAGTTATAAACTTTCTAAGCCATCAGCATATAGCTATAAGCTTTCTAAGCCATCAGCATATAGCTATAAACTTTCTAAGCCATTAGCGTATAGCTATAAACTTTCTAAGTCACCAGCATATAGCTATAAACTTTCTAAGTCATCAGCATATAGTTATAAACTTTCTAAGCCATCAGCATATAGCTATAAGCTTTCTAAACCATCAGCATATAGCTATAAACTTTCTAAGCCATCAGCATAGAGCTATAAGCTTTCTAAGCCATCAGCTTATAGCTATAAGCTTTCTAAGCCATCAGCATATAGCTATAAACTTTCTAAGCCATCAGCATATAGTTATAAACTTTCTAAGCCATCAGCATATAGCTATAAACTTTCTAAGCCATCAGCATATAGCTATAAAATTTCTAAGCCATCAGCATATAGCTATAAATTTTCTAAGCCATCAGCATATAGCTATAAACTTTCTAAGCCATCAGCATATAGCTATAAACTTTCTAAGCCATCAGCATATAGCTATAAACTTTCTAAGCCATCAGCATATAGCTATAAACTTTCAGAGCATGAAACGTACCTAAATAACATTTAAACCTTCGGATCCTACCTCAAAGAAAAACACACTGTGCCTCCACTACGAAGACCAGTCCATCAGGCTGTGCCATAACTCGGGCGATTAGTCACTGATCCCGGTTTAATACAAGGACAGTACATGTGGGATTTGTGGTGGACACGGTGGTAATAGGACACTTTTCCTCCGAGAACTGCTGTTTTCCCTTATCGCTGTCTATCCACCAGTGCTTTATATTCGTTCGTTCGTCTATCATCGACGCGATTTAATCTTAGTAAATGACAGCACCACGAAACAACACGTTTATGAAATCCGTTAATGGTGCTTAGATAATCACCGTTAATTCTGCGGACTGTAAGAAATGTAAAAACAGACTCTGTGGATAAAATGCTGAGATATTATATTAAGGCAGGTTGTGCATAAACAGTACTAACCACTGTTTTAAAAACGCTCTAAAGTGGCTCATGTGATGGATGGACTGCAAAACCTAAATTAGTAGAGTCGATTATGCAACCAAGATTCGAATAAGGTACCTCCACAATAATGGCTACGAGCTGGACGGTCCGGGGATCGAATCCCGGTGGATTGTCCAGACCGGCCCTGAGGACCACCCAGCCTCCTGTACAATGGGTACCGGGTTTTTTCCCGGGGGTAAAGAGCGGCCAAGGCCTGACGCTGACCCCTCACCCCCTTCTAGTGTAGTAGTCAAGAAAGAGTAGAGCTAGACCTCTATTCCCCCTATGGGCTGTACGGCCTGTACCGAGCCTCAGTTCTTGTACAAGGGTGCACTTTTTTTACCTCACTATAAAAGTCACACGCTATGCCGCTGTGCTAAACATCCAGATCGGCTCAAATAGAGAATCTTATGCAGCCGGTTTACTTGAAGTCAGTCCAGCCACATGCGTCATTATTGCGCCAATACAGAAAGTGTTAACCAGAGAAAGCATCGAGTGAAACTGTAATCGGTTGCTGTATGTTTCATCGGCTCTGCTACTCTGAAACAATACTGACGTTTTTATATCATATCAAGATAAACAAAACAGAAAACAAATGAGACTTACTAAAAAAAAAAACTAAACTCCGTGGCTTTAGTCCGCGAGCGAACCATACCGACAGAGCGGCTGCCGCCGGTAGGCGAAGTTAGTGCCAACTTTTGCGGATAGAGGGGTGTCACGTGGTTAGCGCAACGGGT
>Ga0123357_10014174_pt1 | contig 10391 bp, 5 predicted proteins | sample TergutEmb28metaG_FD_89873 | JGI IMG/M metagenome (GOLD analysis project Ga0123357, IMG submission 89873) | Embiratermes neotenicus P4 segment gut microbial communities from Petit-Saut dam, French Guiana - Emb289 P4 | ecosystem: Host-associated > Arthropoda: Insects > Digestive system > Gut ... | reverse complement strand
GGGATTTCTTAGAATTGTTTTAATATCATCTTCGCCTCTAGGTCTTTCTTAGATCTGTTTTAAAAGCTTCACATCTAGGTCTTCCTTAGTCTGTTTTAAAAGCTTCATATCTAGATCTTTCATAGATCTGTTTTAATAGATTCACATCTAGATTTTTCTTAGCTCCGTTTTAATATCATTCTCACATTTAAGTCTACATAATACTAGCAACATATCTGTCTCTTCTGTGTAGAGGGCACCCAATTCGCTGATGAAGTTCGAGTCAGGTATTACTCAGATACAACCAATCATTGTACCACTCGGTACTGCACGTCCGCTAAACCCTTAGCTCGCGGCTGTATATTGGCTGTAACACAGTGTTATTTTTCCCACACAGATATTTAAAATGTTCACATTTTTTAACCCGGCAAGGTCGAGATAGGACTGCAACGAGATTCTGAAAATATATGAGCTGTTTATTTATGCAGACATAGATTATGTTACCGACTCATTTTGTAACAGTACGCCATACACAGGGGCTCCCTGGCCTATATTTTGAATTGTATTTTTTACAAATTTTTCCTACTGTCATTAGTGTATTTTATAGCACCATCTATAAAAAGTACACTAATAAAGTTACAATTGTACGACGTATACTTATTATTTCTTCAATCTGTGTATTGAAGTTCAAGTTACCATCCATGCAGACCAAATTTTACCGAAGCTACTCGCACCAGATGAAAGATGAGCAGGCCAGCAGTAAAGTATGAATAATTAAAAAACCGCAACAGGAAAATTCACTAAACAAATAATGTGTAACCGGAATGGACACAATACACCAATGCAATGCGCTACAGACTACAACTGAATGAAAAAGCAGCGAACAGTCAGTCGAAACCAGACAAGGCCATATCAATACAACACGAAAGCTTCCTAAAGAAGAACATTTTTCTTCAGACAACTGTTGTGGTTTTACGTCAAGGGTTTCGTGTTACGTAAATAAAATAAATTGAAAAAAAACTTAAATATTTCTGTAATGGTGGATACATGATTAATCTCAGGGAAGTTTGTGTAAACAGTGACACTGAAACAAGTTCTCCTGCTATTATTTCATTGTTCTCCACTCTGACAGCAGTCCGTCAATGCTCCATATTCATTCATCACCCCCTTACTCTGTAACAGTCTATATACTGAGAGCATCGTGAAATTGATTACTACTATAACTACATTTGTAATGTTATCCTTACACTGTCCTACTTGAAAACATCGACTAACAAGCAACTGAGACAATGACCAGATTACATAACGAGTAAACTTACATATATAATTAATCTACATTCAAGTTGTATTTCCATTTTCACAAGCATGTTGATCTAACAAACAAGAGCAGGTGTTTAATATATATACATATATATATATACACAGTTCGTTCGCAGAGACAGGCAAAGCGGGAGATAAGATAAAATTTGAAAAGGACTGAGAAGGAGTGGATGTGTATAAACTTGAGAATGTCAGAGTAGAAAGACGCGATGCAAAATGTATGTGGCCCGTGTGTGCCTCTTGTATATTAAATATTCAAGTACACGATTAGAGATAATTTTCATCGGTGTCTTTGAAATCCGTAAGATAATGTCCTTGGTTTATCAAATGCATTATTTTATGTAACCGTCTGCTGTAATTATTGTAAATAATGGATAGCAAGCTCACGTTCTTAAAGAAAAAAATTTAGACCTTGATATACTATCGCGAAGATCAGGGGAAATACAACACCTCCAGGTACATAATTGTACTGACTTCAGTAAATTGTCCACATATGACAAATCGCTTCTTGCTTTTGTGCGTTAATTCAGTACCGTTAGCCGAGAGATACATCTCAAGAGAATGGGTGTAGACTAGTTATAGAAAGAGAGACTATGTACATATTAACGTAAAATTGAGACGCGTTAGCTTAAACATTGTTTCCACGTAAAAGCAATAAGCATTTAGTAAGAGTGAGTCTGCAATCTTCGTTGTGCGGCATGCCAATGGCATGCGGGCTGTGGCCATGTTTACGTCCACCACATTTTTCCACATTATCTCATAAACAGCACGACTTTCGGGGAAATTATGGAAAATAAAATTTTGTTTTTACTTTCTCTACAAATTTTCCTGAAATATTTCTCATTCTAAGAAAAATTAAGCGAGATATTATCACAAATATACATACGTATTAAAATATAGAGCACGTTATTCTTGTCAGATTTTAATAAAAATTAAGTTTTCATGACAGATTTTCGAAAAATAATCAAATACGAAATTTCATGAAAATACGTGCAGTGGGAGCCGAATTGTTCCGTGTGGACAGACAGACAGACAGTGGAAAGGCTTAACGAAGTCAATAGTCACTTTTCGCAGTTTTGCAAACGCGCCTACAAAGACATAATTTAACGCATGTGTCTGATGTCACACTCGTGCAGCATCGTGTTGTAGATCACGCATATTTTGGACAATGTAAGGTAGTACCAGCCGTTGGGTTGCTAATTTAATGATAGCACCACGTATTTTACCCGTCAATGTTCGCGCGACGGAGACAAGTCTCAAAGCTCCGTGCTTTCAAGAAGGAGGTTTGTGTTTGCGAAACGCGTATAAATTAACTGCAGGAATGCTGCCACTTTCGCAATAAGGGTATAAAACAATACACGAAAACTCATTTTATCGTCTGTGGAATGCGCTAAACACACAAGAGAACTGAGGTGACATTGCAGACTTAAATCAAGCTTTATCACATTCCATCCCCAGTAGATCCTACACTTGCCTTTTGAAAACATTCCATGCGAAATCAAATATAAACATATTACGTTCATTTAACTTGACTCTGCGCCCTTTATTATCTTTGTGTGTATAAGAAGGACGTGTGAGGTAACAGGAAATGTAACGTCAGGCACTGAAACTAGCAAAATATTCGTTTCACTTTAATCAAGGACGCCATAAAGGAATAGGCGTGGTGTCAGTCGTTCCTCCTGTGGCCTTTCGTCTTCTGTGATGGCATGTACGAGAGGGTGCTGATAAGTCATTAGCCCGACGTACTTCCCGATGTCGTAGGACGGAATCGAACGTGTCGTTGGAAAGAGAGGTCTGTTCTTGTGCCGAATTAAACGTCTTTTCTTGTTACAGAGGCTGAAAGGAAGCATGTCAGGCGACGCGCGCCATTTCGACAACAAGGTGACGCGAGCTGTCATCAAGTTTTTTTTCTCTGCAAGCGAAGGCGCCGAAAGAAATTCACGCACTTCTGACATAAACACTAGGGGGAACATGCACCATCGTATGCCACCTTCAAAAACTGGGTGACCCAGTTTAAACGTGGTGATTTTTTCCACCTGTGATGTGCTTCGTCCTGGAAGACCCAAGAGTGACCACCCCAGAGATTATTGATCAAATTCACGAGCTAATCTTGGAAGACCGCCGAATTTTGGCTAAATCAATAGCTGAGCAACTGGGCATCTCACGTGAGCAGGTTGGATCCATCATTCATGAAGATCTGGACATGCGGAAGCTCTCCGCGAAGTGCGTCCCAAAAAGCCTGAACATGGACTAAAAACGTCAACTGTGCCAGTCGTCTGGGCAATTTTCGGATTTTTTTCGGTGCGGTCCAAATGATTTCCTGTCGCGACTGGTGACCATGAATGAAACCTGGTTATATCACTATCATCCGGAGACAAAGCAGCAATCAATGGAGCGGTGGCATAGCGACTCACCCTGCCCCAAAAATTCCGAGAGCAAAAATCCGCTGGAACAGTTCTCGCCCCGACTTTTTCGGATCAAGACAACATCCTCCTCATTGATTATCTTCCGAAGGGCCAAACTATCAACGCGGAGTATTACTCATCTCTGCTGGTGCAATTGAAGGACATTTTGAAGGAAAAACGTCGCGGGAAGGTTACCAATGTGGTCTTATTCTTGCACGACAATGCCCCCGCCTCACCGGGCACTTGCAACTCTGAAGAAAGTGGCCTACCTGGGTTTCAGTTTTCTTGATCACCCACCCTATTCTCTGGATCTGACCCCGTCGGACTATCACCTGTTACCTGGACTGAAAAAACAATTGAGTGGTCGCCATTTTTCGTCCGACGCGGAGGTCATTGCTGCCGCGGAGACCTGGTTGGACGGACAACTTTCTGAATTTTTTTTTTAGTGGCTTGCAAACCTTAGAGCAACGGGCTAAGAAGTGTAGTGAGCTTCGTGGGGAGTATGTTGAATAAATCTCGAGTTTGGTCGCTATAGCTTGTTTCCTTCCTGGTCGGGCTACGGACTTATCAGCACATTCTGTAGTTGGTTCTGGGTTTACGAACGTAACGCTACCCTGAAGAAGGAGGTAGCAGCTTGCTTCAAAACGCTGGTATCCACCTAACAGACTAGACGTTGTCACATCCTAGAAGCCTGTATTCTTAACATTCTGTCGTGGAAACGTCAGATATCAAAGCCCTTAGGTGTTTGAACCTCATGTCTGAGTTTTTATCGACGTAAAACAGTATTGTAAATGAGTAGCCGTGACTTGTTCATACGCCAAACAATGAAGCCTTGTCAGCTGTCCTAGAAGTTTCAATAATCCTTGCGAGACCGAGAACCCACCAGTTAGACCAGAAATTCCTCTCCCGTTATGGGAATTTAAATTTCATTGCTGCGTTAAAAAAACTAGGATAAATTGTTCAAACAAGTTAATATTATTTTGTTCCAAGAAGGAATGAAACTAAGAATAAACGATTAGCCACGTGAAGGGTATCTGCAACATTTATATAACTCAACAAATACTGTTAGAAAACGAATAAGCTTATTGTAGTCTACATGCCTAACTCAAATTGGAGGAAATATAAAATGCACATACGAATTTGACAAGAAATGTCTTGAACAATATACACTGTGAATGAGATGTGAAAATAAAGTTGAAACGTGCTTCGCATCAACAGATACAGAAGGTGTTAATTCTTCTTGGTCAGAAATATAAAGTGGCGAGGTTTTTGTTGACGGTCTTGAGACATCGATTTCGATCACCTGACAGGTACATTCCGCATTTGCAAGACGAAAAACTCTCTATTTGGAATGACTAGAAAAAACTAAAAACGTAGATTTATTTTATGGGATAATTACATGCCCATATGAAGGGTTTCAGAGTTAAAACAATGCTGCTAGAAAAGTAAGAGACTTTCTGATTCATAAATTAATGTGCGAGATTGGGCTTATAACTATCAAGTGACTGACTTAATAGAAAAGTATAACATTTTAGTCCACACATTTTTAGTATCTGAAGGTATAACCGAAGTACACAAAAAATTCTTGTACTTTCAAAAATGTGTCTAAAGACGGAGTCAAGATAAAAATATTGCAATGCCTATTTTTGTGATCAGAGAACATCAAGGAGGAACATATGTAAGAATTCCGACATTTGTATTTTACTGACATCGGCGCCACCAGTACGAGCACGGATGTTGAATAACCCTGTATTTCAGCTTCACGAACAGGGTATCAGTAACGGCTACTTCAATTGAACATATAACATAGCTGGAGCTTCCGACATGCCCGGAGTAACAGTCGAGAAGTTATGAAGTTATGTTTCCCTTCTGTTGATCTATTTAGTTAACGCAACTTCAGTAAATGAAACACAAGCCACCTACCACTGAATAAGCAATTACAAGGAAATGTGATTTCATTATGACTCTGTTCCACAAACCTCATGTTGTGCAAGTTTATATTGCTTTTAGAACTTCCGAGAAATGTGTACTTACATCAGTAGACGCAAGGATATTATGGAGTTCTTCTTACAGACATCACTTACCTGAAAGGAATAAAAAGACATTAGTAGTTATAGTTACAGTAATAGTTAGAGTAGTAACTCTAACGTGACATAGTGCCTGAACGGTGGAACATGAATTATGCTGGTCATAATGCCGTGTCGATGAATGGGAATGACAAGGAAAGAGAAGTATGGAGGAAACCAAGAAAGCAGAATAGGAAGAAAGAGTGAAACAAAAAAAAACATAAACATGTAAAGAAGTTACGTATTTATTCCGTCCAGCTTATTGGACGACGCCGCCTTTGACTGGGACTATGTAGCTTCGATCACAAAGAAAGAAAGGAAGAAAAGCAGCAAGCAAACAAAACAACAAATGAACAAACACACAAACAAACAAACGATAATTAATCAAAAATACCTAAAGTTTGTCTTTAAGCAAAGGCACTGTGTATTTATGTAGATAGGCACCAACATTTCGGATCAACCTACTGCCTCCATTCAGAGTAGAAGGCATTCTATTACTTTTAAGAAAATACCAGCTGGTGAGTTCCGGCCCGAGTGAACAAACCGAAGAATGATGAAAACTAGAAGACCTACCCACTTACGTAAATTGTCTATGACAGAAAGTACCTAGATGAGAAAAAAATGAATAGAGCATCGAAACAGAATGTCAAAAGACGCATTACCACAACATATTCTGCATTATTAGAAGTGATAATAATGGCAGAAGTGAACACGACATAGATAATGAAGGGGGTTTTTACTGTCCTTAAAAGCAGAAGTAATAGTCCGGCGGAAATGATGCGCAAATTAACATGCGTTCATTATGTGTTCGGTTCGTAACAATAAAAAAGTGATTTTCTTATGACTATGACTAATCTGAACATGAAGTCTTAAAACAAGAGCAGATTAATTGCGGGGAATATTTGGAACGAAAGAGTTCAGAATCTTTTGACTTATGATTTGTTATCTAGAAAAGCAAAGTTTAAAACAGACAGAACTACAATTTTGCCTAGTTTATGTGAGTGTGAAACTTCGAATTTATTTATTGACGGAAGACAACAGATCGAGGGTTTTCAAATACAGGTGCTGAAAAGTGTCTGTCTGCAGTAGGTGGTACGGCAAAATTGAATGTTAAGGGAGTTTTATGGTTTGCACTCCTCGCCAAATCAAGGAAGAAGTGGCAAGCATGGAAGAGGGAAAATGCATAAGAAATATGATGGAAAAAATCTAAAGGTAACGGTCCACATGGGGGTCCAGGGAGGATTTTAAAATTACAGTTATAAGGAATGGGATAGAAGGGTGTGGACTGGACACATTTGGCTCAGAACAGAGAGCAGTGACAATCTATTGTGAACAGGAAAGTTAAATCAAGCTTACCACGAAACTGGGAAAATTTCTTCATTAGTTGTATACCTATTTGCTTCTCAAGAAGGGAGTTTTTTCACATTGATATCAAAGTATCCTATTTTTGTGAGGGGAATCCAAGCGGCTTTTGTGGATCGTAAAACATGTTACGTAATAAACCTTCGCATTAAATATGATGCAAAATAGAGGATTAAAACAAGACAGGAAACTTGCGCATAAAGTAACACAGAGGCACGTTCAGATTTTGGCATCCTTAACCCATCTCAGATGGTAATAATACTTAATGCACAGTGGTCAAACTTTCTGTTATTGTTCGCAAACGTTATCATTAACTTATGACTTTCATATTTTCTCATTTATATGTTTACGCTGATATTTTCAATGCTACTGTTATCGATCACACATAACCTCAAATTTTCAGGGGTCGTAAAATGTTATAATTGCTGATATAAAAAATATCTTGCACAAAAATTGCGGGTATATGCATAATGTAACCATATTATAAATTTCACATTCCGAGGCGAAATCTTAAAATATGCCTATTAAATATCAAAATTTTACGTTTGTGTTTTCCTGAATTATACGTCATGTAAATGACATGAAGAAATGAGACAAATTAGCATCGATTACTGTCGTTAACCGTGGTAAAGCTAGGAAACACAAGACGAGTAATGTATGTAGGTCTTCATGTAAAGTGCCTATTTTTTTCGGGCTTTAGCCAGATTTGAAATTTCTCGACACTTTTGGTAAAACTCCCCAGTACAAAATTTCAAGAAAATCAGTCCAGCGGAAGCCGAGAAGCCAGCATGTAGCCGCTGATATATGACACGGTTTCACAGCGAAAGTGGTACAAAAACTCCGTGACTTTCATTTTAAAATGATTTTTTTAAATAGTTCGGCGCAGGAAATGCGTTGGAATTTACGTTTTTTTTTGGGTATTATCAATATTTTACCACTTACAGTTTATTTAAAATATCTTATACTTTTATCAAGTCTTTCATTTGTCCAACCAAAACACACGAATTACCATAAAATTGTTAAAGAGTTAAAAACATTTAAAATTATAATAGTTGCTCCAACATGTTTCGGTTGACATAAACCTTCATCAGGGAGTTCTCAGCCTGTGCTTCGCTAAAGTGACGATGTTGACTTCGGTTACATATCGCTATTTGAAGTTATCGGTATTTTGGCTGCATATGCAGCCACAATACCGATTTATGTGCGTTAGTTGGACAAATAAAGGACTTGATACTATCAACATGCACGGTGCAACTACGAAGATTATTTTATAGTTGTGTTTAGGGATGTTTGGAAAACGAGTTTTAGTGAATCTCACACAAGCGCCATTTCCTTCCTCACTTAATAGCCACAAATTTTAAGGCATGCCTACGTAGCTACATTTGCATGAGATATTTTCCATCGTAAAGAAATAGCAGATTATGCAAATTTGTACACTAATTACGAAGAAATATTAATTAGCTAAAATATATAGCAGAACCATATGCATTTTCTCTTACAAACGTTTATTAAAAAGTAACATCTGTATTAAATATCTGCAAACGCGCATTTTGAAGCGAAATTCTGAAACACTGTGAATGCGTTCAAAGTTGTCAAAAACCACAATTTGTAGACCAATATATTTGTGTTGTTATATCTCCATACTTTATGCTTGATTTGGGCTATTGGATAGTAGAGGTGAAGCAATCCATATACAGGCCTCGGCAGGTTTTGAGTGTTCCAGGAGGTTGAGGCTCCAAGATTTCAAGACATTCGGCACATGAAGGTGGTAAGGTTGTAAGCCCTACACACCGGCCACCTTTACCTCCAGGAAATATTCCTGGCACTCATTTCTGTTGGAGCCTGAGTTGGCCCCAGGGCTAGAGGGCAGTCCGAAGGATTATGTCAATGAAAAATTCCAGTAACACCCTAAGTGGGTCGAACCTGCAACCTTCCGGCTTGTAGCGCAGTGCTTCAACCAACTGCGCCATTGCGTGCCTCTTGGATAGTACTATCCCAAAATTAACCACGCGACACGGAAAAAAGTACGAAAGAAGGCAGTGTGAATAACCGATGAAAATTCTAACCGGCAGTTTCAAAGTATGTTGGTCCGTTACGGCAACCCACTTCGTTTTGTTAGCGCTGTGCTGTTGTAATAAAAGTGATTAATTTCGTAAAAGAAAGTCCGTAGTTTACGAGGCCATCGAAAGAGGTCTCTACAGAACGCAATGTGACATACGTATGTAACACTAAATTCGTTATTTTTTGCAGACGTATAGCAGCATTATGAACATCTCTAAGTTATTCGTGTCTGTCGTGAAGGCAGTACCACATTGTAACGGGGCTTTGCTTTTCATTCCCAACTGCAGATCTCGACATGCGACATACTGAAGTGCTTGGTAAACACCAGGGACGGAGAACAATAGGTGTCTCTGTATCAGAAGAACATGCATTTCGTCTACATGGACGGAAGTGTGTTCTTAACCTAACACTCGGCGTCTTAGGCTACTGCGCTATTGTTGTCTCAGTACTTGCTTGATAAAAAATAGTTGCACTTTTATATTCTGTGAAAGGTCACTGCGCATGGCGCTGGGAAGGAAGACTGCGAATCTGTTGTTTCTTCAAGAAATCTCGTTATACGACGTAACGTTTTCCGAGGACCAGAATTTTCTAAAAAAAAAATCTGAAAGTACTGCAGTGGTTTGGAAACGTGAATGCAACAGTCTTGTTGCAAGAAAAATGGAAAATTTATTGAGAGTATGGAATGGATCTGCCGCCATCTGCAGAAACAGCCGCACTCCAGGTACAAACGTGGTTTCCTTATTGCACCTTCTGCAACAACAGCCACACTACAATACACACATGGTCTCCTTATTACAACTTCTGCAGGGAAAGACACACTGCAGATACCTACATTATTTCCTTATTACCGTTTATACAGAGAGAGCCATACCGCAAGCACACTTGTGGTTTCTGTATTGCCGTGGTGGCTGCGAAGGATCTTTAATCGATACACACTTAATTGATCAAAGAATAATGGGCGAAAATCCGAATGCCTTCCTCTGAGCAAGTTTATTTCCATCTAAGGTTACAATAGACTAGAACGAATGCCCTGTTAAAATTTTCACATCAAAGTGGGAACCTTTTTTCTTTCCTTCTTTCTTTCTCTTTTTGCTGCTCAGTAGGTATATCTTATGAGAGAATAATTTCATGTAAATCATTAATTTCACGCGAGATATTTTGCGGAGATAATACAGAGTTAGACTAATAAACTGAATTT
>Ga0123357_10014173_pt1 | contig 10391 bp, 8 predicted proteins | sample TergutEmb28metaG_FD_89873 | JGI IMG/M metagenome (GOLD analysis project Ga0123357, IMG submission 89873) | Embiratermes neotenicus P4 segment gut microbial communities from Petit-Saut dam, French Guiana - Emb289 P4 | ecosystem: Host-associated > Arthropoda: Insects > Digestive system > Gut ... | reverse complement strand
ACACTCCCTTCTGGTATTTAGCCAGTGTTACCTGAGGTAAGTGAAAGTCACTTCTATGTCTAGTATTGTTATCATAAAGTATATTATTTTGGGTAAAATAGTTTCTGTTATTAACCACAAACAGTAGCAAAGAAAATATATATTGTGATGCAAGCGGCAATATTTTCAGTTCCATAAGGAATTTCCTACAAGATTCCCTATGTCCACATCCCATTATTGTTCTGATTGCCCTTTTTTGCATTTTAAAAATTACTGAGCTGTGTGGTGAATTTCCCCAAAAAATTATGCCATATGTCAGAACTGAATGAAAAAGTGAATGATAAATCATCTTCATTATAGGGTTCGATAAATATGGTTTGATGTTTCTTATCAAATAACATATAGTACTCAGTTTTTTTGTTACCAATTCAATGTGCTCACTCCATGACAGAGAGCAGTCTACTGTGAGACCAAGGAATTTAGTAGAGCTACATATGGGGATAGTACATAGATGAAGGTGTCCCTGTGCATGTTGTGAAGGCTTATAGGCAAAGGAACGGTGTAGCTCCACTCATTGCAGGTGGAATTGAAGCCATGGCTGCTTTACCTCCCAGGGAAATAATCCTGGTACCCACTAAATAGGAAGCTTGGTGACTATGATTTTGCCTAAACCCCTGATCTACTTTTCTGTCAGGGTAAGAAAGACAAATGAAGCTGGAATAAATAATCAAGATGCTGTCTGTAACTGAAGGTTGTGGTATCTGCTAGTAGGATGATCATTCATGAATGATGACTCTGAAACAGTGTGCAAGTGCAAGGAAGTGGCCATGGCCTAATGAAGGTATCCCAGGAGAACTGCAGTAAGGATAGGCGATGATGTGGCCAAGATACAAACCAGGCTTCTCCAAGATAAAGGTGTAGAATGGTACTGCTATGTCAGCACATTGGATTTAAGTTTGTATCGCACTGGAAAATATTAGTAATAAAATTGCAAGCTATGTCCATGTGTGTGTGTGTGGTACAGCAGAATGATGCAATTGGTGCAGTGGCAGCCTGCAGGAAGGAATGTTTGGAAACATCCCTGACTTATCAGCCTCACAGAGATGGGTAGGTTGGCCACATGCATCCTGTGTTTGTAGCCAGTGTTCCAGACACAGAGGTGGACAGTTTGGCCAGAAGTGCACTGTCTTCCTGACAATGCTTTCTGTATGTTCCAGACACAAAGGTGGACATTTTGGCCAGAAGTGGACTGTCTTCCTGACTATGGTTTTTGTATGTTCCAGACACAAGGCTGGACAGTTTGGCCAGAAGTGCGCTGTCTCCATGACAATGCTTTCTGCACGTTGCAAACACAAAAGTATACATGTTGACCACAAGGGAACTGTCTTTCTAATCAACACTGTCTGTCATTTCCAGACACATTGTTGGACAGGTTGACCAGTAGTAAGCTGTCTTTCTGACAACACTGTCCATTCCAAGCACAAAGACAGCAAAGTCAACCACAAACAAGCTGTCATTTTAACCAATATTATCTGTATGTTCCAGACACAAAGACCGCAGAGTTGGCCACAAACAAGCTGTCTTTTTAACCAATACCATCTGTATGTTCCAGACATAAAACCCAGGGCAGGGCCAGGTAAGATTGTAATCAAGAACCTGAAGTTCAGCTCTGTGTACGAGGAGACAGTGCGGCAAGTAGCAGAGCAGGCTAAGCAGAAGGCAGAACGGTATGAAGATGGAGAGCTGTCTGAGGACGGCAGCGAAAACAAGGAGACTGTGCCAACTGAGGATGATACTGTGGTGTTGAGTCCAGGTATTCATCTTGAAGTTACATTTTTAGACATGTTTGCGAAATGATGCAAAATGTGACTGTTACCTGCATCATGTCATATCTCTCCATCTGTTTGCCTGCATGGAACAACTTGTCTACCACCAGGTGGCTTTCATTAAAATACGTTATGTGAGATTCTTATGAAAATTTGTTGACATATTGTGATTATGGTTAAAAATCAGACAAAAGTTACAGGCACTCTCCAAAGGCCTATGCGTGTTTTGATATTTGGCTGTTACTGGTTTCTGTAATTGGGAGAGACTGTTCTTTGTGAGGTCAGATGGGTGACTGAAGGAAGAGTTGAACATTGAGCATCCAGCCTGATGAATTGTAAACACTGAGATAGCATTACAGATATTCGGACTGTAGATATCCATGGTTATGATAATTCATTGATGATGAGTTGTATATCTGTTATTGAGATATTTAGAAATCTTACAGTGTGAGTTAAAGTACTGAGTTTTTTTTTGGGGGGGAGGGTGGAATTTTGCACAAGCTTAATATCCAGGACAATAACAGAATGTGTCAAGTGTTAATGATCTGCAGATGATTCCTAATTTGTTGATACTGGATTCCTCTTGTGATCTCTTTTCTTCTGCTTCCTGCCCCAAATTTTATATGTATTATTATCTTTACTGTGTGTACTAGATTGTCAGCCCATCAAATGTGTGTAATGTGATCATCCTAATAATGTTTGGTAATGAGTACAGGTTTTGAAGCTTTTCATCATTCAGTGGGTGCCAGGCTGTGGACTGGGCAGTCTGGCGGTTTCACAGTGGTGTTGCTTGAGGCTCAGGTCTTGTGTAATATAATGCTTTGTCATTGAACTGCTGAACTCTGAAAGTTAAGGCACCATATTCCTTTAAAACATAGGGGAACATCTCACCCACTGACACAGTGGCCTATCCAAGAAGACTGCTGTCTTCACTGGGCTTCAATCTCTGGCAGAGATGGAAGTTCTTCCTGTTTCCAAAACATTCAGACTGGCATTAGGACCCACTCAGTGCCTCTTGTTCAGGAGGTACCAGCAGTTCCTTCGCTGTTGGGAAAGTGGCCAGGGCACCTCCATGTTCTGGTGAAGTTCAGAATGAATGGAGCATTGCCACTACACCTCTAAATACTTATGGAGTGCACAGAGACAATGTTACCTTTACCTTTACATCATCATGCACTATTCTCAGTCACTCCCTCAGAGGCAGTAGTCACATGTAACACATTGGACAGTCTTAGGCGTTGTCAGTGATGTTCAGTGTGACTTGTTAATAACACAGTTGTTGCGAGGTTGAACATCTCGTAGCAATATTGCTGAAGGCAGCTGCTTTGTAGGGTGTGATGCTGCATTGTTCGGTTAGTTTCACGTGTTTATAAAGGACATAGTACCTTCATATTCAGGGTCAAATAGTCCAAGAAGAATGTCCATGCAAGAAAATAGAATGAACTGTGCATGTGTTTGTGGCAAGGGTAGCAGATGATGTAGAGGGGGGTGAATAAATTGGAATGATAGTGGGAGGGACCTTAGTGTACCAGTTGGGTGCGAAGGGTCCCAGTTTGTTTAATTTCGTCTATGTTTTACATTGTATTTCTGTTTTTATTCATAGTAATACTCAAGTACACTGAGGTCTGACCCACTACTCTCATCTACAGCACCTCTGTAGTGCACCATGAAGATGAAGGTACTATGGTTCTTCTAAATGTGAGGAGCTGCTCTCTGAGCAGCACTGCATCACATCTAATGCAGTTCTTGTGCACCCATGTTTGCTGCATGTCTGTCTCATATTAGTTTCATTCTTTGTGTAGAACACAGTCCTAGTCATGACAAGGAGAGCAAACACAAGCATCCTCGGAAACGTGCCACCTCAGATGACAAGCATCGTCACCACCGCCATCACCATCACCGTCACAGGTATGCGAGTTGGTACAGACCGCCAACAAGGGGAGATGGTCATGACTAATATTTGCTGTAAGAAGTTAGTTTCTAGCAAACTGAGTGAAGGGGTCACTGCATCAAATTTTCTGGCTCCATCCAATCACACATGCATCAATCTGCGTCATTTATAAAACACCATCTGTTCTGTAAATGTACACCAGTCATCTGTTTTTACAATAATTCCATTTCTCCTCCTCAAAACTTTGTGTAATTCTCTTCATATGGTTTTCCCATTTTTCTTTTATCCCACATAGAGTTCATCAAGTTTCTCAATGCTGTAGTCCTGGTACAGCTAACTGATTACTTGTATGTTGTTTCTTCATTTATATTAAGGCAGTTACTGTTCAGATCTCTCCATAGCTGCATTTCTATACCTGTCAGAGATATGTGCAGATCGTTCAGTTCTGCTGCACATAGAGGACATGTTCCCTGCACTGCTCTTACATCCGTTGTAATTATTCACTCACTCACTGGTAACAGTGTGCACTGTGTACAGAATTTTCACCCATTTCATGTCATTTAATAATTTTGTCTTCAGTTTCCATAATTATATCATGTCCCTCCTTGCCTCTCATACTACCATTCTCATACATGATGAGCGGTTACATTTTGTTTGTGAAGAGCGGTATGTAGATACAGTAATGAGATATGTCTTATGTCTAAATGGCGAAAGGGGTGCTACCAGTTGAGTGTCAGCCTACTAGCGTGAGATGTCACCACCTCCCTGTATGCCAACGGTAGGCAATATACACCACCAGACTTTTCCAGTCTGAACAGGGGGTCATGGGAGGGTTGGTAGTGGGGAACGTCACAGTCAATGTCAGATGAGTTACATGAATAACCAGCAAATAAATTTAGTATAATATGAATAAAATGACAGTAATCAAATACTCACAGTTCTCTGTTGGAAGACACACACATACAAACAAACATGACACAGGCACACTAATGACTAGACTTCAGTGCAAATCATCACAAGGAACATAGGAAGGCTCCAAATTCTTTATAAATACAAAATAAAATACTTGCCTGGGGTACCCAGAACTTAACCAACAAAAGACAGAAATACATAAAAACAAAATACTGTACAACGCCAGCTAGGACCTTGATCATGCAAGCAAACCCATATTTTAGAATCCCTAATCTAACACACAGATTTAGGAACAGCCTGTTAGGTTGGAGACTGTGCACTGGCAGCAGGTAGTGTGACAGTGTAGATTGGTGTGGGGGTAAAGTAAGGGAAGAAAAAGGGAACGTTATGAGCCAGATGGCCAGTGGGCATGAGTGCCATTATATGGCATCTGTTGAGTAGCAATGGGACTAACGATTGAGTTTGAAAGTGTGAACATTGTGTGGGAAACAGTTTCATTGTAAACACAAAACCTAATACAAATGTATGTGCAGTAAACATATGTCATAACTTAACATACTATGTTATAATGTATCTTATTTTGTAGACCTTCTGCGTCTGATACTAACGACCCTATAAGTTGCTGTACCTAAACAGTTGAAGTTAAATATAAACTTACTCATGTCTGTGATGCTACATGTTCATGTACTTGAAGCCATGTAAGACACAGACTGCTCAAACTTTTTGAGTTCCTTACAGTAGTACACATCAACATTAAGGTCTCATGCCATCTAGCTTGGTGATAGGCACCTGAGGTTTTGGAGGATCCAGGACCTTTAATTTTGAGGAAAGAAAATTTGAATGTTCAGAGACCCTATTCTTGTCTCTTAGAGGGCAGCTACATTCATGGGGTATGACTTGTTCAGCTGGGTGTAAGTATGGTGATGGCTTTGCAGGAGTCAGAGTCGGAAACAGAGTCGGAGTTGGAGTAGAAGTCGGAGTCGGTCCCACGATAAGTACAAGAGTAGCCACAGTAGTAATAGGAATGACAGGAATCATAACCATAACAGCAGGAAGAGGAGTCACAGTCGAGATAGCACCAGCACCAGTCGTGAACACCACAGGAAGAGGAGGAGTAGGAGCAGGAGCAGAAAGCGAGCGCGACGCTCATGTTCTCACACGAGACACAGGTACTTATGTGTGCTGTAGATTTGGTACTTTTGTTCTGTCATCTCTTCCTCCCTTTGGTTTGCCTATTGCATATTTTAGGAAACCAAAGCCTTTACGTTTCACTTGCCCCACCAAGGTACAATGAAGCCTCAATTTTCATGATTAATTGGGATCAATAAAACTTTGACAAGTACTGGAATCGTGTTTCCAATGCAAACTGGCTGTTTGGTTCTAAGGACCATGAAATGCCAGGAATAGAATTTTAAAATAATTTCTAAAATCCTAAAAGATTATTTTTAATAAAACAGCACCGACACTTTTTTGGAACATACGATAAACAGTGGAAGGAGCATCTCATTACATGAGGCATGGCAGCAGTCAACCTTACATAGCAACAGACAGAGACTGACTGAACTGAGAGTGATCTGCACAATAGCAAAAGGGTGGGCAATGCTGACTTGTGAGACAGTTGGTCTCATTCCAGTTCCTGGATCCAGTCATGAGAAGTCAGAGTGAGAGTGTTGAAGTGGGTTATTATGAGAGGGCAAAATCATGAACAAGGGTACTCTGCTATGTGCACTTACATTGTAGTTATCATCTTATTGTGTTTTGGGTCTTAGTCGTACAAGTTTGTTTCAGTTACAGTAATATTGCTACATAAGAACTGCTGCTTTTGTTAATCTTGTAATTCTGTCACCGTTATATTACTAGAGCAGACATCAGGTACTTGAATGTAGTGCAGCAGTACATTAGCGAATTTTAGCTGATTATAGCAAGCCTTTGATTCAATTAAGAGGCAGGTGTACAGTGTTCACATTGAGTTTGTTGTACACATGTAACTAATTGTGTCAATTAAAATATGTTTGAGTGAAACCCACAGTGCAGTCTGGATAAGAAAACATTTGTCTGATACATTTCCTATTCAGAAGGGTCTGAAACTAGGACAAGTTTATTGCCATTGTTCTTCAGCTGTACTCTAGTGAAGATCTAAGCACACCAGGAGGGACATGAAGCTGAATGGGACACACCAGCTGCTGGTCTGTGTTGCTGATACTGATTCACTGGGTGGAATGTCAGTAGCTTACAGACAGAAACAGAAACTTTACTGCTTGCTGGTACAGAGATTGGAATAGCTGTAAATGCTAATAAAACTAACTAAATTTGCATGTCTCATAAACAGAATGCAGGACAGTTTCACAACATGAAGATAAACAGTAAATCTTTCGAAAATGTGGCGAAGTTCAAATATTTGGGAATGTCTTGCTGACAATTCAATATCTCACTCATAAAATAATAAAGAGCAGAGTGAGGACTGAGTTTCTGATTGGAGAGCTGAGTCACATATTCAGGGGTGTGCTGCTGTGTCAACATGGCCCTGTTTCAGCATGGTGCTGTGTCATTATGGCCCTGTGTCGGCATTGTGCTGTGTCAACATGGCACTGTGTTGGCATCGCTGTGTCATCATGGCCCTATGTCGGCTGGTGCTGTGTCATCATGGCACTTCATTGGCATAGTGCTGTGTCGTCATGGCCCTGTGTCGGCTGGTGGTGTGTCAACATGACAGTATGTTGGCATATTGCTGTGTTGTCATGGCCCTGTATCAGCATGGTGCTGTGTGAACATGGCACTGTGTAGGCATAGTGCTATGTCATGGCCCTGTGTCAGCTGGTGCTGTGTCATTATGGCCCTGTGTCGGCATGATGCTGTGTCAACATGGCACTGTGTTCGCATAGCACTTTGTCATCCTCTCCCTGTGTTGGCTGGTGCTGTGTCATCATGGCCCTGTGTCAGCATGGTGCTATGTCAACATGGCACTGTGTAGGCATAATGCTGTCATCACGGCCTTGTGTCAGCTAGTGCTGTGTCATCATGGCCCTGTGTCAGTATGGCGCTGTGTCAACATGGCACTGTGTAGGCATAGTGCTGTGTCATCATGGCCCTGTGTCGGTTGGTGATGTGTGATCATGGCACTTTGTTGGCATAGTGCTGTGTCGTCATGGCCCTGTGTCAGCTGGTGCTGTGTCAACATGGCAGTATGTTGGCATATTGCTGTGTCATCATGGCCCTGTGTCAGCATGGTGCTGTGTCAACATGACACTGTGTAGACCTAGTGCTGTGTCATCATGGCCCTGTGTCAGCTGGTGCTGTGTCATCATGGCCCTGTGTCAGCGTGGTACTGTGTCAACATTGCCCTGTGTTGGCACAGTACTCTGTCGTCATGGCCCTGTGTTGGCTGGTGCTGTGTCAACATGGCACTGTGTTGGCATAGCACTTTGTCATCATGGCCCTGTGCTGGCTGGTGCTGTGTCATCATGGCTGTATGTCGGCATAGTGCTGTGTCACCACGGCCCTGTTCTGGCTGGTGCTGTGTCAACATGTTGTGACTGCCTAGATTGCTGGAATCTTATTATTCACATTAACAGTAGTTTGGACTCAGATTTGTCCTCCTACTATTCAGTGCAGAACATTTTGTCTTCCTGTTTGCTATCTAGAGACAAAATACTTAAACTATACTGCACTGTAATTATGCCTGTTTTTATATGGGTGTGAAACTTGGCCTCTTACACTGAGAGAAGAACATAGGCTGAGGGTGTTCAAGAATAGGGTACTGAGGGGGATATTTGGGCCTAAGAGGCAGGAAGTGACAGGAGACTGGAGAAAATGACATAGTGAGGAGCTTCATGATTGTACTTTTCACCAAATATGTATTGTTAGCTTATCAAAAAGGACTCTGCGCCATGGAGTTACTTATAATTTGGTGTAAAATGTGTATTTGAATTTTCATTGCCATGCTGTACCAAATCTTCAGCTATTGTTCATTCACCTGTCAAGGCCTGCACAGAGATTAGAACTGAGGCCTGCTGTTTCCACATTTGCAGGTCACGCTCTGCATCGGTGGGCCACATAGACAAACAGAAGCTGCTGGAGATTGCAAGAAAGAATGCCATGAACCTCCTGAAGCAAGGTGTGCTGCCCAGCACTGTGGTGACACAGGACAAGATGGTTGCCATTAAGGCAGGAGGCAAGAGTGTGGCTGAGCTAACAGGTACAGTCCTGAGCCAGTTTGATGGTTATGACATATTGCCCTGAGTTCCATCTTCAAGGGTCAGGCTGTCAAATAGCGCTTGACCCTGGAGGGTGGAAGTGCTATGTTTTCCTGAAAGATCAGTAACTGACTTCCAACCTGTGTTGCGATGAGCAAAGACTTCAAAGTAGCGTAATTCCCCTTATTCTTCACCTTGAAACTAGATATAAGCGAGTGATCAGCTTTATACCCTGGGGAAAGAACCCCCCTATACCAATTGAATAGGAGGCTAGGGGGTGGGGGTCACATCCAATCTGGATGTTTGATAGAAAAGTCCCTTGACGTGAAGAGAATCAAATTTGGGATCATCCAGTGCACAGCCTGGTGACTCTTGGCTCCATACCCTGGGAGAAGAACCCCCTATACCCATTGAGTAGGAGGTTGGGGAGTGGGGATCACATCCATTCTGGATGTTTGATAGAAAAGTCCTTTGATGTGAAGAGATTCAAATCTTGGATCATCCAGTGCACAGCCTGGTGACTCTTGGCTCCACACCAATGCTCTAATGAAGTTTCATCATCTTTTGCCATCATTTTGAAACGTATTGTCCTAGAAGCCCATATGGTGGTCTCCAAAATGTACTGGGGAATGGCCTAGCAAACCTCATGCTGGTCTCTGTATGTGTACTTGGTAGCAGTGTAAATTCCCACACTAAACCAGAAAAACACAGGCCATCAAGAAAAATGATCAGCATTTAAATTCATGTCGTGACGTTTAAAACTTTAATTTGGTTAACCATGACAAGACGTATTCTGTTATATCCACGTGACTTCCAGCATTCAGTTCCTTATGTTTCACTGTTAAAAATCTGTAGCTATATGAATGTCCTCATTCTTCATGTAATTTGTTTTGAAGATACTCATGAAGTCTTGTGTCTAAGCATGAGGACCTTCATGATATGCACTGTCTATCAGATATGGTAGGACCTTCCTTATATAAACTCTGCAGCATATTTTGTTTGGGTGATCCTATTAATGAGTGTGAGAGAGGTGGGGCATGTTGCGTATGGCAGAGACAAAATATGCAGACAGGGTTTTGGTGGGGAAACCTGATGGAAAGAGAACTAGGCCTGTGTGTTAGGATAATGTGACACCTGTTCTTAAAGTAAAAGGACTAGAGGGGCTGTGGACTGGATGTATCTGGCTTAAGATAGGCACAAGTGGCTGGCTGTTGTGAAAATGAACATTTTGGTGTCATAAAATATAGGATATCGTGTGACAGGTTGAGGTACAATTATCTTCTTTGGAAGGACTTTGAATTTGAATAGCCACTACAGTAAAGCACAAGCGAGACAAACAGGTGCACTATATTGTGAGCATGAAAATAAGATAGACAGACAGTGCAGTACATTGTGTGCATGAAGCATAAGATAGACAGTGCAGTACATTGTGTGCATGAAGCATAAGATAGACAGTGCAGTACATTTTGTGCATGAAGCATAAGATAGACAGTGCAGTACATTGTGTGCATGAAGCATAAGATAGACAGTGCAGTACATTGTGTGCATGAAGCATAAGATAGACAGTGCAGTACATTGTGTGCATGAATT
>Ga0123357_10014171_pt1 | contig 10392 bp, 6 predicted proteins | sample TergutEmb28metaG_FD_89873 | JGI IMG/M metagenome (GOLD analysis project Ga0123357, IMG submission 89873) | Embiratermes neotenicus P4 segment gut microbial communities from Petit-Saut dam, French Guiana - Emb289 P4 | ecosystem: Host-associated > Arthropoda: Insects > Digestive system > Gut ... | reverse complement strand
TTTGTATACCTGTCTAACACAACTATATGGTGGTATAGATATGTATAATTTATTACATAAAGAACAACTACATGTTTCGGCCCTTTTCATTGGCCATCTTCAGGTTGATAAATGAGAAACATTAGTAAGCAGCTACACTTGACTGGTGTGGGTTGTATACTGTGGGGAGGTCAGGGGTGGAGTGGGTACGAGGTCTCGCATGTGTTGTGTAGGAAGGGTGGTGTGGGTACATGCGTTCTGCTATATTTTATTGTAGGTTAATATATGATAATTATCTTATGTTAGTAGAGGTTATATGTACATGTACACTTGGCTCAAGGGCCGAAACATGTTGTTTATGTAATAAATTATACATATCTATACCACCATATAGTTGTGTTAGACAGGTATACAAACTCCAGTCTAGTTATAAACACAACGGGGATGACGAACCTTATGATGGGTTGGAGTATTATAGTCTCGCTACAGCACACTGTACTCCATCATTAATGTCATGTAATAGCACATTGGGTATTGGTCAGGGATTATCTACCAAGCACTGTTATTTTGAGTATTTATGTGACCAGACTTTATGTTATTCATGCCTTTGCATTAATTAATAATTGCATAAGACATTGCCAACAAAATGCACATTATTACAGTATACAATTTTACAGTTAAAACATTTAAACTTCAGCTCTGTGTTTCGACCCTCAGTGGGTCAAAACAGGTCGTAATGTTTTAATTTTAAAAATATATATTATAGTATTGGGCATTTTGTTGGTGTTATCTTGTATAATTTACATGACTGCTTAAGTAAGAAGATCTTTCATCCCATTTGTTAAATGAGGAATGGATCAACTTCACCATCAAACACTGCATCACAAAACCAGTTACAAAACTGTGCTCTCACAACACAGTCTGCCTCATAGAGTTTTGTGCAACTGTGAATTTGTATGGCTTGAAATGAAGCAGTTTTATGGCTGTATGAATGGCTGACTATGATACATCAGTTTTGTGGAATAACCATACGATTTTTTTTAACTTGCTTGTAATCCTCTGATGTATGTGCTGAGAGAACACATTGTGTTCTCTCTTTTTCTTTAAAGAGGAACCTGTTTTAAATAATTGTTTGCCATTCAATATATTGTTGATTTTGAAGGAAATGCAACAGTGGGAAACTAACTTCTAAATTTGATATGACAGTTTTTGTAGGATCTCTTCCTAGTATACGTTTCCATAGTAGAAGCCCTCTGTATTACACTTTACTTCATATTCAGGAATAACAGTAATAATCACAAAAAACACTTATTGTTACAAGGTACTTCATATCCATGAGCAAACAACAATAATTTACATCTGTTGTGAGCAGCTTGTGAACTGGACTGTGTCACTAAGATGTCAGATGATGCCTAGTAATTGAGTGCACTTCAATAAAACTACCAGAAGTGGGTCATACAGCACCAGATAAACTTGCCAACAGTGCAAGATCCACTGTCAAATGGACACTCTGTATTTCAAGACAGAGCATTGTCATGTGTCAAGAAATATTTTTAGAAAGTGTGAAGCCTGCTTAGAAGCTGGAGATTGGCACTTTGAGAATCTTCTGTGAACTAATGTAAGTGGAACTGTAAATTACTCTAAATTTCTGGTGTATGCAGGCTTCATATGTGATAATGCTCCTGTGGCAGCAGCCATGATCTGGGACATGGTAAATGATACTCTCTGTGATTACCTTATGCAGCCTTTATATATATGAGGATTATGTGGTAAACCTTTGGACAAAATATGACTGATTTTCCACTGGCCCACTTTTGAAACAACTTGAATAACACAGTGAAATATTTTAAATTGTGGACAGACTATATAATATGAAGTTTTAATATAATTTAACCTTTTTAGAGTCCATTTGTGATTGTATAATGTGGTGTAACATAAAGAAATTCTGCATTTGTCCACACAGCATTTTACGTGTTTCATGCACTTTTCATACTTAATAGTGACACTTCCCTGAACAACATCAAATGGTTAGTCTTTCTGATGGTCACAGAGTGTGTTCTCTGTGCAGTAGCAACTGAAGTTTAATGTATAATGTAGATAAAAGCCTGTCTTGAGAGGGTTAAAAAGAGCTTTGGATATTTTCAGTTCGGTTTTGTTCAAGGTTGACGGAGTCATTCAAAGAATGATGTTCTCTTCATAGAAATTATAGGTGTTTTTTTTTTTTCTGAGACATAATAACCTTCAGATAGATGCCATGTGATTATACAATAGTAAATGTATGTTTCTGTATATCAATGTGTGCTTTGTATATTGAAACATATCCTTCCTTCCAGATGTCTGATCAAGAAGATGTTGATGACTCAGATCATCCAAATGAAGGCAAGGAGAATGGTTTGGTAAAGAATACAAATACAGCTGTTGTCCAGCAAGCTGAAAAGGAAAAAAGAGAGAAAGCTAAATTAGAAAGCCAGAAGAAGAAAGACAAAGATAAGGAAGACAGGTAAGTAGGCCTATTATCTGCCGTAATATTTTTCAAATTTTATGGACCCACACGTCACTTAAAATGTAAATTATAATGAACGTTTTTGTGATTTTCCTCAGGCATTATAGAATTATTCTATAGTACTTTGAAGCAGGCCACAGTCACTTTTCTTAATCTAACTTACCGTTTAATCTTATTCAGTTGGTACAGCATCATGAATAACTGAGGAATCTACCATGTACAATACCATTGTGAGTGACTGAGTCACAACTTGGTTGCCATGGTGACCTGTATTGCTGGATTGTGTGCTCTTTGATGTACATGGTCCTACAACATGGTTGTCATGGTAACCATTGTTACCAGGTTGTGTGTTTTTTGTGATGTATGTGCTCTTGGTGCAGAAACGCTTTTTATAATTGAGGCAGTCTGTAAAGGTAAATGACACATCCTCAGTGAAACACAATTTATATTCTTTTCTCGAAGCTACATGTTTCAGATTGAATCAATCTGTCATCAGGCCTGATGATGGATTGATTGAATCCAAAACATGTAGCCATGAGAAAAAATATAAGTTGTGTGTGACTGAGGATTTATTGTTTTCCTTTACTGAGTTTATAACACAACAGGATGTGTTCTGTTAAGTCAGAGACGGACTGTGTTCAATAGCTAAGGTTGAAGAAATAGTTGAGCATTTACCATGTAGTATGGCATAGCACAACCAGATGGCGGCATTCTGGTAAATGAAATTGGTGTTTGGTTTGCTGTAAGAACAAAGAAACCACTGATGAAAGGGAGGCGTGGTGTGGCACTTGAATATAATAGCAGTCTGTCATATGACATGCATGTGGCTATTGAGTAAAATAAGACAGTTTTCTCAGCTTTAATATTGAGGGTAAATTTAGTAGTTGTGCTTTTTAAACTGCCAGTAAGGAATTCAGCACAGAAATGTCTGAAACCTGATTCATACACCAGATGTGATTTATTTTGCCCAAATTTATAGAACATTTCATCACTAGACACCAGTGCAGAGTGCTCTGTTTAGTCATATGCCAGCATTCTCTTATCAGGTTCCACTCCTTGATTGAATCAAGCATGTAACATGTATTCGGTAGTAAATAAGGATGACACATTCCACAACTATCACTCTCAGATGGCAGGGTATTTATGAGAATGCTTGCCTTTATAGCATAATGAGCTAAAAACATTAAGCAGGGTGGTGCAGACTTCGGCATATCAAGATGATTTGGTCAAATTAAGGATGCAGTAGACAGAAAACTAAGAAGACTCTTTTGTGTACTGAAAGAAATTTATGCTGTTTGTACATATGACCACTGAGGATACCAAGAAAAAAGTGGAAGTGTGAAGTGGAAGAAGGTATACAAAAGAGTATATGTAACAACATAGAAAAATGGAAATTGTTTCATTATTATATGATCCACCAAAATGTTTGTCACGTAAAAGTTTCTGTAGAAGATTTTTTGCTTGTTTTCGGCAAGATAGGTGCTAGTGACTGAAATGTTCTTGCATGCGGTAGGATTATGTCTCCAACTTTCAGCATAATAGAGTAATACAGCCTTTTCAGGCAACTAGCCACATCAATTCAGAACATTTTCCCAACTGTCCTGAATTGTCACAGCATTACCCAAGAAAATTTTGTCAATTCAGTGTAGGGATTGTTACATGCTTTATAAGCTCTGCAGATAAGTTCCTGTAGCAGATGGTAAATGGGATATATATAATAGTGGCAAGTAAATTGCTACATAATGTTATTATGCCTTGCATGTCTTGAAAGTTACTGAGCTGCATTATGCGTACCATCGGTTTGTTTAGAAAATTTGATAAATTATGTGGTAAATCTGTAGAATAAATGAATGTATGTTCATCCAACCTAGCTACCTCACTTCCCATGACGTGAAACTGTGTTGAATCGTTTCAAAACTACACAATGTTGCATGCCAGAAGACAAGACCATGATTTAACATTCCCCACCATGAGAACTTCACATCTCAAGTAAGATGGTGTTACTGTGATTTTATTTCCTCAAAGGGAGAAGCAGAAACAGCTGCAACAAGAAAGGAAGGAGAAGCGTAAGACCCAAAAAGGTGAAAGACGAAGATAGCTAGATGATGCAGCAGTAGAATTTCAGTGTATGTGTTGTGTCAAGTTAATTTGTTGTTGTATTATGCTTTCTGTATCTTCATAGGCAGGTAGGTACCTACCCGCCTATGAAGGTGGAACAGACAGAGTGTTCCGAAATGTTGGCGTGTAAAGTTCAGACACCGGGGTTTTACCCGGAAGAAAGCATACAACATTCAGAACACGGCAAAAGTTTGAAATCAAGAATAATTTATTGTTGTTGGATTATGTGTTTTAATGCTAGCAGTTCTAGTTTGAAATTTTGGTGCACTGATATACATCAACATTAGTACTGTGATGGGCACAGCTCATTTGAGACCTCACTACAATTGGCATTCTTGGTTATATCATAATTTGTGGGCTCAGATTTCAGTCTCAGTTTCTGATAGGAAAAGTTTGATCTTTGAATAAGGACAGATTCCCATGTGTTTAATAAATATATTTAATACCATATAATATTTTAGTGTTAGTATTAATTATTCTTTTTTATGTTGAATATTCACACTGTACCCAGTGCTTGGAAGAAAAAAATTATCAGATTAAACTGTAATAAGTGGTAAAGTGAAAGGTATAATATGCAGTTACTGGCACAGAGGGGAGTAGCAGTAGTGTTATAGCTCTGCTCATGTTTAACGTTGGTGCTAGATGGGGTGGATGTTCAGTACCATGCATTGGCTGGCTGCCTTATGTATGGGAAGGTGTCCTTGTGCCCATGGTAGAGGAGGCTGGGTGGGCCCCATGGACATTCTGGACTGATATTTAGAAGAGTAAGTCTCTTACCTCCACTGATGTTCAAAACGCAGACCATCATGCCTGTAACGATTCACTGCACCGACCCTGCTGTAACTGGTGTGTGTTTGAAATATTTAATTATACATTTTTCATTTGAATTTTATGAGCATCTTAAACAGAAATAACATGAAAATATTATACAAATTTTATGTTCTTATGTTCCTAGGTGCATCGGGGACGTAAGGGCTTGAACCTAAATGCTAATAAGTCAAATGGTCTTATTTTAGTGGGAGAATGTCTGAGTAATGCATGAAGCACAATCATTGTTGAGAATCTAATAGGCCCTTCACTGGCCATGAAATTTTCTGTAATTTATGGAACCTTAAGGTTCATTACTGTGTTCACAAGGGCTCAGCACTGGTCTGTACAAACAGAAGGCCTTAAGTTAAACAAAAGATTAAGAGAAGGGAGAGTAGCCATTTGCTGTGTGAGATTAAACCACTGCACTCACTTCCAGCCTTAAAACCCTTTTTAATCTTATCCTGCTGTTGCTGCCTAGGTCTTGCAAGTGGTCTCTTTCCCTGTGTGCAGTTCTCTTGTGTCATATACAAATCACATTTAGTGCCCTCTCCGTCCTCCTTGGTCATCTGCATTACTGTGCATGCGAAGTGGTCAGTAGGCAGTAATTCATAATACACAGTTGTTTGTGTTGCATATGTGATGAAGCTAGTTGTACATGCATAACAAACAGTATGAGGTTTGAAACATAAGTAAATATCAAGTTTTATAGCTGAAAAACACTTTTGTTCATTTAGTATGCAGTTATTTGTTTTGCCTTTACTTTTACAACAGTGTTGTAACCATGTTATAACAGTTTAGTTCTGTGCCGTCAAATAAAGGTACTAGTTTTGTGAGAATATATTTACATCTGTCAGTGATGTCACTGTAGGAAAATTACACTTTTTAAACTTTCTTAGATGAATTCCTTGAGCGTGTAGCTTTTCGCATTGAGATGTGTACACTCCCCAGTGCTAGCAGTTGTTATGTTCTGGATGATCTAATTCAAGTGGGATTTGCATATGTATATGATCAACTATATATGTACAGTCATTCCAGGAGAGTTGTCATGTCAGGGAAGATACCACACTTTCTGTATTTCAAACTTTTGACACTAGGGGGAAGTTGTTCATGCATCCCACTGTTGTGTTAGTAATGTGAAGAAAATTGAACATGTTTGTTGGTCACTTGTGATTGAGGTTCACAATTTCTGATAAAGCCAGGCAAGTGTCGTTTTCATTCCTTCTGTACAACTTTCTTACATTGCACATCACTGCCTTCATTAAATGTGTTTGTGATATCTGCGTGATTTTGGAGAATCAGTTAACAGACTGAACATTAATTGTATGTAGGTTGCACCCATATTGAATGTCTGTAAGCTTTCAAGGAAAGTGGGTTGACTGTCCCTCACAAAGTGGTATAGATGGTACAGATTTTCAAGGGAGAGAAGCCACGTGATGAAGAATGCCTTTCTGTGTGGATCTGACATGAGACATGTTGTTATACTTGTCCTTATGGTTTTTAGTGTACTTCAGACTGATATGTATCAATTTTTTTCATGAGTTGCCATAGAGTGATGGACACCACACTTTCTGTATTTCAAACATCTGACATTAGGAGAAAGTTGCGCTTGCATATTACTATTTTAGGAGTTATTTGAAGAAAAGTGAACATGTGTGTTGGTCTGTTGTTATTGTTTGCATCTCTCCATAGCAATAGGGCAAAGGCCATGACTCCTTGGGGAGAGATGCCACAAACAGATTTTTTTTTAAATTTAAGTTTCAGGAATGTATTTTTTCTTTCCTTTCAAAATTTGTTTTGTTCCTAAATACTAGATTTACTAGAGTTATACCTGACCACTATGCCACTTTTGTATACTCTAATGTAGCAAATACAGAGACATTTTCCAAAATGTGTGGCATCTTTCCCAGAATGGCTGTGTGTGTGTGTGTGTGTGTGTATGTGTATATATATACAAGTGAGTCTGGTTGGAAGCTAAAACCTAACACACTGGAAGCTGATGGGCGACAGTATGACTGTCCTACCACCTGTGTCTTTGCCCAGCATTCTTCCGCTGCCTTTGTCTCTTTGCACTTCCAGTCCTGCAAGGAAAAATTTGGTACATGTTTAAAAAATGTTGTTATTTCCATTTTTTTTTTTATGTTGAAGACTTTGTAAGTCTGAAATTGCATAACTTGGATTTGTGTACATCAGGGAGTTTCTGTGCAGCTTTAATGAATGCTCATAACAAACTTAATGAGTATGATACAGATGTACATAATACACAGAACTAAAAATGTAAATTTCTGAAATTTTAATCAGTTGCATATGTGATTAGAATTGTTGTTAAGTTCTGTCATGCTTTGTAAGTGGCTTCCAGTCCATATCATTTATTCATGTGAATCCTAAATTTTATTGTATGCAGTATGTATATTTTCACTAATTGATTTCCTATTTTACTTCACTACTGAAGTTATTTTACTCGATATTTCAATATTATTCTCCCCTCACTGTAATTGTAAATTATTTAATAAATTATTGATAACGTGAAATTGAAATCTGAGCCAGGAGATTAATTAATGTACTCTAATTTTATGCTCCAAAATGAAGTTTAAAATTTTAATCATCACATTCTGAAGTACAAAATATACTGTCACAATTTGTATCTGTACTTAACAGTTCTTATGTGCTTATTTTTTAACACTAAGTTGTATAGCAAGGAACAACTTATGTTAGTAAAAGTATAAACAGGTCATTTGTGATAAGAGTATAAGCAGTCCTTGCAAAATCCTGCTTGAAGGAAACATGGCTTAGATATATTACATATTTTTAGTAATCAGACGTTCGGTCAAAACAGCTGTGTCCACGCTGCCTGTCAGCTCACAGTGCTGCTATTGCATGCCTATTGCTGTCCCTTGCCATTATATAGGAATATTATGTATGTATCATACAGTGTTTAACCAATACTGTTGCAAAAGAATGCATTAAGGGCTATGCCCAGCTCTGTCAGCAACATTGCAGCTCACTGTATGTTTGAAGGTTGTCACATGGTCTACTTCTGCATTCTGTTGCAGTGGCTGGCTTGCTTTCCTTAGATAAAGTAAGATCTTATAGTAATGAACATGTAGTTTTAAATTACCCATAATACAGATGACTTACTTTGTTTAACTCATGCTGCTGGATGATAGTGTACATATGCTGAAATCTTTGTAATTAAAGTAAAGTTCCTCATGCATGCTGGAAATTTGAGCTGAATTCAGTCTGGTCTATTATTTTGTACATGATTTGTTTTTTTGCCTGAAATGCCTTTGAATGCTGCGTACTACCAGGTCATCAGTTTTTTGCTGCAGGAATTGATCCAACTTTTTTACTAAACTGAATGGCCTTAGTTTTGATTGCAAAGTGTTACAAGGATATCTTCTGTATGAAGTTGAGGATATTGGCAATGAAATGAGCTGCAAAAGTGACTGAACTTGGTGGACCCCTTTAAGTGACTTCATTTTTACAGTCAACTGTAACGTCTGTTGAAAAGTTTCAGTTTTGGAATGTTGAATCGAGTCGTCTCCTTTAAATATCATTACTACACCTCTAAATTTCACCCAGTTAATTTACTATATGTTGTGCATCTTTAGGTATAAGAAGTAGTTAGCCTTTATGTGACTAAGTAATTTCGGTATTAAAATTGTATGTAAATCAAATGTTGGTGTAAACTACATTGCATGCCCTTCAGAAAAGGAAAGCTGTGAATTTCTTGTAACAAAAATATACAGTAACACTTTGTAGGATATAAAGTACCTTTGTTTTGTGCTGGTCTTGTAAGTAAAACCACTTACACTACTCAACTAAGAAGACTAGTACAATGGCTGTTCTTCTCATTCGCCTTTGTCTACTGGCATTTATGTACAAATGTTACAGAAAAATGTGTATGGACAAGATCCGTACACTTTCACAAGTAATAATCTGGGCATTTTTCAACTTACAGTGAGTCCTTTTCAATGTGGTGGACATGTTTTATTTCTTTTAATTTGTTTTTATAGTGTTTGTAATAACACCTGAATATTACTTAAACTGTTAAAGAATGAAAGTATGTTATACTACTATAATACAGTAGTTGCCATTTAAATTATAACCATGTATTACTATCGGAGTATGAACCAGGAGTACTCATCTGTCAGAAATATATGCATTTAGAATTGGAAATAAAATATGCAGAAAGCCGTAACAAGTTTAGTGTTACTGTTGTGTATCAAGAATAAAATGTGTATCTTCACTATTAAAATTTTGAATCAAAGAACAGTGTACAAAAATTTGAAGATATCAAAATATGAATGCAGATTTTGTGCATACAACAACATAAATTGATTCAATCCTGGAGCAAAATAGAGATGTTATGTATCAGGTGCTCGTATTTGAAAAATATAGTTACGTTACGTATGCATGACATAACGTTCTTGTACACAGTTTTAGGCCCTGGAAACATGCAAATTCCATATGGTGAGGTAAATTCAGTCAAAAACACAACTATAAATATATGGCTAAATGATGGTGTTTATTAGCAATGGAAAAACTACATGTTTCAGCCTATAGTGGCCATCTTCAGGTTTTGACAACTTTCTTGCTAAAAGAGGTTTATATAATATGCCTAAACCACATGATGATGTTGAGATCTCATCATCATTTTATGTGCTTTTGTTAAGCTAAGTTTGGTGGGATGTCTACTACATCGTTGAATATGTAGGTAGCTGGGGATGGATCTTTCCGGTTGGGTAGGTGTAGGGTTAGGAGGAAACTGTGATTGCAGTGCAGGTGTGGTATGTTATATGCTCCTATGTTGGGGGGGGTTTGGGGGATTGGTTAGTCTGATATCTTCTCCTTATTCTTTGGAACTTTTTGTTCTCGGAGGGGGTTGGTCTGCCCTGGAGGCAGACCAACCCCCCCCACCAAGAACAAAGTTCCGAAGAATAAGGAGAAGATATCAGACTAACCAATCCCGCAACCCCCCCCCC
>Ga0123357_10014170_pt1 | contig 10392 bp, 6 predicted proteins | sample TergutEmb28metaG_FD_89873 | JGI IMG/M metagenome (GOLD analysis project Ga0123357, IMG submission 89873) | Embiratermes neotenicus P4 segment gut microbial communities from Petit-Saut dam, French Guiana - Emb289 P4 | ecosystem: Host-associated > Arthropoda: Insects > Digestive system > Gut ... | reverse complement strand
TGTTAATACATCCATCCTCAGGAGCTTGCGACTTATTTGTTGAGCTATTTCATGGGTTGTATTGCTCTGGTTCGATGTGTGTTGGTGTTACGTTGTGGTTTGGCTGGGGTGGTGTGGTATCCGTATGAAGGCTGAGGCACTAGTGGTCTCTCTTTATTCAATTATCAAGATGATGCACGGTCCAATAAACATAAGATTCACATATGAAATAAAATGATCCATAATGTGTTGGATGCTAGAATCTTTAGGATATTCTGTCTCTCGGTGAATTAAATCGATTTTTATAGAAATATTTTCTCACACAAAAATCTGATTCACGAAGTGCTTGTCCCTATCGCATATTTATGGTACGTACTCAAGCTTAAAACAAGAATTCTGTAGGTCAAATGTACACAATTTGCATTACATTTACATCAAAAACGTAATATTCGGGTATGATGTACACAATACTTCTTAATTATGTCTCATATGACCATGAACATTACTGAACCCACAGAACAAAGATACCCTATATAGCCATCAAGAACACGCAGTACCTCAGAGCCTGACCGGGCGTGGGCACAAAGCATTTGTGCTTTGAAACACCGAAACTGTCAAAACATCCTAAGTACTAGATAAGGTGACGGAAACAGAAATTCTGAAATACGAAATGCCTAAAAAATATGAAATATAATCTGAAATTTGTGTATTTAAGATAATATGGCAGTAGCGCATCCCCTCTGCGTAACGCATATTTGAGTAAGAGATTATAAATTGAATGTAAATAAAATTGGAATAGATAGCATTTATGTTTCAATATTAGCGCATAGTCTGCCCAAAATGGACATTTGTAAAATTTAGTAGGGTTATCAGGGGTGCCGTGTTTTAGGCTGGGCATAGAAGGGCGAAGCTCTCTATATTTTTAAAAAATAGAAAGTATTATTTTCATATTTAATTAGAAAAGACACTTTTGATGATCTACACCAAGCAGGCGACAAATTTTATGGTGGTTACATATCTAAATTTTATGAACGTAACTGACAAAGAACCATCTACTTTTAGACAGGCCTGTCTCGTACTGTACCGGGAATAGATTAATTCTGTGAGCATGTGCTTTTCTAAACCAGCGACTGTCTCTTCATGTTTTCAAAGCGTACGGAACACACCGTACAGTAGACAGCCAGTTACTAACCCTGTGTTCATTTCTTTTCATTAATGCGCTCCAACATTACCAAAATGTCAGTAGTTACCTGCTAAACAGAGTTCAGGTCACCTGCTGCAACTGCAAGTACGTACGTCACTCCCACTGTGCAGTTCGTTGATTTGGTCTGCTGCCCGAACAAGACTGGGACGGTCCGTGCCAGATTTCGCAACATTTATTACTATCTTTGTTTTGTATCATCACCCAGCTACCTACAGATACAGCACACATTATTACCTCGTATTTTGAGATGCAGTTTCGACATATAAAGACTTTCAGAAAAATAACTTACGAAACCTGGCCTAGATGTCTTGCGTCACAAGAATCTTCTTTAGTTGTTCAGCTGACCTGTGTCATCTGTCTTGTACGATACCCTTGATGTGTTAGAGAGCAAGACACCGGTTTCGTCAGCCATTTATTTCCACTGCTACGATGGAGCTGCCTTTGTACGTGTTGCCACAGCCGTGGTAAGACTAGGCATATCGATACAAGGCAGTAACGTCACAGCACTCGGTTTCCGTGGATGCGATAATGCGTGGCCGATGTGAGGCATCGATATGTATCGACAATCTGCAATTAACATATGACAGGGCTTTTTCCGAATTATCTTTCAAATTGTTATTTGAGCAATGAAGGCTCATTTAAATAATAAGCAGTGATGATAACAAATTGGAATCCTCTGTTGTAACTGAAATTTGTCATTTGATATTGATAATAGAGAGCGAAATATGTCCTTTTATTTTGTTTAATCGGACTGCTGTATTTGTTGAAAAATTTTGAGTGCTTTCGGAAATATTTTTAAATATTTTATTTGAGGAATTTAGCTTCATTGATGTTATTCAGTGCTGACGCTAGTAAGTAGGAGGCAATAAATCATCATCAACCAAGAAAAAATTGTAAAGAATCAATGAAGTTCCGCATGAATAATGTGGCTAGTGTATGTCTTTATCCGTGATAGCACGACACACATGTTAGTGGCAGCGGGAAAATGTTAAAACAAGCTATGCCAGTAATACCTCATCTTAATAGCCTGAAATGGGCGTACATACCTGGCGTGTCTGTATGCACTTCCCCCTCCCCCTTCACACACACACACACACACACACCACATAACCTGGAAATGTCTGCAAAAACGGCTATATTTTAGGCACTCACAATGACAGGCTCACGATATGCACTAAGCGGTGCTGCTAACTGCAGAATTCTTTCGGCAAAGATGGACACTTTGATACTGATTGAAACGTAAATTTCACTGCTGCCGTCATATGCACCTATTCGTACCTACTTGCTTACATACGTCATGATAGAAGAGCACGCCTTACACAATAACATCAGTTCTTATTCCAGTCCCAATGTGACAGCATTGGCCAGGGAGTCTACGTGTGCCCACGTTGGTCCACTCGACCTGTGGATTCAGAAAACGAATTGCGCTCGGAGAATGGATATGTCCGCCTTGTGATGGACCGACCCCCCTTTTAAGGGACCTTGCCGAAAGTAGTTCCACCCTGATCCTGCTCGCAAGCTGTCAGCAAACCTGTATGACATATACCATTGCTGTGTGTACAGTGAGAAACTCCTGATGATGGACAGAGGAACTGTCCGAAACATGAAGAATTTTATTTCAAAAATAAATTTCAGAAATTAGTGCATATAGTTGGTTTTATTATAAGAATTTATCACGATGCACGGGCACCTGAACCTCAAATTTGTACGTAACGGTTTTATTCGGGCGCGTGTAGGTTAATTTCGTTACAAGCATTTAAAGTTTTAAGCCTTTTGCAAAAGGTGACGTAATTTTAATAAACTGGCACATTCACAAATGCCGACACTGCTGCCCTCTCTGGCTCGTCGTATTGTTGTATTCCTTTCATATGAGTCTTGTTACACTTGTGCATGTTCATTTGTGTCTCACATTGGTGAGGTTGCTTACCACAGCCTGTTATGACGTTTCTTGTTGAACGCCGAAACTTCTGTTGCAACAGTCTTTCCACAAACCGCACAAACTTGTGGTCCTTTTATTCCAGTGACGTATCTGCTTTTTGTAGTAATAGAAGACTTCACCCATCCATTTTTACGACGTCAGATAGGCATACAAATAAAGATTCGTGTCAGATAACGTCCATGAAATATCTTAACTGTATAAACACCGTGAGATAAAACTTGTTGATAATATAATATTTGTACGAAAATTGAAAAAAATGTATTCAATGAAACAGTCTACCTTTGCAGCTTAAAATAATCCTCTGAATGAAATGTCAGACCTCCGCTGTCTTCTGGTGCTGGTCTTTAAGAAAGCAAGCCCGTCAGTAGGTTATGCCAGAAATGCTGCAGTTGTTAAATGGCATTAAACAGATTTACTCAGATGTGTTCAGAAGTGTCAATGTGATTACAGCATTAAAATTAAGTTAAAGAAATTATATATAAAATTAATAGCATACATTTATGTGTCTGCCACTAGGTTCATCTTCCCATAACAGGTAGGCCCACTGACAATGCTGTCCTTTCCATGTATTCTTCTGTTATTTATCATTGAGTCGGTTTCTATATAAGTTTTTATCGGCTGTTACACCATTTCAGGAGTTGTTGACGCCCTATGCGGATGTTCCGTACATCCGACGCTCTGTGCGGTCCTTTCCCTGTATTTGACACTGTATCTGCCCATAAGGCTTTCAGGACTTCTTTAAAATTCAGTATGGGAGACTTCTACTAAAGGCTGTTCTACGGCTACAATTGGTTAACCAAGAAATACGTAAGATCTGTCGTTGGTTATCGTGTGCACTAAATAGTGCCAACAAAACACATAATTATATTAATCGAAATGATGATATTTACTATTGAAGACGTCAACGGGAAAGGAACAGGACAAATACGAAGTACGCTTGCTGGAACAAGAAAACGCGACTAAAAGAAAACGCAAAAGTACACACAGTTATGATGGTTGTGATAATATTCAGACTGACTTTGCGATCAAGATATAAATAACACCAATGGGATTATCTATAGCCGTAACGCCTGGTGAAGTCACGGACGGCACTAACGTATCAGAGCAGTCGCCCATGGAGCAGGCGCTGTCTCGTGCCTCAGACACCAGCGTGCATAAAACCCGTGCAAGGCGTATCCTTGAAGAGCACCCAGACTTTTCGTTTTCACAAGCCATAGACACACGAGCTCCTGACTGCATATTTTCACTGTTGTCCTCGCAGTATTTTACATCACATTGTCATGTTAGTAACTAACTTGAATGCCTGCGTCGGTTTGGATGTCGGTGACGATATTCAGATTTGTCAGGATCCGTCCTCTGTACCCAACTCTGAAACGTATTCAAAGTAGCAGTTATTGATTTCTAAGCGTCGGCGTCGACGTCGGCCAAGGCGCCATTGACCTCGTATTTTGCTCATTCGACTCCTGCGCACATGCTTTTTTTTTATCAATCTCATTGCTTAATATCGGTTGTGTTTCACAATGTGTTATCTGACGTCGTACTTCGCAAGAATTAGGTGAGTTTAGATTAGGTTGAGTGAGGTTAGATTTCTCTCTTGTAAAAGCAATGTTAAGGTCCATAATGTGAACATATTTTCTAGTGTCCCATAAAGCAGGACAGTTATATTAAATTGTTCTGTTGACTGAGGCTGCTCAGAGAGGTTCACCGATTCAGCGGGGAAGCCTCTAGTGTCCGGAATGCTTTAATACCACCAAAGTACTTATATTATGAAGTCAGACTTAAAATCAGTTCACGTGTTTTACTGTTATGAACATTAAATATTTTTGAGAATAAAATGATGTAACACAACATACAGCCACGACAGTTAAATTTGTTTGTCCACTTGTCAGCCGGACTTAGCCTGATGACAGCTCTATCTCCTGCCAGCGTACTGTCATTATAGCTCTATTTTCGTATCATGATCATCGTTGGAGCTAACTTCATTTGGTTCTGCATCTGCGCAGGCATCGTAGGTAAATTACTTTACTTTTCTGTGTACCGGCATCTAAGTCCTATTTTGAAATGCATTCGTTGAAGCTAACCCTCTTCCTGAAGCGTGTATGCTCGAATTAGAATTCTAATTGTCCATCCTGTCGCTTTCCATATGTAGCCCTTATTGTTGAATGAAGTCATTTAAGTCAAATAACACCAGTTGACCGCGTATTTTTAAAATCACCTTCCCTTGTTCAGGCAGAATTTGAATGGTCTGGGTTACTTTCGTCTTTCGCCTGAGATGTTGAAGCGCTTTCATCCTTCCATTTCTACCTACCAATCCAGTTATCAGCATAACGTACACGTGCCTGCAAGACACTGAACTGAACAGAACCACTACACTTCTTTAACTCCGTCCCGGTCTTGAGGCATGCATCGCGTCTTCAGAAAATTCGCATTTCGGTAAGGCTGTTCAGGACTTAAGATTCTTTACTCGACAGCCAACGGTTTTAAATGATTATTCTAAGAAAACTTTGTAGATCTTAATTGATCGTTTTATTACGAAACATTTCAGAGAGCATTTAGGAGATATTTGTATGCTTCATTTTGGTACAGTTCATCCGTAATTTATCCCTTTCTTGTAGTTCTAGAGCTATTGTCAGTTCCGAGACAAAAATAGTTCTGAATGCGTTGAATATTAATGTCCTGATTTAAGGCATGTCACAATTTTTACGACTTCATACAGCACTGCTCTCATTTTCTTACGTTTATTTTCACAATAAACGCCTTTGATATGAAAAATATGCAAGAAAGTATAATGGCTGTCATTTAAGCTCAGTAGTTTGACGCAACATTTTGCATAGTCCTATCGGTGTGCGAATCGTTTATAACACGAAGATGTGCAAAGCGAAATGGCTGTTGCAGTAATGCTTGTAACATATATTTGAAAGTGTGAGAGGTTTCCGTTTCGAATAGAGTTACGGAAACTGATTATTCTCACTGAGCTTATTCGTGATTTTTAATATTCCGCCTATGTAAATATCAGTAACTTAAGATATACCATGACAAATTCCTACCACATCACTTCAAAGTCATTATTTACTGTCATTCACCATTTTGACGTCGTCTGCTGCATTTTGAGCGTAGCTTTATGTGATACTAAAACTTATGCAGATCCGGGAAGTAGACAAGGAATATCTCGAAATTTTGGTATATGGTGCCGGAGAAGGATGGATAAGATCAGTCGGAGCTATCATGTGAAAAGTATAACATGGAATCAAGGAGGAAAGGAGCATTCTGCATCCGTTAAAAGAAGAAAAGCTAAATAGATTGCTCACTGACTTCTAAAACACATTGCCAATGGAAAAGTAGAAGAGAAGAAAAGGAAAAAGACGCTCGCAACGGCGAAGATACTGCAATTGAAAGAGGAATCACTAGATCGCATTTTCCGAAGAACTCGTTTTGAAAGGGGTTATAGATCTGTCGCAAGACAGACTACGCAGTGGACGAATCCTATGTCTTGAGATCCTGACAGCGTCACTGATTTCACTACAATTATGTACGCAAAATATAAGTCACCATGTCTTCGTTGGCATTTCTGCTTCATAATGCGCAGGTCTCATTTTCGATATTGGGTATAGAGGCCGGCTACTCTGACTGAGGTTCTTCGTGATTTTCTTCAGTGCCTCTAGGATATTGCTTTGGTATTATCTTAAAACTGGCGACGACCACTTCTTTCCATGTTCCTCCAAATTTAGTGTTCCCTGTTATCCTCACGTTTGACGCTATATAAGCTATGCATTTGAGAAATCTTCGTGAAATAAACCAAGATACACAAGTTACATTTTCACTATACATTTCAGTCACTTTACAACGTCCTGTATCAATATAGGCATATGTAACGCTGCATGTTCCGGGACGGTCGTGCTATCGTTATGGACGCGCGCACTGTGACTACGTCGCTTGCACTAATGACAGCATGGCCGTACTATCATCAGGTAGCTCTCATGAAGGTACAGCTGTGGTATGATAAAATATCTGAGCATAATGACAATATCGCTTGCTATGATGATAATAATATGCTCGCAGCGCAACGAATAGCATCAAGTATACATTTGCCGGTAGAAAACTTTGTAAACTTAATGGAATTCTTATTGGAAACTGAATTATGTTAAATGCAACATGGCGCACATATTTTAATTTCTAAGATAAGCTAAGATAAAGTGAAACAGACGACTGTCTCTATACCTAAGGCAATACGCAATATACTGGGGTAGCCGGTTATACCGCCCATTAATTCCTAAGAAGGTGCTGCTGGCGTTGCCCTCGGAGTTAGTTTGGATTAAGTGAAGTGAAATTAAAAATGTGCATGCAAAAAATACAGCCGCGATAATTCAGGACCTAGCCAGTCACATTAATAAACACCAATATGGCAGTGGTGCTGTATCTGTCACCCTTTCCATTGTTATCTCAGAAAGCCATTCTATTGGCATTTTCTTAAGATATTCATCAGTACTTTGGAGGCAAAAATACAGATCTGCTGTGTAAACTGTTATCGTCCCTGCGCTAGTGGTCAATCTAGCAGAGTGACAACTGAATCATTACGTAGCACAACAGTGAAAGATGGATGACGTCACCAAATTGCTGACGTCACTGGTCCTATCGATCCAGACATAATCGATATTTACCCGCGTGTGTCATCAGGAGTGCTCTATTCTGGCGCATGGGGGAGCCGGGATGTGTTTACCGAAAGACCCGACCCGACACGTTTCTAGTGTAACAGTTCCACCCCGAAATGGCAGGTGTGTATTTTTAATCCTAAATAATTTGTACCGAAATGTAGCAGAGGTACGAACAAGCTAGTGTCTAACAGAAAAATGAGAAGCCTCAAGAAGGAGATACTGAGTTGAAATCAGGCAACAAAGAATGGCAGGAAGTTTAAGAATTTAACTACGCCGCATTTGTGTTTATCCGGCTGTCATCCCGTAACAACACAAGAACCACTGAATGGATTTTAACTAAATTTGATTTTGAGAAATTTTATTCAAATATATGGATGTAAATTGTAATAAAAATTCTTCGTTTAAAAGCAGACAAAAATAAGAAGAGTTACATGAAGAAATATATGTTCCACAACGCAGGGTGGTGTAGCGCTAATGATCTTAGACTTTGACATTGCTGTATAACAAGCTACAGATATACATGCTGTTTTTTGCCCATTGCCAGCAGACCTCGCGGAGTACGTATCAGAGTGAAAGACATTGCAAGCAGAAATTTTGTAGTCAGTAAGATAATTCGTGTAAGTTAACAAAGGTTTGCGACAAGGAGATGCTACTGCTCCTTTGGTGTTTAATGTAGTGCTGGAAATTGTAATTAGAAGATCTGAAGTCGAAATTCGGAGAAACACATTTGACAAATGTATCCAAATTATGGCCAATGCCGATGATGTGGTTGTTGTGGGAAGGAGATTACAAGATGTTGAAGAAGTATTTACATCACTGGTCGAATAAACAAATATAATGGAATTAGAAACCAATGCAAAAATACAATATTGTGAAAGGTTATTGTGAAAGGTTATATTTCTCTTGGTACAATTCTGACAAATAAGAATGAATTAAGACCGGATATTGAAAAAGAATTACGAATACCAATAGAACATACATATTATGCACTTCTACCTCTACGAAAGAACCAATCTGTATATTCAGAGCATAAATATTAAAAATCTTTAAGACTTTGATAAGACCAGTGGCAACATACGGAGCAGAAAATTGCACAGTGAACACAGATATACAAAAAGGCTGACTGTTTTTGAAAGAAAAGTTTTAAGAAGAATGTTTGTGGGAATTACACTAAATGAAAATTGGAGAAAGCGCTATATTAAAGAATTAATGTAGCTGGCTTGAGATTTAGATTCACTTTCATTTGTCAGAATAAGTCGGTTGAATTGGATTGGTCATATTAATAGAATGGAGAGTAAAAGAAAAACAAGTCAAATATTTAACAATAGTCCAAAGGGAAGTCGACTAAGAGGACGACCCTAAAGCAAACGGTAGAATTGTGTGCAAACAGATGTTAATAAAAGTAAAATTACCAATTGGAAATAGAGGTAAAAAAATAGAGGTGACTGGGAGGAATCCATAGAGGAGGCGAAGGTCCGCACTGACCTGTAGTGCCATTGAAGAAGAAGAATAAGATAATTCATGTCCAGAACACAAAGTTTCTAAGTCCTACGGTTTGAAACTAATCGAGTATAAGGGAGCGCAAACGCAAGAATTTCTAAGTTAGGCATACATTTCCTAACCTGTTAATTTTCAACGGCATGGAGGTCTTTTAAAGAAACAGTGGCCGTCCGTTGACTTCTGAGACACTTCAGTTAAATGAATGCAACTTCGTACACAAGTCCGAAAAACAGTGTACTTTTTAAGTTAATTCGTATTTAAGTAAATGAAAAATGGGCTTTTATCTCTCGTACGTAGCAGTCAGATTACCCATCAATATGCTATGGAGATTGCTGCTTGTCGTACTAATATGGCGACTGCATTTATTCTTTTGTGGTTTATTTGACGAAGCTTTCCTCACCTCAGATTACGTGAATGATACATTGTAAAAGAATTGTTTCAACTGAGATTCATAGTACACTTAGCATAGGTCATCATTCATGGTGGATGCGTGGAGTAAAGCAAGCTGTAAATTGAAGGTGGAAGTTCGAATTAATTTGCGGGGCGTGGGTGCAATTTTATTTTTTTGTACTTACTTTCGTGTCCAAAATAGATATTTGAATCACTCGGCTGTGTGCGTGTCCCAATTTAAACTTCTGAATTACTGCATCGACTTTTATGAACCTTGGTCTGAATGTTATGCAACTAGAGGAAAATTTATCTCATTAATTCTAATTTCGTGCAAATATTAATAATAAAACATGGAACATGCAAACTACTGAGGAGTGAGCGAGAAGAGCGACACATACTTTTGGGCTCTAAAGAACTTAAGGACGAAGGAGGCAGGGAAAATACACAAGTAAGTGAAGAAAATATTTTGGTAGAAAGTAACGTGACACGATAGTGAGGCGGAAACTTTACTTTGGCGCTTGTTCGTGTAGAAGTAAGGGTTACAAGTTGCAAAATTCGATGGTAATGTGATTGTGAACATATTCCACACTGAGTGCTAAATACTGCTTGTGAAGCGTGAGGAAAGAAAACCAACAAGATGCAACAATATAGATGGTTTATTGTCAATTATGGATGTTGATTATTGACAATGTCTCAACATGTTTCGGGCATCTTTATGCCCATCTTCA
>Ga0123357_10014168_pt1 | contig 10393 bp, 7 predicted proteins | sample TergutEmb28metaG_FD_89873 | JGI IMG/M metagenome (GOLD analysis project Ga0123357, IMG submission 89873) | Embiratermes neotenicus P4 segment gut microbial communities from Petit-Saut dam, French Guiana - Emb289 P4 | ecosystem: Host-associated > Arthropoda: Insects > Digestive system > Gut ... | reverse complement strand
TCGGAAGGTCCTGCGACCGACCACCTCGACACAGGTTTTTCTTGGTTTCCCTGTGCCTAAAAGCAAATGCTGAGATGGTTCCCAAGATTCCAAGTTGCCACTACATGCTTCTCATGTAGTCCTTCCGACTTAAATTTAGCAGTAACCAATTTCATATTTTGTTTACATGTAAAATAACCACTGACACCGGGTGACAACCCAATTGTAGTAAATAAATATTATTATTATTATTATTATATACCCCTAATATGTGAGGTTTGTTTTGATTTGTTAATAAAAAGAAGTAACAAGTAATATGAGAACAAAATCATTTTAACTAAGTCTGAATATTGCATTGGTGTTTGGGTTTTAACCGTAAGGACCGTAACATACACTGATACTGCTCTTACACATTCTGTAAGATAATTAATCTTTCTGGATCAACCACTTAAATTTCCTTTGTAGGAATGTCCTGAAGAACGGCTTGATAGCCGAAACATGTCGTTGCGACGTGCAATAAGATAACTTCTGTGTACTTCGTTGGTGCATGCGATTCGAAATTTCAGACTTTTACGCCGGGATAACGTCGATTCAAATCTCTGCCGGTTCACCGGCTGTGATTTAGGTTGTTCGTGCTTTTCCTTGGTCTCTCCAGGTGGATTTCAGAATAACAGGTCGATTAGTTGCCGGACTGCTGGCTTAGTTGCCGGATTGCTGGCTAGAAGTCAGTATCTGGAAGGTCATTCGACCGGCCACCTCGACACAGGTTTTTCTTGGTTTCCCTGTGTCTATAAGCGAATGCTGAGATGGTTCCTAACACTCCAAGTTGCCACTGCATGCTTCTCATGTAGCCCTCCCGTCTTAAATTTCTTAGATCCTTATTTCATATTTACGTACGTGCATAATAACCACTGCCACCGGACGATAGCCCATTTGCAGTTAAACATATTACTATTATTATTGTTATTATCATTATCATCATCATCATCATCGTCATCATCTCCTTTATGCAGGGTATTTATATTTATATTCCTGAGACGAACCATGTCCCTAGGGAATACAGTGTTGCAGCTATTCTGTTGTTACTATTCATGCTGCTTATATCGTTAGTTTCAGTGTTGAATCTATTGTACTTTTACATTAGTACTTTCCGCAGTATGTGTGCGGTGCCCAATAAGGCTGTTTTCTGTAGTTCCTTGACTTCACATTTTCCTGGTATGCTGCTCACGTATTTTCTGAATGGCTTTGAAATAGTCCCAGTCGCCACTATTATTACTGGTATCACCTTTGTTTTTACATTCCACATGCGCTGTATTTCTACTGTAAGGTCTTTATATTTTAGAATCTTCTCGGCTTCTTTTTTAGTCACATTTCTGTCTCCTGAGATTTCAACGTCTATTGACACACATGTTCCCTTTTCATTATCACGGATTATAATATCTGGTTTGTTGTTGGGGATAGTTCTGTCAGTTTTATTATTATTATTATTATTGTTGTTGTTGTTGTTGTTGTTGTTGTTGTTAACGCTCAACGCCTTCCTTCCAAAGTAGGTCCGAATAGCATTCGCCGATCAACCTGTCATTCGAGGCTTCACAGTTCGGTACTGACCGGGTGGCGAAAAACAAAACACAAACAAATAAAATAATTGTTAGAATTATATGAATAAATAAAGCTGCCTCAGTTCATTACTTCCTATTATATATTAATAACAGAACGGCAGATTGGTAGGGCAAACAATATCTTGCCATCAAAAGCAGTTTAATTAATTTACTGTATAACATTAAAGGGTTTCTTATAATAAAACCAACTAGATGCACTAATTTCACAAATTTATTTTAGGAATAAAACTCTGCATGTTTCGGACAGTTCCTCTGTCCATCATCAGGAGTTTTTCACTGTACGCACAGCAATACATACAGGTTTGCTGACAGCTTGCTTGCAAGGTGTCTACAAACCTGTATGAAATATACCATTGCTGTGTGTAAAGTGAAAAACTCCTGATGATGGACAGAGGAATTGTCCGAAACAGGTAGAGTTTTATTCCTAAAATAAATTTGTGAAATTAGTGTATCTCGTTGGTTTTATTATAAGAATTCATAACGATGCACGGTCACCTGAACGTCAAATTAAACGGGTTATTGTGTGTTTGCTTTCAGCTGTTGAACAAACCCACCAGATCTTAAAAATAGGACATTTTTATATTCAATATTTTTTCCTGAATCCTGAGTCTTACCTTTTGATTTTCAATTATATAAAGAAGGTGCTGTAATAAATCTGTCATATTTTCGTGCGCATGTGCAAGAATTTCCCATTGACTCTGGCTGCTAAATTAAGTTCAGTTTCTTTATATTGCTCCTTGATTTATTTATTACGTCAGAGGTCATAATTCCGCTTATTTAAGAAATTGAAATTCTCGAGAGAATAAGGGGTGATCATGCTGTAAACTTCGGAGCACCCTGTAGGGTGGAGAATCTTGTGAGGGTGGAGTGAGTGCGTCATTAGAGAGGCATCGCCCTGCTTAGTTTCGCGAGAGATCCGGGAACATTATTATAAATGACAACCCATCTTCCCAAACGATGATATTTATCAGGGGGCAGAGCCATGCACTTTTCAAGTGGACCAACTCCCTTACCCCTCGGGCTTTCGTTAGACAATAGATGCAGATGCTCAGTAGAAACAACTCGAATCACATCTTTTCCCGATTACAGGCGCAATATCGAATTTCAAATTAATTATGTCATTTAAAGTGGAAAGGATTAGCCATTAACTCGTTAGCAGGCATTGGTAACTATGTGTACCACCTGCCTTTTAATTCAGTAAATATAATCGCAGAGTACAACCAACAAGGTGCAACGTTTCACAATTTATTTATTTCTGTAAGTCGCTCTACATGTTTCAGACGGGTTTTCCGTCCATCATCAGGAGCTCAAAACTGCACATACAGCGTCAGACCAATACTGCTACCTGCTGCTAGCCTGGAGTCTAGCAGCAGATAGCAGTAACGGTCTGACAAATACCTGACGCTGAATGTGCAGTTTTGAGCTCCCGATGATGGACGGAAAAACCGTCTGAAACATGTAGAGCGTCTTATACAAATAAATAAATTGTGAAACGTCGCATCTTGTCGGTTGTACTTTGAGAATATATTAGCGATGCACGGACCTGTGAATGTTAAATCCAGTAAATATAATCATAAGTTTCATCATCCCCTTTGTGTTTATAATTAAACTCGTTTGGAGTGTATTTGTCTAACACAACTATATGATGGTAGAGATATGTATAGAATTTATTGTATAAAGAACTACATGTTTCGGCACTTTACATTGACCATCTTCAGGTTGAGAAATGAAAAAAATTTAGTAAGCAGCTAACATAAAATGATACCGTAGATCCAACTATATTAACCTTTCAAAGCCTACTAGTTACGTGATGCACCAACAGTTTAACATTCAACAACAGTACGCACTGCCCACACTGTATTTATGTGTTTTGAATTTATCTGAGAACAAACAGCGACTTGTGCCACTTACAGCATAAACTGATTGGTTTTTATAACCGAGACGAAAAGTGTTTACAGCGCGGTACGGACTGGGGCTTTAAATAAAGGGGTCCGTCATTCGTCCTTAAAGGGTTAAACTAGAATAGCATATAACAGCAGAACCAATGTACCCACACCACCCTTCCTATATAACACATGCGAGATCTCGTGCCCACCTCACCTCTTACCTCCCCACTGCTTACAACCCACATAAGTCAAGTATAGACGCTTACTAAATTTTTCCATTTCTCAACCTGAAGATGGCCAATGTAAAGTGCCGAAACATGTAGTTCTTTATGTAATAAATTCTATACATATATCTACCATCATATAGTTGTGTTAGACAAATACATACAGTCCTATCCAGTAAATATAAATACATACAGTCCTATCCAGTAAATATAAATTTACCACGAAGTCAGACTTTTGTCTTTTCCATTTGGTTGGTAATATCGGTGTTGCAGTTTCTGTCGGTTTATGAAATTAAAGAATTGAAAGGCAAATTAGGGCCGGTTGTTTCATGTCCAAAATTATTTGCTGTTTTTTACACAAACCGGCCGTAATATATTCATGTCTAGCTCGGGTGGTTCGTCAGTCTTCACACTCAAATTTATAGCTGAAACAAAAATATTTTGTACGTCCGGTAATTCACTTCTAACTGTATATAGTACACACAGCAACATCAAAACAACTGGTTTATTTTCCATCGTTAAACCTGCGTCGTGTCAAGACCCTACAATAAAGGCGCCGGTAATGCAGTAACCCCCCAAGTTCGCGTATACGCCATGTTGCTATTACTGACTACATAATTAACCCTTTATAGTCGAAGCGCAGACCGCTTTATTTAAAGGCCCAGTCCATACCGCGCTGTAAACACTTTTTATCTCGGTTATAAAAACCAATCGGTTTATCCTGTAAGTGGCACAATTCGCTGTTTGTTCTCAGATAAATAAAAGACACAGAAATACAGTGCGGGCAGAGCGTACAGTTCTTGAATGTTAAAATGTTGGTGCATCACGTCACCAGCAGGCCTTAAGAGGTTAAAAAGCACGGGATTTGGGCGTCTTCCAGTGGCATAAAGTTCAAACAAAGTTTCATTGAAATCGGTGAAATGTTTCAAAACTGTCAATTGGTACACGTGATCACACACAGGCAGCGTGTAGACCTCAAAAGCCTGTTTTCTTTCGTTTGTAGTGGCTAAAAATGGGTACTGAAATAAGTCGGAACTGCCTGAAGTCTGCAATTTTTATTTGGAACTATTTTCGAAGTGGTAAACATTTAACAAATTAGAAACGCAATTTACTTAAGGCTCTGTGTAATGCGGCTTAAATTGCAGCATTGTGTTTAGGGTAATGTGCGTGAGTGATGGGCGACACGCACCGACACGCATATAACAGGGGTCTGAATAGCTCTTCCTCGTTGGAGTACAGTGGTCCTTGGACGCGCTGGGCGCAACGGCCTTGCGCAAACCCGTGTTTAGTGTAAAATACGGTTACATGAAGGCGGAGGAACATGGGCACCCTTTCTTTCGCTTAGAATAATTTTTCGTGCCTCAAGTTTGGGTACGAGAGGAATATCCTACATAGAGTAAAAAGAAGCGAGCCTAACTGGATTGGCCATATCTGGCGTAGGAACTGCCGTCTACACCACGATGTTGAAGGAAAGATAATGGGAAGGATAGAAGTGACGGGAAGACGAGGAAGAATAAGTAAGCGGTTACTGGATGACCTTAAGGAAACTGGAGAATACTGGGAATCGATGGAGGAAGCCCTAGATGGCCCTTCATAGAGAAGACGCTTTGTGAGAGGCTATGGATCTGTCGTAAGAAAGACTACGTGGTGAATGAATAAATGAATTAAGCTTGCGTAGCTGATGCTCTTAGCTTCCGCTGCGCTTCTGTGAGTAACCGGCCGCTTTTATCCATATGCATATTCATACCTCAGATTTCGGCAATTTTTTGCACATATATGTAATTATTTTCAAAGTGAACGTCAGCGAGATTCCTATATGATGTAACGACATCTCATTCGGATGACTGCCATTTGGGCGGAGAGCGACTGGGGCCCAGAGTCCTTCTGGACTTGGCTGTGAAGGAAGAATACGGCTCCCCTACCAGAAATTCAAAACAGGATAAATCCCATTCCATGTAACATCCGGTTATTATCCAACCTATCACAGTTGAGATGACATTAAAAAAATAACAAGTTCTTCTCTCGTGTACGCCGGTAAACATCCTGTCAAAATCACTTCAATTTATCAACCAACGAATGCACATATAATTTCACATAAAACACTTTAAAACACTCCGACATGTTTTGATCTTGTCAGATCATCATCAGGGAGCTTTGTTCCTTGCTAAACTTATATTACAGTATTCACAATTCAATTCCTATTTGCAAACGAGGTGTTGTGGCAGCATATCATGTTGTTTGGGAATGTGTTGTGGAGCAGTGGCTGGGTGTGCGTCTTACGACGCACACCTAGCCACTGCTCCACAACACAACATGATATGCTGACACAACACCTCGTTTGCAAATAGGAATTGAATTGTGAATACTGTAATATAACTTTAGCAAGGATCAAAGCTGCCTGATGATGACCTGAGAAGATCGAAACATGTCGGAGTGTTTTAAAGCGTTTTAAAAGTGTTTTATGTGAAATTATATGTGCATTCGTTGGTTGATAAATTGAAGTGATTCTACGAAAACGCACGGTGCTACAGTAAGATTTATATCCTGTCAAAAATTATAGAGATCGTTTACCTTGAGAATTTTTAAATTGTATTTTAGGCCTGTGTTGCATTAGTCAAAGATTTCCGAGTAGAGTCGCGAATTATTAACGTACAATTTACAAGGTAAGTAATATGTGTCGTTGGTACAGCGTTCTAAAATAAGACGTGAGCCACGGAAGACATGACACAAAGATGAACACGTGATACATACTCCAAACTGAATTTTGTAGTTGTTTGAAATGTGACAATTTAAATGTTCTAGCATAAGAATATAAATTGACATTACAGAGCAAGTATCTATTTGGCCTTCTCTTTTGGTCGCCAGACGGAGTACATACATTGCATAAGAACTTAAAATGTAAAAGACAAAAGAAGCTATCAGAATACCCAAGTCACGGTGTACAAAAAAACAGGAGTTTTCATACTGGAGTAAATTAAAAACGTCCGTGAAAACAGAACAATAACAGTGACGCACAGATATCAAATTACCAGTGGGTTTCAGGTTGCATCATTACATCATTGCTTCAAACTGTTAACATTAATAAACCTGCTAAACACAAACTAAATTTTAAGTTACCGTGAACATGTACTGTAGCATTTCGTACACACTAGATACGATCGCTCTCTCGTTTATCTAAGCTAAAAGCGAAATTCGCCCACTCGTTTTGCAATCGGCAACAGTTCCACTGCACAGTCGATGGAAAAAATGAGTACGTAAGGAATACGTCCGTAACATCATCACACAAGTCGGCCTATTGCACGTAGTTCTGAGTCTCACCCCTAGATGACCGTCGCTACACAATTCTTAAACCACTTACCGTTTGTAGAAATTCCATGCTTTACATGCATTGATAAGGGAACATCACTGACTATGCATATTTATTTGGCCTGCTCAGTCACGTGATCTAAGATGGCGGCATCAATATCAGTTAACGTTGTAGCCGGCAAATCAGTAAACGTAAAAGGTGGTGTATTTATTGTGAAAGTACAAGTGAAAATAGTGATATTGGTTCGTTTAATGACACTAGTACCGACTGTTCAATGTCTGAACACTTGAGTAGTGTGACCTGTGTTGATAGTGATGCGAATGAACTACGTCAAAGTGAGACAGACGTGTTAATGGTGGACAACTGAAGCAAATAAGCAAGCGAACGTGTTGCACCGGAATAGTCGCAGTTTCCACAAATGTAAGTCACTGGAGCTGGGGGCGATAGAACAGCTTATAAGAGCAGTTTTAGTAGAACCTATTGCTGATTTTAACACAGTTGTTTTGCTGTTCTAACGTGCCAGTTCGTTAATATTTATTCCCCATGGCCTGGGCTTGGAGAACAAAATATACAACCTGAATGAGAGGCTTAAGTGGCTTCGTGCAGACGTTGACATGTACCGGGGTAGGGCAGTCAGTACACGGATACTGCGACTATTATTTTCTCTGTTTAATGAAGCTCTTTCAACTGCCAGCGTTGCCTGATAGAGAACGAAGTGATTCGATAGCAAAGCGATTTTTTGTAACACTGAATCGATTGCTGTTTCTTGGTACCGTGTATTCATTTATGTCGGAGATTTGAGATGTAAATATGATAAAGCAGTCCAAATAACCATTTCGTTGACTAAGTGTCGGAGAAGGTACTTTCCAAATTCTGGGCCAGTTTCTTCTACCTGCATCTGCTGGATTATAGATTGTACTGTGATACATAAAATACAGCATTCGCACTCGGGAGAAATTTTAATCATTTCTCCAGTCGGGACGTAAATGTCATGTTAATGCTTCTGATGTTGAGCTTGTTATGTCTTTGGCTATATCCGCTTGTGTAACTCCATGAAGCAGAGTCGTATTTGAAAGCTAACAGTTTCTCAACTATACAAGATATTCCCCGCGTTTTAGGACATATGAATGTTCATTGTCGTCTTCACAACAGCCCGCCACTTGTCCGTAACCTGAGCCAAATGTATCCAGTACACGCCATCCGGTAATATTGCCTTAAATTCCATTTTAATATTATTCCCCAACTACGCCCAGATTTTGCTAGTGCCCACTTTTCTGCAGGTCTCCCCATCAAAACCCTATACACACCTCCCTTCTCCCTCGTGCTCCATCTGTCTAATCATCCTCTATTTTAAATCTTGTGAGTATTGCAAATCATGAAGCTGCTCATTATGGAATTGTGTCTAGCCTCAGTTCTTCACTTAGGCCGATTATGTGGGACAAAATTTCACACCCACATAACACAACACGCAAAGTTACAGACCCCTGTATTTTAATACTTGTAATTTTAGATAGTACAAAGGAAGACAAAATACCCTGGGCCAAAAGAAAAAAAAACAGTAAGTGTTCTCCAAATTTAATATGCCCTTAACTTCTTCTTGAATGCAGTTTTGATTGTTGTCTCACCCAAATATTTGAATTCTGTCTATTTTCTGTTATTTTGTCCAGCATTTTATTGACAATATATGAACTTCGCTATATTTTCCACAGCATTTACTTACAGATCGGCCTACTTGGTAGCGAATTATGAAGTTGCTGTGTTTTTCCTTTCGGTATTTATGTTGTATATTTGCACTTTTCTAACTGCTAAAGTATGAACTGTTGAATAGGGCAATATGTGGAGGATCCTTTCAAACCGTGCACATTAAACATTACATACTGTACCTGTTAAAGCTGTAAGATAGAGCTTGTGATTTCATCAAATTGGGCTTATAAACTATGAAACTTACAGTGAAAGACGAATGAGTAAAAATGGTAACAAGTGAATGAAGTGAGTGCCCGATTGGCTTTTGATACAAGAGTGTAAACACTGTTCAGGCATTTAAGGTGTATAAATCTGTATTGTTGGACCCTGAGAGATAAATAATCAAGGGACCTGCCGCCCTATGGAGCTGGTGAAGCCAAAACTGCTTATAAATGCTAGTTGTAGTGGCAGTGATGGCTACCAGCAGCAGCAGTAGTGTAGAAGCGAGTGGTACCATTACGGAACCTTACGTTACTCAGATAATTGCTGTTCCTTTGCTTCTCCTCGCTGATTTTTTTGGGCTCAGGTGTTGTGTTAGCCACTAAGCTTATTAGGCTACCCACCCTCATGTTTTCCAGATTCTTTGGCCTCAAACACATACGACCCCGGATTCTGTACCGGTTGCATATCAGAGCCGGGCATTGGCACACAATTTGCATGCTGTCATCTTCTTTAACGTCCCATTGTAGTCCTTAACACTGCCTTTCCACGAGCCTGACATTGAACATGTGGACTTGCCCATCAGTAGGCCCCAGTGCCACCGTAAGGCTCAGTCTGTTCGTTACCAGCTGCGCACTTTCTGTACGTGGCAAAGGGTGACTCATCAGCGTCTTGACTGGCGACAAACATGGCGGGCTACGCAACTGGTCAGGTGCTTCCGTCATAAATAACTCCTGTTGACCTCTTTGACCGCAGCAGAAGAGACACCAACGACGTGTCCAACAAGGTTTTATTGGCTCCATCTTTAACCAATCTGTCCTCCTCTTCATTTCCCGGTATCATTCGGTGTCCAGGTATCCACTCTAAAGCGACCCAATGGGTCCACTTGGTTTTCCTAGTTCAAGAAATGCGAAATCGGTATTCAAATTGGAGCTGTTATCTGCAGAGAATGTCCCACAGGGGGCCTTGAATTTCGAGAGTAAGGGATTTGTTGCCATAGAATAAACATTGATTCATGGCTTGTCTTAGAGTTAGCTGTGTGTCGAACAGGCATAGAAAGAGGCAGTCGGCGTCGTGGTGCTGAAGATCGAAGCCTTGTGTAAAGTGACGCTGTTCCGTTGCATGAGTGCTTTCAGCGTTTCGAAGTACAGTAGTGCCTCCTTCTTCAATGACAAGTAGTCCTTCTAAGTGTCAGGAACCGCTTGTCTAACAAAGAAGGGTAAAAATCCCAGAAAATTTGTAACTTTAGTGCTTATTTTTCTCGTTAGGCGAATGCTACAAATGCGGAGACATTTCTGTCGTGTTCAGTAAGAACGGAAGTTCGTATTTTCATTATTTCAAGTAGTTTAAACGCCTACTTACTTACTCCATGGTGCAGAGTCCTTCTTGAGAAGCTAACTGGTTTGCAGCTAGTCAAGAAATTCCCCGCATTTCACGGAACCCAAAGGTTCATTACCGCACTCACAAGCGTCCGCC
>Ga0123357_10014166_pt1 | contig 10393 bp, 7 predicted proteins | sample TergutEmb28metaG_FD_89873 | JGI IMG/M metagenome (GOLD analysis project Ga0123357, IMG submission 89873) | Embiratermes neotenicus P4 segment gut microbial communities from Petit-Saut dam, French Guiana - Emb289 P4 | ecosystem: Host-associated > Arthropoda: Insects > Digestive system > Gut ... | reverse complement strand
CTCAATGTAAAACAAGTTTACGCATGCCGTCAATGAAGAATTCAGGAGTTCTTTGTTTGATCCACGACGTCGCAGCTTGCTTCACTTCATCATCTGAGGTGAAATGAGTCCCCTTGAGATCCCTCTTGAGGTGAGGAAATAAATGGAAATCGCTTGGCGCCAAGTCAGGGCTGTAGGGCGGATGGGAGAGAACCTCAAACTTCAGCGTCTCCGGAGCATCAATCGTTGCGCGAGCAGTGTGCGGTCTTGCATTGTCATGCAGCAACAAAATCCGCGATGTTAACCGCCTAAATTGACACTCTTTCTTTAGACATTCCTAGCCTATCTGCTGCTGGGTGATACGGCGGTCATGCTTGATCAGTTCATCAACCTGCTTTTGATGCTTGTCATCTGTCACGGAAACCGGCCTTTCACTGCGAGGTTGGTCAACAATATTGGCACGACCTGGTTCACATTCACGAAATTTAATGGCCCAACGATTTACTGTAGTTCTGTTAACGGTGTTTTCACCATACACAGCCTGTAAACAGCGATGAATTTCAGCTGGCGTTACGTTTTCAGCACTTAAAAATTCGGTCACTGCATGTTGCTTCAATCTCATTGACATACCACCATAACACAACTCCATGCTAACACGCACTGTTTTAGAACCGGTATAGAGAAAGGAATGAAACTTTGCACCGCTGTGCCGGAGGGTTGTGGCTACGAGGACACTGAGCGCGCATTGTTACATTGCTCCATTGGCAAAATATTTCACTCTGTGCATTACTTATCAGCTGCCCCTCATGTATGCGTGTGTGCGCGTGTGGGTGCGCATGTGTGTGCGTGCATGCGGTGTGTGTGTGTGTGTGCGCACTTGTGGGCATGTGTGTGCACGCATGTGTACACGCGCGCACGTGGGCGTGTGTGTGTGGTTTCTAATTTGAACTGTCATGTGGAAGTAAACTTGATATTTTGTTCTTGTCCCTTGTTTGGCATGTTTCAGGTTGTTGACAAACTGCAAGATGCTCTGCGGAAGTATGATTGATGTCAGAGGTAATGTTGGTAGCATTGAGCTGTGTGATGGTGCCAAGAACCAACCTTCTGACTTGGTCATTAATTGGTTCATATTAGTTACATAAGTTAAACTACCGGAAGGAAGAAACAAGTTGTTACGTAACGCGCAGCTTACCGTTATGCCTTATGCTGCAGTCAGATGTCTGGGCACTTTTACTGTGCTGGAATAGGCATGAAAAATTCGGTTATTTTTGTTTCATATATACAAAATATATCTTTTTGGAAACATTTAATAAAAAGTAAAGGTCACTTTAATGTGCACTGGAAAGTGTATGAACGGTGGGTGTTAAAGTGGCGCGTTTTGTAATTTATTGTGGGCAGAGAAGAGCCCAAGCTGTTACATTTGAATACCCCAAGGTGAAGTTTAGAACTAATGTTTTGGTGTTATTAGTTACATAACTGTCTTTGCATTGCTTTGTGTTAGGAAAATACTTCTAAAAATGCTTGTAAACAGACTAGTTTGCTTTATTGACCGTTAGGTTGCTTGCATACTGATGATACTGATAACTTACATTACATTCCATCATTAACTCCTCCCTCGTGCATGCCACCAAGTGGGACACAAAACGTCTAGTCTGAGGCACTGACCATTTGTTTCACTTGTCATATTTATTTAACAGTCATTCCTTGCAATCTTCCCAGTACAACTTTGGTGTCAGTAACTTGTTATGGCAACCCATGTCATTTGTGAAATTGACACTGAAGGCTCAGCAAATGTCAGAAGTATTGTACAGCTGAATATTTACAGTTCTTATGAGATATGACGCCATTATCTCAGGTTCTCACAGCAGTGTTGATGAGGACTGGGGGTGTAGTGCTGTGTCATTGGTTGGATGTTTCCCAGTGTTCTGAGTGAACGTGATGTCTCCGTCTTTGTTGATCGAACAGTCTAAGAATTCTTGGAATGGTAGACCCTTGAAGATCACAGCACTTCAGTCATTCAGAATGTTGGCAACCTTGACTCAGTGACACCGAGTCACCTGATTCCTGGTAATTTGTTATGAACAGTCTGAAGAATTTCAGTAACAAAGTCCTAACTGGCACAGCATCACTTCCTGCAAGACTGTACTGTTCATTAACAGTTCTTGTGAGATCCCCAAATCATGTACTGTGCATCCTTCTGAGCCTGCTGGCATTCAAAGTTACATGTCAGCTTGCTGGTGGGTTCAAGTAGTGTTACCAAAAATCTTGCTGTTGCGAGATCTCTGCATATTTCTGTATGTCTTTCAATGCACACACACCCCCCCAAAAGCGCATAAATTTTGTTCTGTATTTATTGGCTCTAGGTGTTTGTAAAGACTGTATTTATGGGCCCACACTTGTTGTAAGCACTGTGTTTTATTCTTTTTGTTTAAATTTTCTATGATTTAATGAATTTTGTGTAAGTTTTTGCACAATTGTAAGGTATTTGACATATAAGTACCTGTAGCATATTTTAGCACAATGTAGTGTTATATTTATAGTACTGTATAATTTACAGATTTTCTGTGTTCAAACACATATGACACCGAAACATGAAGTCCAGACAAGAAACAGAAGTCTCTGTATTTCTGCCATACATTGACTAGCCTGGCACTTGATTCCTGGAAAGAGCAAGATATTTTCTCTTTTCTATCACATTCAGTCCAGTTATGGGGCCCTTCCAGAATCCTGTACAGTGGGCCCCGGGGGTAAAGCAGCCAGGGCATTTTCCCCAACTCTATACCACCAGTCCCACTGTATATGTTCGTGGCATACTTTACGTCTGTCTTTAGACCGTGTACAGGATACACGTTCTTATGCACTTTTTCACAAATAGGAGATTCCCAACTGTGCACCAGTGACCTGTTCCTGTAATTGGCCGAGAGCTTGCCAGATGAAATGTTGACTGTTCAGTTATGTTGAATAGAATGGACTGTACTTCAGAATATCCACTTTATTATTTTGTCTGAATATTCACCCTGGATAATTTTATTATCTAAATAAAGACCCTCCCTCATTCCATAATTCCTCACATGCATACTGAAGACATTGTTTGAACCAGTATATCATCTGGAAGCCTGTATTATTGATTAGTAAGTAGAAATTTGGCTTAGCAGAAAATAACACCAGAATGCCAGTGAGGTAGCATCTTTGTTCATTTGTTTTTCAAATATGCAGAGGTTTGTTAACATGGGACAGAGCAGTGTCATTGGTTAGCGAGGACCAGTGGTGTCTGCTGAACAGTAAACAGTCTGGTGACAGAAACATACCTTGTGTAATGCAGACATTAAAGTGCACTCTGTGAGTTCCTTTAGCTGAACACCCTGAAGGATTATAGATGCAGTTCCTTATGTTTCCACATGCATTGTTAGTGACATGTGTCATGTTGTCACAGCAAATTGTCTTCCCTCATTGCACAGTGAAACCTCTTTAACGCAGAGTGCTCTGGAGCAAACATTCAGGCTTCGAGCGACACAGTCTTGAATTGTTCCGACTTTTTTCAGTGGACACCTTGTGTGTGATTGTTTGATGTCCTGGTGTTATGTTGTGAGCTGTGATTGTTTAAGCATAATTGAGTAGTGTTGAGACCTTCTTGTATTTATGTTTTCTTGCCTAGTACAGAATTTAATGGAACGTACATCAGAATATAAGCCAGCAAACAATAATGCACATTTGTCAGACCTTGGTTATAGTTCATTGCTTCATAAAATAAGACTCAGTTGCTCTTTGTTCTGGGTGCCCAGTGTTAAAGAATGTGACTGTTTATGTAAACTGCCAGCAGCAGCATCCTTAAACCCTGCAATTTCTTTGTCAGTGGCTGTGTTACAGTTATTTTTTACACCTTTTCTACCACTTGCACCTCCTGTGCCATTATTACAGTCAGATTGGCAAAACCATTTGAAATAGAAGTCAAAAGCAGTGAAGAAAATATGTACATTTCTAGTCTTAACAGTGGATAATGGCACACTGAGAAGACATGCAGTGGTGATGACTTGATTGAGATCATATGAGATGGTGTTGTGTTTAATAATCGTGTGAGATGACAGCTGACAGATCGTGTGAGATGGTAATGAGCTGACTGGGTTCCACTGAGTGCATCTGGGTTGTGGTCCGTGGTTTGGCTGTTGCTGCTACAAGTCATGCTGCTCAGCAACACTCACCACTTTTTATGCTGCACTACAGCAGTGCTGGATCATTGGATTTTGAACTGTTAGAGTTCTACTGTATTTCATATTATTCGAATTTAGTAATCAGAGGATCGTAAAGTGGGTGATCTGGTTTGTTAGGGATGCGACCGGGTGTCACTTTGTGATCGGATCATGACAGTCTGTTATTCTGTGATGTGATGTGGTGTGATGTGTAATTGTGTAATGAAATCATGACATTTTGAGGTAACAGTGTCCTTATCTATAGGAGTCACACCACCCTAGAAGAAGGTAGTTGACCTGAAAACTCAACTGTAATATAATGTCAAATTAAAAATTAACTCTACTTTGAATTAACCACATTTAAAAGTGCACAAAATTCTATGTTTAAATCTGGGAAATATCACATGCTGTAAATTGTATAAAGTTGTGAATTTCGTGATTTAGAATGAACAAGTTTTGTCTGTACCAACCATAGGTTTACACCACAGCTGTTCAACAGTTGTATGCACCATTGTGTGAACCATTTAAGGATCATCCTTTAGATTGCTGGTAACACCCTAGTAGTCCAGGGTTGAATGCCAAGACCACTGGCACTGGTTTGTGTCTTTGACAACTACAGTTGATGTTGGGCCTCTGGTTATTACTTTGTGTAACAATATAAGTGACCATTGGGCCTTAAGAACTTATGTCAGTTCATGTGTCCCATTGCACTGAGTTTCAGTTTGTTTAGAAGGACTAATTATTGAAATAGCAAAACACTGGAACTTGAGCAGACATTCGAACACAATTTCCAGTATAATGTGTGAATTTAATTTGCCAGTAGTGATAGTATTTTCTATGAATAATTTTGCAAATAGCATGTTAAGAATTCAGTCTACATCTTCAGGTTCAGGCAGTTGTGACCCTGAATACAATGACATCACTGTCATCGTTTAAAAACGTGGGGAAGTAACTTGAATTATGGTTCATCCAGGCACTGGAACACATGAAGGAGAAAACAAAAACTGGCAAGAAATAAAAAAGAAAAGAATAGAGGAAAAAAGAAGGAACAGATTGGAGACTTTTGATCCATTGACCTGCACAAACCAAAACAGAGCAAGTGACAAGAAGAAGACAGCAACTTAAATATACTTGGTCATGAGTAAAATTACATTTTGCCAACTTTTTAAACAGTTAATGCAAACAACAGAGTTACTTGACATCAAATCACACAGTATATGGCATTAAAAAATTTCTGTGTTTCTAGTATGAACTGAAGGCTCATTATTTGTATAACTACAGCTGCAGTTCACACACAAGCTCTCTTTACTGAGCCTCTCGTTATTAATATCACAGTGCTGAAGGCAGCAGTCAGGTGTTATTACAGTGAAATGAACATGTCTGGCATGACATCAAGTTGCACAGGCCTGATCATGCAGCATTTGCTATCAGTAATGGATTGATAATAAGGCAAGAAAATAATAGCTAGAATTTCTACTTTGTCATGTATTAGGTTGGTTATATTGTCTATATGCAATTCATTTATGGCAAAGGAACAGCCATGGGATGATTTACAGTAATATGCTGACAGTTGCTTGGAGAGATTGGAAAAAATAAACAAAACTGCAGTCAGCTCAGATTTGAACCAAGCACTTTGCAGACAAGACAAGTGTTAAAAGTTGAATGAATATTCAGTATATTACAGTACGAAATCTTTTATTTCCAGGAGCAGAAATTTAATTGAAATCAAAGTGTTCTGACAGACAGTGGCGTACCGAGGGGGGTGGGGTGTTGAAACCCCCCGAAATTCCGAAGGCCTTCCAAAATCGTGCCAAACTCACCCTGATTGTGAAAACTGTTAAGATGTTCAGAAAAAAGGCAGTAAAATTCTAAAACTACCATCAGTTCGCAATTGTTTTACATTAGCAATGACAAATAAATTGGTTGTCATCATAAGTAGTCTTAAAGTACAAGAAATTAAGAAAATTTTACTAATGAAATGAAATTTCTTGTACCAAATTACAGCTGCCTCCAGAACCCCTGACTACGGGTGCTACCGCCCCCAGATCCCCATTCTCTCTGTCCTCAACGGAATTTGTTGAACCCCCTCAAACAAAATTCCTGGGTATGCCACTGCTAACAGACACTGTACAGTGAGTTCAGTGCAGTTTCTGAAATAATCTTCTCACCTCAGTGAATATATTCTCCCTCAAAAATGGACATGTAAGTTTGACCAGAGGCAAACCAAAAGTAAGATATGCAAAACTAACTTTTTCACACAATGTTCAATTATATTATGTACCCATACATTCAGCCAGGTAGCAATTGACAACATTTATCAGGTACTGATACCATTCTGGGATACGACATCGCACAACAGGATAACACGGTAATATGTGCCAAATGTTTTGAAGGTACGTGTTGCCTTCATCTTCCAAGGTCATGGAGTCCTGGTAGAGTGCAGTGGCCCTTGAAGACTATGGCAGTATGTACTTAGAAATGTTGAGATCTTTTCATATGTGATCCCAGAAGAATTGAATTGTTAGCTGCACTGCTTCAAATTCCTCCACAGTAACACTTCATTTGGTTTTTATAAACTTGTTATTTTATAAAACATAACCTGTAAAATTAGAAATGTGTTCAGAATAGTAGGCTGGAAGGCCATTGAAACTGTAGTCAAAAGTAAAGGCACTTTGAGCCCAAAGTATCTATATCACCCATTTTTAAGTACATATTTCATAAACTAATTTATTAAATGTCTTGAATTGATACGTCATACACCAAACAGTTTTATAATAATTCATCAATACAGTCAACACAATACACAGTGTATTAGGGAGAATAAAACCTAAGTGTAATATTAATATTCCTTGTACATGTTTCGGCCATGCTGGTTCATCAGTGGGGAGAACATGTTGACAGGCAGTAAACATTTGGCACTGAACGTTATATTTAAGTAGCCTGCAGTATGGTGCTACAAAACACCATACATTACATTAATCTGTTGCCAGTTTTGGGACAATTATGGACAGCCATAAACTGCTGTGTCTAGCAGAGTTAGAAGGAAGTTTGTTTAGTTAGTATGATGTCTCTTGCCCATGAAATAGATTTAGTAACACTCAGCTTCTGTGCCAGCTGTGCCAATTTGTTGAAGTTCTTGGTATGTATTTGTTGCTTGCTTCAGAGTCTGAGTGTCAGGAGAATATGAATCATTGGCTTTGGAATGCTGTACCCCCATCACTCCACTCAATTCACATGTGTTCCTGTAACATGTCCAGATTTGTACTGGTCAAACCAGAGTAACATAATAATTTTGTGAAAGCAAACATCAAGGATTGTAGCTATGTGCCAGTTTGTGGGGGTAACATGGAATAGTTCTGGGACACTTTTAAGAGAGCTCCTTGGAGTGTAATGTGCAATGCACAAACCTTGCCTCCTTAGCTTCCTGGGCCCACCACTGAAATGCAGCACAGTCAGCTGCAACAAGGCTGACAACCTTTCATTTTGTTATCCCACACAGGATAACTGCATGGGATTAGAGCACACAGGGAGCAAAGTTTGTCCACCCAGTTGACTTTCAACCTTGGTGCCAAAGAAGAGGGGAAATATTGAAGGTGAAATCATACAGACAGTAGTGGCTGCTGGCAGTGAATCAGACAAATATAGAGAATACAGTGACAATGAGCAACAAAAGAAATGTTGCAAAAATGGTGCTTACAAATGCAGCAGGTAGAGAAAAAAGAAAGAAGGAAACTGTGTTAAGACCAAACTGAACCAAAAGCTGGAACCATTGGCACAGGGGTTCATTCTAGGGATCTCAAGGTATAAATAATCGCATTCTTGATGTGGGGCATCCCAAAGACACAAGAAGTGTGAGGTACCATATATAGATAAAGATAGTCTTCACTGGCTGTATTCATGTTTTTCTCAGCTGCCGGTGGAACAAATCAACTTTGTCTGTCAACAGAACTTCAGACAAACAAGCCGGACCTAGTTTTCCTGCTGATGTTTTATTGCTGGGCATAATGATTTTGCTTGCAGTAGCTCTATGAGTGGGACTTGACCTGACTGCAAATTAGGCCATGAGACTGCTGGTCTAAGCTAGAACAGTTTTGTACTGCCTTATGGCAACACCATCACATGAGACAGGCTGTAGCATATATTCTAATTTTTGCATTTTATGGACAGTTGCAAAAGACCTAACTCAAAACATAGAACATGACATCTTTAACACATTCAATCAGGCTTGTAAATTGTGTAACACCTTGGGGAATTTGGCGGTGTACGAGGCACTTGTTATTTTCAGGCAGTACATTTCCATGAAAAGGTGGCATTTTAGCGTGAAAATATACGATTTGTAACGATTTAGGGTGTGCTGAACAGCCATGCTTATGAAATTGTAATGGTGCACTGGTAAATGCATGGAGACGGCCGCTGGGTACATGACAGCAGTACTGCCCACTGTCATAAAAATGACGCTCAACTTTGAGGGTGTTGGACACGAAGGTTTTATTAACAGCTTATTTTTTCGCCCGTACTTATTGATCTAGAGGCTGAAAATACATAAATGCGGGACAGCGCAATCCAACCGAAAAGACCTGTCCCTGACTTCAGACTGAAAAAAAAAAAAGGAATTGCAGATAGGTGACATACAGATAAGAACTAAGGGACGGTTATCTCTTAGTTGCGTGGAAAGACGAAAGAGTTTTCTATGTACCGACCAACAGGAGAGGGAAATTTCTGTGATGAAAATAAAAATGCCTCGAAGCCACCCACTGTATAGCAATACAACAACAAATGGCCAGCAGCTATTCTGCAAGTCCATGTTCTGTTTTAAGTGGGCACCAAAACGTTTTTCCACTTGTTGGACCTTGCTATACTAAACAGCAGGATTTTGTTATCGTCATGTCGGGGCCAATATTCTCGCGGAGATTACATACAGCGCTCGGTGACAAAGTTATTACAGGGGCGGGAGATTTCCCCAGTCTCCCCCTTTCACGGCGAATAGGAAAGCGCACCCGCAATGGTCTGTTCTTAGCGCGGCTGAAACAAGTGTTCTAAGTACATTGTAGGATTCTGACGGTGGTGCATGGCATCTTAGCTCATTGCCTTCCTGCGGTCAGACAACCAGTACGGCCTACACACTGATATCGGTGCTACTGTGTAGTGAGGGAGCAATATCTATTTGGACCAGTGATGTATTGGTGTGTCAGATGTTCAGTGACATTAGCATAGCCATGGTTTCATGACTGTCGTAATGTTGTATTAACTAATTTGACTCTAATTCACGTTTCATCAGAATGTAGTGTAATTAATACCATCAACACAAATGATTTTAATATGTTATGCAAGAATATGGGAGGTCATATTGAGATCTCAATATTTGTTGTTACAAATTCATGTCAGTGTTGTTTTTAAACGAGTAAAATATATATATATATATATATATATAGCAGCATTAAATGGTAAATATTGTCGACGTTTGATGGGGTGTGGTCTATTAAATCCGTTCTGGAAGCTACGTCTTTGGGCTTGTTGCTCGTCTTCATAAAGTGCGTTCTGTTTACTGTGTGGGTTGTATGGTACGTTGAACGTATCCGTTCGTGAATACGTTTGGTGCATGAATGTGTATTAACATATAACACAGCGGGATGTCCAAAATAATAAAAAAATATATAAGGACTTATTCTTTCCCCGAAACGTAGTGTGTTAAATATCAATACATGCGATGGAAAAAGTTCATGACGTCAATGAGTTCAAGTGTGAAGAGACTCGAGGTCCGACATTCCTAGAACTGGACAGTGAAATGGAACGACGTACGTGTCAAATGTGCCCCACTCGTGGAGCGAAGTCAACCACTGATACATGTGCAATGAGTGTGACCTTGAAGTGTGCGTGGTCCCGTGGTTCTGCAAATACCACACAAGGAGCGAAGTTGAAAAGGTTGTAAATAGTGCATCGTTATAAAATAGTGATCGAAGATGCCAAGGTTATGCAACAGCAGTTAAAATTATGTAAGTAACAAATATTTATACTACATGCTAGATTTTGATATAAGCTTGATGTAGAAAACGTCAAAGAAAATTTTCCGGCTGAATTCAGACCAAGAAGAACGCACTAGATTTGATTTCTTGGAATTTGAAGGAAAATTCTGTTTTTTTTTTTTTGGGGGGGGGGGGGGGGGGAAAACTTTGTTTGTAAAAAAAAAATAGAATGTTTAAATTTTTGGTCCCGGGGGATCACTACTT
>Ga0123357_10014165_pt1 | contig 10394 bp, 3 predicted proteins | sample TergutEmb28metaG_FD_89873 | JGI IMG/M metagenome (GOLD analysis project Ga0123357, IMG submission 89873) | Embiratermes neotenicus P4 segment gut microbial communities from Petit-Saut dam, French Guiana - Emb289 P4 | ecosystem: Host-associated > Arthropoda: Insects > Digestive system > Gut ... | reverse complement strand
ACTCATCTGCATCTCGTAAGACAACCTGAAGATGGCCTATAAAGGCCGAAACATGTAGTTGTACTAAAATAAGTCAAGAAATATACTTATATTGACACAGTTGTGTTAGACTACAATCCAACCTAAGAGTATTTACGTACTTCTAATAGCCGTCAATACACAACAAATTCTTGTTGTGTACTCCTTCATTTGGTACTGTGAACTGGTTTTTTTCGTTGCTTAGAAAAGTTCTGAAACATCACACATTATGCCTATATATAAATATATATATACACACTACAATTTCTTACTGCCATGTGTGTACTCAAATCCTCGTATATGCGTTTCCAACCAGGCTAACTTGGGGTAATAAGTTATTCATGTCCATTATTATTAAGCGTCTTCATGTATTATTTGATGTCTGAATATTGTATGATGTGATTATCTTCAGGCTGTGGATTATGTAGCCTTATTTATCCTTCAACCATTTTGTCCTCAAACGTTTGGAGATAAAGTAGTAGATTTATGATTTATGATTTGCCAGTTTAAAACAACGTAAGAATTTTTGTTTAAATCCTATATTGTTATAAAATAATTTGTAGCGTCTTGCGCAACTCTATCAGTTAACTCAGTTTCGTTTATTACTGTAGTCTTTCAGTACAAAGAAACACAAGAACCATAGAAACTGACAACCTGTTGTGTAATTTTTATGTAAGCTCTTGTCTTATGGTCAACATAACTTCCTGAATGCGTCTTCAGTTCAAGTTACGATTTACACTCATTAACAGCAGTGCCTCAGGCAGTGAGTATTGTTGTCAGTAACTACGAAACCAAAATATTGACGGAGTGCCTCTACTACGTAATGATGTTGACACAGTGCTGTTATGTGTTGACGCTCATTTCGACAACCCAGTCTGTGTAATTAGGTACGAAGCTTACACATTACTTACCTTGCAGCCCAGTAATAAATTTCAAATTGCAAGTTCATTTCTTGAGTTAGGTCATACTACGGCAGAATTAAGAACGGATTTTTTGCACATAGAGCCAGATTTGGAGCTAGATCTATATTAACGTATCGCCAACAGACTTGGTAAATCAGATTAGTCAGTGCCTTGATGTCGGGTGATCAGCAGGAAGGTGACCGTTTTTATGTAATTTATGTCACAGGAAAGTAGGCCCTTGGCAGGGTCCCAAATGCATCTGACTAGCTGTGAATCATACATTGCCTAGACGTCCCATACGAAACGTAATACTTGCAGCTTGCAAAGTAAATCATGAAGGTCCTTTACACGATTTATATTGTATGATATTTTATGATATGATATTTATTACCTGCATTTGCGTAGCCACCATGTGGCAGTGGTCGGTAAAATTGTACTCAAATACGAGGTTCTACCCAAAAAATCGGGGAATTTAAACAGCGCGCCGGAACCGGTTGTCGTATGCCCTTCCGCCGCTAGATGTGGCTAGCAGTATGCTTTGTGAATCAGTGTGCCAACAGTTGTCAAGCTGAGAGGAAGTGTTATTGAGTTCAGTGCATGTTTGTGAGGTTATGTTTTAGTGATCCGGCGATTTCTTTTACAACTGATATGGCGGATTTTAAGGAGCAAAGAATCTGCATCAGTTTTTTTTTTCAATCTTAAAAAATGCAGCAGAAACCCACCGAATGCTACAGGAAGCCTTCGGAGATAATACCATGAGCCAAAGCAAAACATTTTTATGGTACAAACGCTTCAAGGACGGACGAACGTCTGTCGACGACGATGAGCGTTCTAGACAACCGTCGACATGCACAACACCGGAAAACAGCAAACGTTCGTGAGGCTATCCTTGCAAATCGCAGGAAAACTATCTACGATGTTTGTAAGATAGCAGGACTGTCATTTGGGACCGTTCAACTCATTTTGGCGGACAATTTGAACATGAGACGCATTTCTGCATGATTTGTGCCAAGACTGCAGAGCGACGACCAGAAGGCCCATCGCATTTCTGTCTGCAGAAAACTCAAACAAGAAGCCAGAGACGACTCCAACTTCATCTCCAATATCATAACCGGTGATGAAACATGGGTGTGTGGTTATGACCCTGAGACTAAGCAGCAGTCGTCGCAGTGGAAAGCATCAAATTCACCGCGGTCGAAAAAAGCGCGCCAAGTTCGCAGTAATGCCAAGTCAATGTTGATGGTCTTTTTCGACATCCAAGGCATTGTCCACAGGGAATTTGTGCCCCTTGGTTGAACCATCAATGGCAAGTTTTACTGTGAGGTTTTGAAGCGGCTGAGGAAGGGCATTCGGCGCAAACATCCAGGCAAGTGGTAGAACAACAATTGGTCTCTCCACCATGATAACCCTCCCACTCACACATCACTCGTTGTTCGACAGTTCCTGACTTCCAAAAATATTGCAGTGATTACCCACCCCCCTATTCTCCTGACCTCGCCCCCTGCAACTTTTTCCCTTTCCCCGAGATGAAATTACGGATGAAAGGGCGTCGTTTTGACACGACTGAGGAGATTCACGCAGAATCGCAAGAGGGTATCGACACACTCACAATTGAGAACTTCCAGGGATGCATGAAATCATGGGAAACACGCTGGGATCGCTGTATACCTACGCAAGGGGACTACTTTGAAGGAGACGATGGAAACTAGGAGTTTCGGTAAGAAACTTTTTTCTGTAGTCAAATTCCCCGAATTTTTGGGTAGCACCTTGTATTCATCGGGAGAAACAATACACAAAACAATACAAAAACGCAGAGCACACAAAATAAAAAGCAAAACATACAAAACACAGAAACAAACATAAAACGAATAATGAAACAAAACAATTAATTAGAACATAAGCAAGAGCAAAAGACATAAAGAAAATAACAATGAGACAATTAGACAACAGCAAGACATACTATACAGTACCCACATTTAAACTACATACCTATCAATCCATGCTAATACACATTCAACCAAAGATCTACACTTAATTCACTCCCAATTCTTTCACTTTCCTCCACTTTTAGACGTTTTATTATCACGCTTCAAATTCCTTTACATCACTTCACATCAATTCACTTCACTTATAATTGCTTTACTAACCCTCTTTTTAAAAATATGTGAAATACAGGTGAAAGTCACTTGCGCCTCTGCAGGGAGTTGGTTCTAGAGTTTGATTTTCCTATTTATAATGGAATATTTCCTGATATCTGTTCTTTGTTTCCTTGCCCTAATTTTCCGATCTTGATCATCCCTGCTAAGGTAGCATGGTCTTTGTAACCTTTCCCCTGTAGCCTTCCATGCCCGTTCTCCGAAGTATGTTTTGAAGAGGGCTACGTTGCGCCAAGGTTTCCCAAACCTAATCGCTCGTATGATTTGCGAATTTAACCGCTTTCTTTTGCACCCGGTCTAACGCGTTTATCTGACCTTCCCTTCATGGATCCCAGCACGTAACCCCGTATTCAAGAATCGAACGCACTAGTGACTTGTAGGCTAAACCTTACTTACTACTATTTCCCTTTTTTTGAGTATAAGCATTATGAAATGAAGTGCCTTCCAGGCTTTTCGTACTATATAATGAACTTGATCAGTCCAGCTTTAATCACTGCCTATGATTATTCCTAAATATTTGCAAATGATCGCTTCCGGAATTCTTCAATTGGCTTTCCTCTGCTAGTGGCCCTTAAGAAGACCATTTTGCAATTGTTGACCTCAGTAGTTCCTGTTCCCTTCCCTTCATTTCTTGTACCTTCCTGCATTCTCCAATCCCGTACTACTCTCTCTGCCCTTTCGGAGCCTACGGCTTTCTCAGACCTATCCAGGGCCTAACATTACGTCCCATCGCAGGCTTTTGTTGTCACTCCTCCCCTCCATAACCCTTTTTTCACCTGTCCTATGTAACGAGCCATTTTAGTTCACTTAAACCCTGAATATGGAGGTACTGTTTCCCCACAACTTTCTTAGCCACCTACTGAATACACGATGCCATAATCGAGAAGATGGCAACATGATTTCTTGTGTGCCTACAAGTTTTCCGGTCATGCTGCACCACTGTGCGGTACACTGTAATAGAATTGATGAGTGATGATGGACCGTGTTCGGTCTGCGAGCTCCGGTTTGCTCATGTGTGCCCTGGGAACAGTGAGGCTTGGATTTCGTTGCGAGAGATCGTCAGATGTTTGGTGTGAGTTGTAATGTACTGCATATTCATTACAGAGATACTTCACTCCGTTAGCGAAAAATTATTGTAATGCATTGAGATAATATTACACTATATTAGACTGTATATGTACTAGTCTATGTACAGGGTGTCCCAGGAGTTAAGGTCACTACTTCGGGATTTAATTCCAGAGCTGATTCTGAATCAAAAACTTCATATACACAAGGGTCCAATTCGCAACAGTTCAGGACTTATGAGTTTTTGAAGTGCAGTAAATAAATTAGATAGGAAAGAGGAGTATTTTGGATTTATTGAGAAATGTTGTTAAATGCACAGTTACAGATTCGCCGTTGAACACTCAAACAAGCTGTTCGATGTGTCCTCCATCTGCTTGGATACATTTTCTGACTCGTCTGATCAGAGAACTTGTAACCTTACGAAGCACAGCAGCGTTGTTGATTCTTCTTGCAGCACTGAGAATTCGCTGGAGTAGTTCTTCTGTCGTGTTCACCTTGTGTGGGCCTCGTCGACGAAATAGTGTTACGAATCACACCTTCTGGGGGTTAGAGTTAATCCAACGGCACAATTCCAACCGGCTACACATGTCCGCAGGTTCAAGGTGCTGATTGCGCTGGATATGGTACGCATACATTCTTTCTGTGTGTAATATTCGCCAGACTCTCAGAGTTGAGGTTAGTACCTCAGGGATTAATTTCAGAGCTAATTCTGAGTCAGAAATGTAATACTGTATACGTACACATGGGTCCGATTTGCAACGGTCGCTGATTTCGGAACAGTTGAAGTGTAGCGGCTCATTTTACCCGCGTTGGAGTCAACAATACCAGAAACTCCCATTTATGGGATCGTGATAATCCACATGGAACTGTCGAAAGCAATTTCCAACATCTCTTTGCCGTAAACGTGTGGTTTGGTGTCATTGGTGACTAACTCATTGGTCCGTACATTTTACCGCAACGTCTGACAGGTGATATTTACGCCAACTATTTGCATACGAACTGCTAGCACTCTTTGAGAACGTTCCTCTACAAACACGACGGCAGTTGTGCTAACAACATGACGGAGCACCGCCTAATTTCAGTCAGGTCGTCAGGCAGTATCTGAATCATAGATTCTCAAACCGATGGATTGGTCGTGGTGGTGCACAGAACTGGCCACCAAGGTCACCGGATCTGAACGCATTATATTACCATGTGTGAGATTACTTGAAAACTATGGTGTAAGCACACAAGGTGAACACGAGAGAAGAACTACTCCAGCGAATTCTCAGCGCTGCAAGAGCTTCGTAAAGTTACAAGTTCTCTGGTCACACGAGACAGAAAATGTATGCAAGCAGGTGGAGGACACTTCGAAAAACTTGCTTGAGTGTTGAACGGCGAATCTGTAACTGTACATTTAACAACATATCTCAAAAATGCACAATGCTCCTCTTTCCTTTCTAATTTATTTACTGTACTTTAAAATCTCATAACTCCTGAACCGTTGCCTATCGGACCCAAGTGTATATGACGTTTTTGACTCAGCATCAGCTCTGGAATTAAATTCCGAAGTGGTGACCTTACCTCCTGGGACACTCTGTATATGTACATACGTATGTGTTACCCCTCCTTTATCTACATTCCATCACAAAATATCCGTCAGCTCAGTTTTTTTTTTATTTTTATTTTTACAAGAACTCCAAAGAGACGTTTATTTTCTTGGCTAGAAGTGAAATGGGAACAATATTGTCCGGATTACAGACAGTAGAGAACAATACCGTAGAAATCAATTCCTCCGTTCCAATTTCCAGCCCTTTGATTACACGTCACAACCTTTTATGCTTTGTCACCGCACACAGATTCAACCTTCACCGCTGGCCACTCCGCCTGCCATAAAAATACATGACACACTGTGTTCGTGTACACCTATCAGATTAAGATTGGTTGTTACTGGAGGGCCGTGGGAGCCGTTCAGATCACAAGCGGTATACACTTGTTCGCATGAAATTATGTGAAGAAAACGTAAAAGACGGAGAACTATCCGATGGTGAATGTGCGGATAGATGTACATACATGTTGTGTAGAATGCAAAATGTTTGTAACCGTTGGAAGCTTGGTGGTAACTATGTACCATCTGCTGTGCCACAAAAACTCTGAAATATTCCACATCGTTCGTATGTGTATTCGTATGGTTCTTGCGATAAAGACCGATTTATTTTCTTAAACAATATCAGTCGTTTGCACTCTGTAATAAATAAGGTTTGTGTTCTTAGTGATATAGGAACTTAATTTTTATATGTACGTAATTCAGATGCATGTCAGTGTTCGGAGGGTTGGTTTAGCATAAGATGTCTTATCCAACTCCTATTGGAAGTGCGCAGCATCTTTGTTGTTAACAGATGTGCCTTGAGAGAGCCATACCAGTATGTGCCCCTTTGAGTACGTCCGTGGTCGATTTAAGATGAACGTATTAGACGACCAATTCAGTATTTCTGTGAAATCACGAGATGGTATTTCCGTCTGCCATATCATGGATCGGAACGAAAACTGGGGCAAGTCCGGCGCATACCAAAAGCGTGTCCTCTTCGGTGTCAGTGTTTGTGTGCGCGCGTGCGCTAAAAAAGCAGGCATTATCGTCTGTCTTCTTATACTGTGTCCACTCTGCTGTTCTGTGGAGAACAACTGAATTAAAACAGAATTACGAACTTATACGAAGCACGTTATGTGAAATTCTTTTGGTACATTGCTCTGGAAAATATTTTTGAAACCCCAAGTTAGGATTATGGACAATGAAAGCTTCATTAGCGTTGCGTAGGTTCTCTTACACTTGCTTTTACTTTTGAAGATGTTTAACCTAAACGCATGCTACTTACGACATGTCTGAATGGACGAGTTTTTTAAATATCGTACTTTCACGGATACCAGAATGAATATCGCTGTACGTTAGGTCACCGGAGTTTTTTTGGGAACCTGCTGCATCCTGGAGGGTAGAAGAGACTCACGTTCTTCCGAAACTACGGTAACCACTTATAAAACTACGCAGTATCGTAACACACAAGACAAGATTCTTAAGACGTACATTTAATAAAGTCCCATCCCATAGTATTTACTGCATTTATCGTAGGGTATAACATACACACAGCCGAAGCATCAACTCATATATATATAAAGTGAAGCATATTAACATTTTAGGCGATAATGGATTAATGGATAGGCTTGGTTAAATTGTTTAATTTAATTTATTGTTTATTTCACAACGTTTTCGACCCGCAGATTATGTAACTGGAGTCATGTGGTGGGAAAAAAATGGAAAGAAGAAGTCACGGCCAAATTTGAGGTAGTCTCCACATTTAATTCATGGAACTCAACCGAACTTTGAACGTCGTCAGAATAATAAGATATTTGATAAAAGACTCCTTTAACTCGCAACACATGTTGATTACTGTATAGCCTTACCAGGTATTGTTCGACGTCATCCAACAAAATGCTTGATTCAATATTCTCACTCGGATGGTAAGTGTTCATTTCGGGATTCGAACTGGCTCTTCCCCGATTACGAAACAGAAGCCTGAGCTAGATATCGTGGTAGATCTACAAAAGGTATGAAAGAAATACACAAACACAAACAAACAGTGAGGCAAAGATTGTGTGATTTAGGTAAACCTCCATGCAAAATCCACTTTAACGACGTCCGTCGTAGGTGATTAAGAAGTGTAAAGGCAAAAGGTCACCCCATTACATGCCTAAGTAGGCACAGAGGGGAGCTCCAACCCATTCGCAACATCGGCACTGGAAGAGGGTGGGTGGTGAGCACCACGCCCTGGTTGTTATACCTCCGGGAACGATCAAGTACTCCTTGTACAGGTAATTGTATGGGAATCGGGGCAGGTCTCGACGGGCATAGAAATCTCGTCCCCATCAGGATTCGATCCGTCCAACCCATAGCGAGTCGCTATACCAACTACGCTATCCTGGCCGTGTATAAAGTGTAACTCACCTGAAATCTAACGGAAGACTTGATTCCTCCGAGTACAGTTTTATCTGACACAGTCTAATAAAGTAAGAGACGTTTAGGGCTAACAGGTTTATTAATTTCAAGGTATATTAACTTAGCTATGCGTACTGAACAAATTGTTTACTGCCTAGAACCTTGGTCAAAACTACTATGCGTACGATAGTGCAAATTTTGAGGTTCTCACAGCTGTTTGCTGAAGATTACAGTTTTGTGGGATGTGGCGCCATGATCGTTGGTATATATATGTACCAACGTTTCGGAGGAACTGGCTGCTTCCATCTGCAGGGTATTCAAACAAGCTAGCTCCTACGGGACTGCAGTTACCGTATTTCCGCCTGATTAGACCCAATATTACCCTCAAAATGACCCAAAAATCAACCTGCTTCTTAGCACGGAGGGTCACATTATAGAGAGGAGTTACTAGCCCTTGCTGATTAAATTATATGGTGCGTCATATCACGTGTAGCTAAAGGCCGAAAATACGGTATATAACTAGTCCACATGACCTTAGGCTAACCTGAGAGTTCAATAAGTTGGACTGCACTGAAAATGGAGGCAACTAACTCCTCCGAAACGGTGGTACCTATGTGTTAGTTTAAAGGAGTGCTGCCCGAGCTCCAGAGAACTGAAGTAGTTGGACTGCCATAAGATGAAAGCAACAAGCAACAACATTGCACAAACATTGGTATCTCCTATGTACTAGTCTACAAGGCGTCGTTAACAGAATTCTGGAATTTTCCATACGCCGTTACACATTTTTGGGTGTTGATTTGTATTCAAGATATAAATTATATTTTTGAAAACATCAAATAGGGCTCGATACTGCATTGATTCTATCCTTTCCACCTATATAATATACACACAACCTAAATTTAGTATCAACTCGAACCATAAATCTGTACTGAAACAAATTGCTGGCTGCTTCAATAAAATCACTTGTGTACTCGCTAACCACATGTTTGTACTATGCGTCGTCCTGATGACCAGTCACTAGTTGCGCTGTGCAGCGAATCACTAAATCAATTACCACATGAAGCTAGTAATTCGTTTCACTATGTGATGGATCAGTGTCTGCCATTTACTGCTTAAACGCTACAGAAAGGGACAAGAGAATTACAGTGTACGTGCTGTGATACTGTGAATATAATATTGTAATTACGAGCGGATGCTGATAAGTCCTTAGCCCGACCAGGAAGGAAACAAACAACAGCGAACAAACTCGGGATTTATTCAACTTACTCCCCACGAAGTTCAATACACTTCTTAGCCCGTTGCTGTAACTTCTGCAAGCCACTCAAAAAAAAAATCAGAAGGTTGTCCGTCCAACCTGGTCGCCGCGGCAATGACCTCCGCGTCGGACGAAAAATGGCGACCTTTCAATTGTTTTTTCAGTCCAAGTAGTCCGACGGGGCCAGGTACGGAGAATAGGGTGGGTGTTGAAGACATTGGAAGCTCAGGTAAGCCAGTTTCTTCTGGGTTACAAGTGACCGGTGAGCTGGGGCATTTTCATGCAAAGACAAGACCACCTTGGTGACCTTCCCGCGGCGGTTTTCCTTCAAAATGTCCTTCAATTGCACCAGCAGAGATGAGTAATACTCCGCGTTGGTAGTTTGGCCCTTTGGAAGATAATCAATAAGGAGGATGCCGTCTTGATCCCAAGAAATCGAGGCGAGAACTTTTCAGCGGATTTTTGCAATCTGAATTTTTTGGGAGGGAAGAGTGAGCCGCTATGCCGCCACTCCAATGACTGTTGCTTTGTCTCCGGGTCAGGGTGATATAACCAGGTTTCGTCCATGGTCACCAATCGCGAGAGGAAATCATTTGGATCGCGCCGAAAAAATTCCAAAGTTTGCTTAGACGACTAGCACCGTTGACGTTTTTGATGCGCGTTCAAGCATTTCGGGACTGACTTCGCGGAGAGCTTCCGCATGTCCAAATCTACATGAATGGTGGTCCTACCCCGCTCAAGTGAGATGCCCAGTTGTTCAGCTATGGATTTAGCCTACATCCGGCCGTCTTCTAAGATTAGCTCGTGAATTTGATCAATAATCTCCGGGATGGTCACTGTTTTGGGTTGTCCAGGACGAGGCTCATCACAGGTGGGAAAATCACCGCGTTTAAACTGGGCCACCCAGTTTTTGACGGTGGCATGTGATGGTGCATGTTCCCCTAATGTTTCTGTCAGAATGGCGTGAATTTCCTTCGGCACCTTGCCTTGCAGAAAAAAAAAAACTTGATGACAGTTCGCGTCTCCATGTT
>Ga0123357_10014164_pt1 | contig 10395 bp, 6 predicted proteins | sample TergutEmb28metaG_FD_89873 | JGI IMG/M metagenome (GOLD analysis project Ga0123357, IMG submission 89873) | Embiratermes neotenicus P4 segment gut microbial communities from Petit-Saut dam, French Guiana - Emb289 P4 | ecosystem: Host-associated > Arthropoda: Insects > Digestive system > Gut ... | reverse complement strand
TGTATGTATGTATGTATGTATGTATGTATGTATGTATGTATGTATGTATGTATGTATGTGTGTATAAGTATGTATGTATATATGTACGTGTGCATGTATGTATGTATGTGTGTGTGTATGTATGTATGTGTGTGTGTATGTATGTGTGTGTGTATGTATGTACATATGTGTGCATGTATGTATGTGTGTGTATGTATGTATGTATGTATGTATGTGTGTATGTATGTGTATGTATGTATGTATGTATGCATGTATGTATATATGTATGTGTATGTGTGTATGTATGTATATATGTACGTATGTATGTGTGTATGTATGTATGTGTGTATGTATGTATATATGTACGTATGTATGTGTGTGTATGTATGTATGTATGTATGTATGTATGTATGTATGTGTGTGTGTGTCTGTATGTATATATGTATGTACGTATGTATGTGTATGTATGTATGTGTGTATGTATGTATGTATGTATGTATGTGTGTATGTGTATGTGTGTATGTATGTATGTATATATGTATGTATGTGTATGCATGTATGTATGTATGTGTGTATGTATGTGTGTGTGTGTGTATGTATATATGTATGTACGTATGTACGTATGTATGTATGTATGTATGTATGTATATATGTATGTATGTGTATATGTATGTATGTATGTATGTATGTATGTATGTATGTGTGAATACTTCACAGCTTACTTCTGAAATGATGGTCCCAAGTCCTGTTCCAAGTGGCATCAACTGTCCCAAGATGGAAATCCTGCCCGCAGACAGCACAGCATAGCATCAGCAACCACAACAGACCCGACATTGCATCAGCCAGTCCTGTGGCAGATCAGCTGTGTAGAACGCACTGCACTGTCTCATATACTCTTCAGCTGTTTGTTTGTCCCATTAATAATTCAGCTCAAATTAAAGTTTCTTTCAGTGGCAATTATACTGCAACTAGACCTCACTCTGTATCAGTTGACCCATCTGCTCCAAATGCAGTTTCCAAACACAGTTATGCAGCAGTAAAAATGTTTGCAGATGTGATCAGAGATGATATATGGTCAATTAGACCGTATTTGTCATTCAGTATACCAAAACATGCTTACAAATGCAGGCTGTGGCATATTAAATTTGAACACAGTTCCTTGAAAGAGACTGAGAATAGGTAGAATAACAAATACAGTGCAACATACAAAGGGAGAAGGAAGTCCTTGGTCCAAATCCTGCCTGTAAACAAGTTGCACTATGCGTGATTTTGGGCTTCCACCAAGAAGTAGACCAGAACTGCCCTCATCTGGGTTACTATGCAGTGAGTGGTGGTCATTTCTTACTGATGTTTTGGAACAATCTATCAGTTCCATCTTCAGGGGTCAAGAATCCAGTAATAAACAGGTTTCCTCTATTGTCCATGAAAACAACAGAACCACTTCAATAATAATTATGTGAGGGTAAAGGATGTGATATTTGAGGTTATCACTGCCCTGTTGCTGAACATTCAAGTCTTCTGGGATGTTATTCTGGGTGGTTAAGTAGTTCCCATTGTTTCAGACGATAATAGAGCTGTAATCTTAAGGGTTTAAGTAGTCCAATCAGACACTCACTCTGACTATGCATGATTTGAGGCTTCTGCCATGAAGTAAGAGGCATATGTGCTCTTCTGGGTTATTACACAGTGTATAGTGGTATTTCATTCTTAGATTTCTTGACCCTTGAAAATGGGACCGATATTTTGTTCCGAAACTTGGGTAAGGAACTATCACTATATGCTGCATAATAACCTAGAAGAGTGCCGATCTCTCCCGCTGTTTGGCTGTCCAAATGAAGACGCTGTGCTTGTTGCTGGGAACTGCTTACCCATTGACACATTGCATGTTGAAGTACCAATGTTTGGATAAACCTGCCATCTCCATCTTCAGGGCTGAAGCAGGCATACTTAGATATACCATGAAGATGGAAAGAGAAAGTTACTATGCAATACCGGCACTTATCTGCTAAAGTATCCGGCAAAGAATCTTCTGCAAACCAGAGAGAAAGACATTCTGTTTTCAGGTTTTCACAGTAAGGACTCTTCACACTGCAGTCCTATGTCTGGCTGTTGGTACCCTATGCATTTCTGTAGACTGATATCGACATTTCAGAGAAAATGCTGCCTCAGTCTTCTGGGTTGAAGGAATTGGATCCAAATCGACGCCAAAATGATCAGGTTAATATATGTTCCAACAACACATGCAGATTTTAAGGAAATAAATTTCACCCTAAAACAGGCCATGAAGGCCCAGAGCAAAAGTAGAAGTATAGGTATACTCTTTCTTTAACCTCGGCGCTAGGTAGGGGGGTGGGGAAAGCCGGGCCCTTGTCGCTCTGCCCCCGGGAAATAGATCCTGTACATATTATACAGGAGGCCAGGTTGGCCCCAGGGCCAGTCTGAACAGGTGGGGAAACTCTCGTCTTGACTGGGACTCAATTCCCGGACCGTCCAGCCCGTAGCGAGTCGCTATACCGACTGAGCTACTCCGCCCCACATTTGTAGGAAATGCCTTCTTCTCCACTCTGAAGGACAGGAAGCACAATGTTGTCTTTGAGAAATTATTACCATCATCCTACTCCTCAAACCCCCCCCCAGCACTTTGGCCCGTTTTCGAGTCATAGTCCCTCCCCGTTGCCGGGGTCAGAGACAACATATTTTATATGAGGCGGGGATCCCAGCCCCATCCTGAAGGGTCAGGGTATCTGCCTGGCACCTCCCTCAAAACGTAGCTGGCAAGGATGGCCCCACCACCAGCTAGGCTGCTGATGGTGCAGCTTTTGAGTTCAATGGTGCATGCAAGCTAAACCTGCCTCTGACAAGTGGAGGTATCATCCAGGGGGACTTGGAGGACAGGACAGTCCTTGTCTGAAGCAATATTCCCTTTCGGCCCTCAGAAACAGGGCTCACAGCTTCTCACTGCCCTTTTTCTAGGGCCCAGAAAGGCGCTGTATATATGTAATTTTCCTCTCTACACCCAACTGACATTTCTCATTCTTGCAGCCTTTCAAAGGACCATTCAGCACCCTACTTTCTCAATTCTCCCAATTCACCATTATGCCTCCCAGTTTCTCAAATCTCCCTCTTCAACATTCTGCATCCATGTTTCTCTGCTCTCCCACTTCACCATTCTATTCCTAGTACATCAATTTCCCACTTCATCACCTCCTATAGACCAGAACTAGGCTTTATCTGCACTCCCCTCTACATGGTTCTGATTGGCCACATATCTTGCAGCCCAACCCTAATCTCCGCAACATCAACTTTGAACCAATTACTTCAACTTGAAGACTGATATTCCTTCAAACCGTCAATATTAAAACCCACAAGGCAACACCTAAAGCATGCCTCTTGCACATGACAAATTTGTAGGTCGTAAGTTCACTGGTACAGTTCCTGTGTAACCTTTGTTTACAAGAGTCAACATTACCATGTTTATTTACATGTTTATACTCATTGAACACAAACTGAAGCAACACATGCAAGTCACCAAACACTGTGGGTCAGTTCCTTGCACTCCTGCTGCATATTATCATTTCCCAGGCCGCAGACTAGATGTCATGACTGAGGTTTCTAACAGGTTTTCCTCAGTACTTCCCAGCAATGTCATGGGAGCACCTCAAATCAGGGAACAGCCACATCCTTCCACATCCCTTCCAGTTAATTATTCACGAATCGTCCTTTTCAACACTATTTTAGTCTCAGCTACTCACATCATTAAATGGTTAATAAACTTATCACACATCAGTGAGAACTCTTTTTATCATCCCTCATGTTGGCACATGAGGGATGTTAGGTACAGTTTCACATCCTAGCCACTTTACCAGAAGTTCCTGTACCTACTGTACAGAAATATGGGCTGGACATGAAACAGTTCTGGGAAACAATCCGCACCATGAATAGGGCCTAGATCTCCTGGCTGTTCAGCCTGCAAGCTAGCCATTACACTGGCTGAGCTATCCCCAGCATTAAGTAAATCATTAACAAATAAACAAATGGGTCATATTTGAGCCACAATTCATGTTCCACACTGCAGTATACTGCCTTCAGGTGCATGTTGGTGGCAAGACACAAATACCCATAAGTGTCAATTACTTCTTTTGGTGAAATCTTAAAACATATTTACTTTTTGAAAGATTTCACAATCTCACAGCATAGCTGATGTTTATTAACACTCCAAGCAGTCAAGTTCAACACTGCCTGACTCTAAAGATGGAAGCACTAGCAACACCAACTATTTACCAGCCAACATGCTGCCTCATGTCTCAGGATATTTGATTCGACGTTAGTTGTTAACCACAGCTGGCGACTGACACATTTAACTTCACACAAATGTGAAAGAAACTTTCTGTCCAACAGAACTTGCTTTGATGACTGCCCAGGCTTGGCCATTCGTAGTACTAATGGTAAGATGGAGATGAATATGAGGTATTGGTGGAATGATAATGACAGAGGAAAACTGAAGTATTCAGAGAAAAACCTGTCCCAGTGCCACTTTGTCCACCACAAATCTCACATGGACCAACCTAGCATCAAAGCTGGTCCATCGCAGTGACAGGCTGGCAGCCAAGCACCTGAGTCACAGGCAAGCCATTTCAAAACCTGAAACCCATACAGACATCACACAAAAATTCAGTTCAGACCCAAAACAGAACAGAGCGTGCTTCTATTAGAACGATAAAAAAATTAGTACTGTTTACAGAAATTATTGCTACTTTGTTGTGAGAAACACAAAAAGTATAAACATGCTGTGTGGGCAAAATGCAATGGTGTTTATACAGAAACCATGAAGTATTAACCCTTATCCTGCTAATGTGGAGAATATGGTGAGCTCCTAATAATGCCAGCAGATGGCAGATGGGATTTAATTCGGTGTTTAAAGGGGTTAAAAGGTTCGTAAGTATAGCAACTGCTCTCTCATTACTGTAATTTTAAACTGTTTGGATCTTGCTCACAATGTTTTAGTCATTCTGGTGACAGACAAAAAATCAGAAATACATGCCATACCATTATCAAATGACATGTTAACTGGCCACATCAAATAAGAAGCTCAGCAGTAAGGCAATCTGAAGTCAATGAGTTTGCATAGCATTCACTGTGACTGTGTATAATGTAATATCCCTTATTGCATTACACATACATTTTATTTAGGGGGGGGGGGACTGTTTGAGTCCTTTGTATAGCCCACAGTGTGATTTAAATTTTTTCATGATATATTTTACTGAAAAAAAAAATACTGTAAAGAATATGCCTGTTTAAATGTTCAACTGTCAGTTTACCCCTGAATATCAACAGAAATAAGCAAGTTACATAACATACCAAACTGTTTATCATGCATCCGTAAGGTATGCCCACTTGAAACTGAGGTTTAAAACTCAACACATAAGATACACGTTCACGCCTGGAAGATACAAAATGTATGAAAACTCTTACTGGTTTGGAGCCAAGTTCTTGGGTTATTACTGCAGGCTATCAAACATACCATATATTACTGGATATTACTGTACAATACCAGATATTACTATATATTACCAGGCACTACTAACACACTACCAGGTCTTACCATATATTACCTGACATTACTGCACACTACCAGATCTCACCATATATTACCAGACATTACCATACACTACCACATATTACCAAATATTACCATGCGTCACCAGACATTACTATTTTGTCTTTACAAGGCTTCTTGTAACAGGTATCTGTATTGTGAACGTTCAGTGCTACTGTACAGCGTTTCACTTGAGTAGTCAGTAATTATTCAGCTGTTCAAGTACTCACTTCTTGTTCCAGAACCTGAAACATGTACCAAATCTGCATCCAATCATGAGACAAATCACACTTCCACTAGCTATTTTCCTGAGATTCATCTGAATGTTACCATTCTTTTTGTTTCCATATAATTCTCCATTTTCTACGGGTATTCCATTACATATCTGTTAAGAAGTGGAAAGGCAAACAAAAAAATATATTTTGTTAATATTTGTAAAACATTTTACTACTGAAATATATATTCATATATATATTTAGTATCATGTGCATTAAACACAACTGTTTCTCATTTACAGACACTAGCTTACCTACTATTAAAAAAACTGACAATACATAAATGCTCAACATAATTTCAGTTCATACAACATTTGCACAAAAACACAAGTCTTAGTATTACATGGGACACCATTTATTTAAAAGGAAAACAAACACACATAATTAAAATCCAGAACTGCAAGTCTGATTCAGGGTGTTAAAAATACAGGCTCCTGAAACTAAGGGGTATACTGATAATGAAATTAATTGCCAAACTGAAGTTTGGTTCCTGCAGAAATCAAAACATTACAACAAGTTAAACAACTCATTTAACAAATCAGCACTGAAACTTCCAACAAATAATATGGTACATACTTTAGCCATTCACAGATATGTATTGTACATGAGAAATGTTCATCTTTGCTTTAATCGTTCATAATCTGAAACACTGAAGAGGACGCAAGTTCTGTTTTCTAAGATCATAAATAGCATTCATACTGACATAACATTAAACCCAGCTAAATCTTCTCACTAAGAATTTAATTTGTTACCCACATGCATGGGGACTCTACAGATGTTAGTAGCACATCAGCAATGGGCACTACTGCCTGTGTCAACGTACACCTTGAGCAAAGTTCAAAATATTCTTCCCCAACTTTCATAAAACTGTTTGTTTCCAAAACTAGCTTTGTAACTCAACATTTCTGCTGATTTTTTCTTTTTCTTTTCATTTCATTGCCTTGAACTGTTGTTGTAAAATATATCACTATCTGCACTTTCCTACCATTCACTCATCCAGCCATTTAAATGGCCTATCTTTTACTTCCATTTCAGACAAAAGTAATTTCTTCAGCCTTCACAAAAGAGAACCAAAATAAAATATAAGGTCATACTGCATTCATATGAAATTCATGGTAAGCGAAAACTGTGTAACATGGGGAAAACCTGTACTAGAAGGCACCACACCCTGACAACTGTTTCACAAAACCTTATCAGCATATTGCAAATTCCCATAAAGTCCATTCCATAGTTTTTGAGTTATGAAATGGTACGAACATAAGTTACATTTCACACTCTGCTTGTAGCACAAGGGGAGCATGCGGTAGCATAGTTGATGCACTGCACTACAAGCCAGATCATGGGTTTGACTCCCAATGGCGTCATTGGAATTTTTCGACGTAATCCTTCTGGCTGCACTGCGCCCCTGGGGTTGTCTCAGCCCCTAACAGAAATAAGTACCAGGTATATTTCCTGGGGGTAAAGGTGGCCGGTGCATAAGGCTAACAATTTACTACCTTCATGTGTCAAATGTCATGAAGTATGGGAGCCTCAACCTCCTAAAACCTGCAGGGCCAGTCCAGACCTGTACAGGAACTGTTTTACTTTGCTTTGCTTATCTTGCAATCTGCAAACATCAGATATCATAAAATCCAGTATAAAAGTCTTACACTGCTAGTGCTAGAATTACAACAGTTCTTATTTCTGTTTCCCAGTGCCACTGCATCATTCCCCAGAATGTATATCTCATAAGAAAATACATATCTCACTACTGAAGATAGAATCACATTACTGTGAATGCTAAATTGATAAATCTGAGCCTTGAGCTAGCAATCAGAACACAGTAACTCCCAGGCACAATAAAAACAGCAGACACAATTTCAGGAAGGTAAACAAAACCTGACTAAGAAGTGTATATTCTGATTCAACTACAAACGGTTCTGATGACGGTAAATTACACTTAGAATAAGTTTCTGGACTCTGTCCATCGCCTAGTGCTCCAAACAAAACAAATGTGTCAGATACTATTCTTTGATCCTCGGGTAAAAGGGTGGATCCAATAGAAAGAGCCATTCCCTATCAGGCTTAGAATGAGAAACCCAGTTTATCAGAAAACTATTTATTATTTTTGTAACACCAGATGATGGACAAAACCAGGTACATACTAATGCCAGTCCAATGGTACTTCGACCAAAGGTGATTATTACAACATAAGGCAACCAGTCTGTTTGAATTAGCAACAGGAGCTTTTGGTTGATTTTCAACTTCTGGAAAATTAAACCTTTAAAGCACAGTGTAATTATGTGTACCACTTCCTTTAATATATAAGAAATCTACACCTTGTCCATAGTTACAATTTGTTGTGTTATGATTCTCACATGATACACAGCTATTTGTTCCTAAAGGAGAAAAACGGAGTGCAAGACTTGAAGTTCCCACTGCGGGTGTTGCTGAAGTGGCAAGCTTTTGTTATGTGAAGCTGTAATCTTGGGCACACAGTTCCCAATATTTTAAAGGAGCACAGAGCCTTCATCTTCAAAATCAAGCTATCCCAGAAGAGTAGACAGTATGCTTGGACTACTGGGCCCTGATGATGAATGAACTATGCTCCTTTGAAATGCCAGGAACTAACTACACACCCCATGACACAGTGCCCCATAGCAAAGGACTTACACCTTCAGCAACAGATTGGTCTTTTTAAATAGTGAGTGTTTTCTTTGAAGCAATAAGTAAATTTTTAAACATTTTGATGAATTTTAGACTTCAGTCCTGACTGACAGCAGTACACTTAGTTTCATATGCCAAACAGAAATAAAACAACACATTTTTCAAGGCAGGTAATATAACAATAGTTTGTTTGAATGCACAAATCACATGTATGTCAATTCAGTTTCTTGGTTCAGACTACCTTCATATTGAGGCTAATACTGTAAGTCAATATGATTCCTGGGTCATAACTAATTTAGCAAATCTCGCACAACATATGCCATTAAAAGACAACAGTTGAAATAATTAAAATGCTTAAAATACAGTAAGATGAAAACAAAACACGAGTTTTTCGTACTCTCTATGTTCACAACCTGTGGGTGGGATTGTGGTGTATATATTAACATACTCTGCAGTATCTGGACCTTGTTTACTGCTGGAAAATCCAATCATGCTTTTTGCAGAAGGACAGAAAAATTACTTACAAAATAAAATATCGATAAGCATAACAAACTTCAATTTTCATGAACTGCATCCTGAAGTGCTGAGAAACGATATATGAAAGAAAGATTCAGTTAGACATAACTTTGTTCTACACCATACACATGCGATTTTCAGACTACAGGCAGGCAAATTTAGTGGCCACCTTGAGGTCAGTTACATAATGAATTACCATAATCACCTGCAATTTTGTTAATGTTTAAACGACAGACATCTCAGTCTTAAAAGCACACGCACAAAGGTAATGATTGTTATGGCAAGGACTCTTGTAACAGACCAAAAGATGTCCAATTAATTAGACAAAACATACAGTATGAACACCATAAACATAGAATGTAACATAAAGTTGTGTCTAACTGAACCTTTCTTCCTTCTTTTTAAACCCCCAGCTTTAAACAGCTGAATGGTCAGACTGGGAAAAATCACAAAAATACAGACCTCAAAATTTCTAAATTAAGCTAATTTGCAATGATTTAAGTATTACACAGCTTGTTACAGATGTGTTCATGCAGCAAAGGACACATTTTCTGTTTTAGAAGGGGATATAAGAACAGCACTTTGATCCAAACTCTTACTCATCTCCGTAACTACATTCGATAGCACAGGAACAACTGTTCGATCAAGATTCGCATCAATCTTTTATTGGGCACTCTATGGTAACTTAACAAGCAAACAATGATGGCTTAGTCAGTATATATGTAAACTCGTATCGCTCTTCAGAGACCCGGGCACTGAGCCCCATGGGACCCTCTCTAACTTCAAGCAGCCAAACTTACACAAAAAACAGAGATATGTTTGTGGCTCATCTTTTATTTATCTTCTGGTTTTTTAACATATCAACTCTACTGTTCACCATCACTGAATGCTACGTAATCTCACTAACTGAAATAACATTAAATAAGTTACAAATATATAAAAAAAGTGTCTTTTATACATATGTACTGTTCTGTCAACAAATAAGTTTCCAAGAGGGGTTATATACCTTATTACATGAATGTAAATTGCACAACGCTGATCTACGTGACACTGGACAATTACAGGCAGAAGGTTGCTTATTTAAGCACAAAACAGATGTTGGAACAAAGGTTATGAAATTACATCAAATACAAGCTGTTGGTCAAAGCTCATATGAATATTATGTTTATTGGACCATGCATCATTGTGATAGTTGAAGAATAAAAGACCAACTTGATGTCACTTGTTATTTTATTTCACTTCTCATGTGTTCAACATGTTTCGGACATTAATATATCCATCATCAGGGGCTTGCGACTATTCTGTTGGATTACCACATTGGTCATATTGTTCTTGGTTCGATGTGTGTTGGAGTTTCGGTGTGGTTGGGTTGGAGTGGTATCC
>Ga0123357_10014162_pt1 | contig 10395 bp, 9 predicted proteins | sample TergutEmb28metaG_FD_89873 | JGI IMG/M metagenome (GOLD analysis project Ga0123357, IMG submission 89873) | Embiratermes neotenicus P4 segment gut microbial communities from Petit-Saut dam, French Guiana - Emb289 P4 | ecosystem: Host-associated > Arthropoda: Insects > Digestive system > Gut ... | reverse complement strand
GGTTCCTCAGCAGTTCTCCGAACTGCCTCGTCAACACTCAATCGCTCGCGGCTCACAAGCAAGCTTGCGACCACTCGCTCAATCGTGTGCGCCGTCGCCAGCTCGAACCGGCGTTCCACCCGCTATACCGCCGCTCCTCCGCTCCGCTACGGACCGCCTGACATCAACAGGTGTGGTGTTGGGGGGAAGGTTTTCCACGAGTCGGGGGCTCGGGGGTGTACCCGTGCGGTCCGTAGGAGCGCCGGGTTAGGGGGCCCCCCGGAGAGCAGGGAGGCGGTAGGATGCCGCAAGGCATCGCCTCCCGGAACGCCCCCCGCGACGGAAACACCTTCCCCCCAACACCACACTGCCGCACTCAAATCCCACCCAGAGGAGACCACACATGACACGAACCATCACTGAAGCATTAGCCGGGAACACATACCCGGGGCGGGGCATCGTCGTCGGAACGACCCCTGGCGGGGCGATGGCTCTTGGGTACTTCATCATGGGGCGCAGCGTCAACAGCCGCAACCGGGTGTTGGTCGAGGACGGCGGAGCGATCTTTACCCGTCCCGTCGACATGGCGCTGGTGAGTGACCCGTCCCTGATCATTTATGCGGCGCTGCGGACGGCGGGCGACGCGACGGTGTTGACCAACGGCGACCAAACCGACACCATCATCGATACGCTGGCCGCAGGCGGCACTTTCGCGGACGCCCTGCGGACGCGCACCTTCGAGCCGGACGGGCCGAACTTCACACCGCGGATCAGCGCCATCGTCTGGCCGGGTAGGTACATCATCAGCCAACTTCGCAACGACCATGACACGACGTTGCGAGCGTTCTGGGAGTACGAGGCGACCCCCGGTATCGCCCATCTGATCCACACCTATTCCGGCGACGGCAACCCGCTTCCCGCGTTTACTGGTGAGCCCGTCGAAATCGCCGTCGGCGACGATCAAAACGCCTGGACGAATGACATCTGGGCTGCCCTTGACCCCGATAACCGAATTTCGTTAATGACGCGTTTCATCGCTGCCACGGGTGAGCCCACGACTCGCATAGTCAATCGATTCGAGGCTCAATCATGATGGGGCAGAGCGGCGTGCTCCAGCCGGCCCCGAGCACACAGACGCCGTACTCGACGCATAGTCTGGGTGGCCACCAGGCCTGGGCAGGCGTCTGCGCCGTCGCCAGCTCGAACCGGCCTTCCGCCCGCCATGACCGCCGCTCCTCCGCTACGCTACGGACCACCCGTTCCCAATACACATGACCATTAGCTGAAAGGATCAACAATGACCGATGAATACACGCTGAAATATGGGTTGAACCCACACCAGTCCCCGGCGCGGGCGTTCCGCGACGGCGGGCTGCCGATCACCGTCTTGAACGGGCGGGCCGGCATGATCAACCTTTGGGACGGACTGAACGGCTGGCAGTTGGTGCGCGAGTTGGCATCCGTCACTGGGCGTCCCAGTGCTGCGTCGTTCAAGCATGTATCGCCGGCCGGTGCCGCCAGCGCGTCCGACGACCCTGGCGCGTCCCCGCTTTGTGACGCTTACCTGCGGGCGCGAGACGCCGACCCGATGTCGTCCTATGGCGATTTCGTCTCACTGTCGGAGGTTTGTGACGTCCCCACCGCCGAGGCGCTGAAGCGTGAGGTGTCGGACGGCGTCATCGCGCCAGGCTTCGAGCCGGATGCCCTGGAGATCTTGAAGTCGAAGCGCGGCGGGTCGTATTGCATCGTCCAGATCGACCCCGACTATGAGCCAGCGCCGATTGAGCGGCGCGACATCTTCGGCATCACGTTCGAGCAGGGCCGCAACGACGCGAAGATTGACGCGTCATTGCTGGGCAACATCGTGTCGAAGCGCACCGACCTGCCTGCCCAGGCGGCAACCGACCTGCTGATGTCGCTAGTCATCCTTAAGTACACGCAATCGAATTCGGTGTGCTACGTGAAAGACGGGCGGGCCATCGGCATCGGCGCCGGGCAGCAGTCGCGCATTCATTGCACGCGGCTGGCCGGCGACAAGGCCGACCGCTGGTGGCTGCGGCAGAACCCACGCGTGCTGGAACTGCCCTTCGCGCCAACGCTCAAGCGGGCCGACCGCAACAACGCCATCGACATGTTCCTCGGTGACGAGATTGACGAAGCCGCTTTCATCACCACCCCGAAGCTGCTGACGCCAACTGAGCGCGCCGACTGGCTGGCAACGCTGAGTGGCGTGGCACTGGGCAGCGACGCGTTCTTCCCATTTAGCGACAACATCGAGCGGGCGCACCGCTCGGGTGTCAGCTACGTCGCCGAACCCGGCGGGTCGACCAGGGACGACGCCGTCATCGCGGCGGCAGACAAGTATGGCATGGTCCTTTGCTTCACAGGGCTGCGCCTGTTCCACCACTAGGAGACGTCATGAACGTCATGGTCATCGGCGGCGGCGGACGCGAGCACGCCATCATCCGTCGGCTGCGCGACAATTCGGACGTCGAGACGATCTGGGCGCTGCCCGGCAATGGCGGCATCGCGCTGGACGCGGAATGCGTGCCCGTCGCTGCGACGGACATGCCTGGCATCGTCGATTTCGCCAAGGCCCATGATGTCGGCTTCGCCATCGTGACGCCCGACGACCCGCTGTGCCTGGGCGTGGTCGATGAGTTGGCCGCCATCGGCGTGCCCGCGTTCGGGCCGACGAAAGCGGCCGCCCGCATCGAGGGCAGCAAGGCTTTCGCTAAAGATTTGATGCAACGCCACGGCATACCGACGGCTGCGTACACGGTTTACGACGATGCCGACACCGCGCTGGCGGCCGTCCAGAATTGCCCTCTGCCGGTGGTTGTCAAGGCGGATGGGTTGGCCCTCGGCAAGGGCGTCACTGTTGCGATGACAAGGAACGATGCCGTCACCGCCGTGCGCGACGCGATGGTTGACGGACGCTTCGGCGTGGCCGGGGCCCGCGTCGTCATCGAAGAGTTCATGACGGGCATCGAAGCGTCATGCCTGCTGCTAACCGACGGGACGGATTACAAACTGTTTCCCGCCGCGATGGACCACAAGCGGGCCCTTGACGGCGACGCCGGCCCCAACACCGGCGGCATGGGCAGCATCGCGCCGCACCCGTTGATGACGCCAGAGATGATCGGCCGCGTCGAGGCGGAGATCATCGTCCCCACCCTGGCTGCCCTGCGCGACGAGGGCTGCCCCTTCACCGGCTGCCTCTACGCCGGGCTGATGCTGACTGCCGATGGACCCAAGGTCGTCGAGTTCAACTGCCGCTTCGGCGACCCGGAAACCCAGGCCGTCCTAGCGCTGCTCGATTCCGACCTGCTGACGGCGCTGCAGGCCACCACCAACCACACCATCGCGTCAACCTCGCTCAACTTCCGCGACGACGACGCCTGCTGCGTCATCCTGGCCAGCGGCGGCTACCCGGGCGATTACCAGAAGGGATTCCCCGTCACCGGTTGGGAAGCTGCGTCAGAGTTTGCCGACATCGACTTCGCGGGCGTCGCCCCCAAGGACGGCCAACTCGTCACCTCAGGCGGACGGGTCCTAGGTGTGACGGCCACCGCCCCCACCCTGGCCGCCGCCATCGACAAGGCCTACCAGGCCGCCGACGAGATCCACTTCCAAGGCGCCTATCGGCGTTCCGACATCGGAAAGGCGGTGCTGTGACCGTCCAGCGCATATACGTCGAAAAGAAGCCCGAGCACGCCGTCGCCGCGCGGGGGCTTTTGGCCGACTTGCGCGAGCAGCTTGGGCTGCCCGTGACGGGTGTGCGCATCGTCAACCGGTACGACATTGACGGGCTGGACGAGGCGACGCTGGCGCAGGTCGCGCCGCTGGTGTTCTTTGAGCCGCCGTTGGATGACGCCTACGACGCCCTGCCGGTGTCGGATGCGCGAGTTTTCGCCATTGAAGCACTGCCTGGGCAATTCGACCAGCGGGCGGCGTCCGCTGCCGAGTGCGCCCAGTTGATCACGCAAGCCGAGCGTCCAATCGTCGCCGCTGCCACCTGCTACCTGCTGACCGGCAACCTGACGGACGATGATCTGCAATCGGCCATTGACTACGTGTTGAACCCCGTTGACAGCCGCCTGGCCAACCTGGAACCCGTCACGTCGTTGCGTCCCAAAGTCAACGAGCCTGCGCCCGTCGCCACCATCGACGGATTCGCTTTGATGAACGGCAACCAACTGGCCGAACTGGCCGCCAGCCTGGGCCTGGCGATGACCGCCGACGACCTGGCCGTCGTCCAAGCCAACCTGAGCCGCGACCCCACCGCCACCGAGTTGGCCGTCCTAGACGCCTACTGGTCGGATCATTGCCGTCACACCACGTTTTCGACCGCGCTCGATGACATCACCATCGACGACCCGCACGTCGCCGCCGAATGGCAACAGTTCCTCAGCACCCGTAAACGTACCGGCGCGCCGACGCTGATGGAGGTCGCCACCGCCGGCAAGCGGGCCATCGAACTTGCCGGCGGCACCGTCCTCGTTGACGAATCGGAGGAAATCAACGCCTGCACCGTTCCCGTCACCGTGGACGACGACGGCACCCCCACCCCCTGGCTGCTGCTGTTCAAGAACGAGACGCACAACCACCCCACCGAGCTTGAGCCCTTCGGCGGCGCGGCCACCTGTATCGGCGGCGCCATCCGCGACCCGCTCAGCGGGCGGGGACGCATCTACCAAGCCATGCGCGTCAGCGGCGCCGGCGACCCAACCGCGCCGGTTTCTGAAACGCTGCCCGGCAAACTGCCCCAGCGCCGCCTGACGCAGACGGCCGCCGCCGGGTTCAGCTCGTACGGCAACCAGGTGGGCTTGGCCACCGGTATGGTTCACGAGATCTACCACCCCGGCTATGTCGCCAAACGCCTGGAATGCGGCGCCGTCTTGGCCGCCGTCCCCGCTGCCGACGTGCGGCGCGAAGTGCCAGCCCCCGGTGATGTCGTCCTGCTGATCGGCGGCAGGACGGGGCGCGACGGCATCGGCGGTGCGTCCGGGTCGAGCAAGGCGCACGAAGCAGCGTCAGTCGCCGAATGGGGCGCCCAGGTGCAAAAAGGCGACGCCCCGGTAGAGCGCAAGCTGCGTCGTCTGTTCGCCGACCCCGCCGTCATCCGCCTTATCAAACGCTGTAACGACTTCGGCGCTGGCGGTGTTTGCGTCGCCATCGGCGAGCTGGCCGACGGTGTCGCCGTCGACCTCGACGCTGTCCCCAAGAAATACGACGGCCTGGACGGCACGGAGCTCGCCGTCAGCGAAAGCCAAGAGCGCATGGCGGTAGTCGTCAGCCCACCGGATGCGGACGCGATGGTCGAATTGGCCAAGGCCGAAAACCTGGAGGCCACGCCGGTTGCGGTGATCACCGCCGAGGATCGCCTGACCATGACCTGGCGCAGCCAAACCATTGTTGATTTGCCAAGATCGCTAATGGCAACAGGTGGTGCCGAAAGACACGCCTCAGCCCATATCTCTATGTTGTCTGAGGCCATTGACGCAAGCAGCGGGTTCCAGCCGGCCCCGAGCACACAGACGCCGTACTCGACGCACGATCAAGTGGCCACCCGGCCTGGGCAGGCGTCTGCGCCGTCGCCAGCTCGAACCGGCGCTCCACCCGCTATACCGCCGCTCCTCCGCTCCGCTACGGACCGCCTAACACCAACAGGTGAGGCGTTGGGTGGAAGGTTTTCCACGAGTCGGGGGCTTGGGGGTATACCCGTGCGGTCCGACAGGAGCGCCGGGTTAGGGGGCCCCCCAGAGTGCAGGGAGGCGGTAGGATGCCGTGAGGCATCGCCTCCCGAAACGCCCCCCGCGACGGAAACACCTTCCACACAACACCCCACCACCCAGGCCTTTGCTGACATGCTCACCAGCCTGGAGTTTTGCAATCGGCAGGGCTTGGCCGAGCGGTTCGACTCAACCATCGGCGCCGGCACTGTGCTGATGCCATTCGGCGGGGTGCGACAGCGGACGCCCGTCCAGACAATGGTCGGCCTGCTGCCGACGGACGGGCCGACGACGACGTGCTCGGGCATGGCCGACGGGTTCAACCCGTGGTGGACGCAGCGCAACCCATTCGACGGGGCGTTCCTGGCGGTGTGCGACAGCGTCGCCAAGTTGGTGGGGGCCGGGTTCAGCCGGGGTAGCGCGTACCTGAGCTTGCAGGAGTACTTCCCGCGCCTGGGGACGGACGCCGAACGCTGGGGCCAGCCGCTGGCGGCGCTGCTTGGAGCGCTGAAAGCGCAACGGCTGTTGGGGGTCGCGGCTATCGGCGGCAAGGATTCAATGTCGGGCAGCTTCGAAAACCTGGACGTCCCGCCGACGCTGATCAGCTTCGCCGTGGCAACCGGGGACGTCCGCCGCATCGTCTCGCCCGAGTTCAAGCGCCCGGGCGCGCGCCTGGTGGCGGTGGGCGCCAACCCGGTTGACGACCCGGACGTTTTCCTGACAACACTGGACGCCGTCGAGAAGCTGACGGCCGCCGGTACCGTCGAGTCGGCCTGGGTGTGCGGTGCCGGAGGCCTGGCCGAAGCGCTGTTCCTGGGCGCAATCGGCAACGGGATCGGCATTGATGCATCACCCCTAGTAAACACCTCAAACGATGTCCTCGACGACTTGTTCCAGCCCCGTCCCGGCACAATGCTGCTAGGGCTGACGGACGACGCCAATCTCGCGCCATTGGCCGACCTACCCGTCCTTGAGGTTGGCAAAACCATTTCCGATGATGTCCTCGTATTTGGGGACGAGCGCCTGCCCTTAGAAGACCTAGAAGCCGCCTGGGATGAACCCCTAGCCGGCGTTTTTCCTAGGCATTCAGAGACCAGCAGCCGGATTCCAGCCGGCCCCGAGCACACCAACCGACGCGGACCGAGAGCAGACGAGCTTGCTCGTATGCCGAGGCCAAGGAAGGTTTCGAGGAGCGAAGCGACGAACGACGCCGTACTCGACGCACGGTCTGGGTGGGTGGTTACGACTGCAGGCGTCTCCGCCGTCGCCAGCTCGAACCGGCTTCCACCCGCCATCCCGCCGCTCCTCCGCTCCGCTACGGACCGCCTAACACCAACAGGTGAAGTGTTGGGAGGAAGGTTTTCCACGAGACGGGGGCTCGGGGGTGTACCCGTGCGGTCCGAAAGGAGCGCCGGGTTAGGGGGCCCCCCGGAGAGCAGGGAGGCGGTAGGATGCCGCAAGGCATCGCCTCCCGGAACGCCCCCCGCGACGGAAACACCTTCCACCCAACACTCCACTACCCACACCAAGCCCACGGCATGGATCCCCGTGTTCCCTGGCAACAACTGCGAGGACGACACGGCTAAAGCTTTGCGCCGGGCTGGGGCCAACGTCAACCTGCAGGTGATCAACAACCTGACGCCCGCGGCCGTCGCGGAGAGCGCCCGCCTGGCTGCGGCGAACATCGCGGCGTGCCAAATGGTCGTCATCCCGGGCGGGTTCTCGGGCGGGGACGAGCCAGACGGTTCGGCGAAGCTGATCGCGTCGTTCATGCGGGGCCCGGCGGTGGCGGACGCGTTGATGGCGCTGCTGGACGACCGGGACGGGCTGATTTTGGGTATTTGCAACGGGTTCCAGGCGCTGATCAAGCTGGGGCTGGTGCCGTTCGGACGCATCGTGCCGGCCGAGCCGTCGTCCCCGACGTTGACGTTCAACGCGATCGGGCGTCACCAGTCGATGCTGGTGCGGACGCGGGTGGCATCCACCTTGTCGCCGTGGCTGGCAGGCAGCCAGGTGGGGGACGTGCACACGGTGGCGGTGTCGCATGGCGAGGGACGGTTCGTCGCGGACGACGCCCAGCTTGGCGCGCTGGCCGCGGCGGGCCAGATTGCGGCGCAATACGTCGATCTGGGCAATCAGCCGACGATGGCGACGCCGTGGAACCCGAATGGTTCGGCGGGCGCGGTCGAGGCGTTGACGTCCCCGGACGGCCGGGTGCTGGGCAAGATGGGCCACACGGAGCGCGCCGGCAAATACCTGTACCGAAACGTCACAGCCGGCGACGAAACCGCCAACCCGTACCAGCCAATTTTCGAATCGGGCGTGGCATACTTCGCCTGAGGCACCCGAGAAATATAGGGAAATGTAAGGCCAAATAGCAAAACGCGATACGGCGCTATACGGGGCGATAAACCGCTATAAGTGTCGTCGCGGCGACCGCAGCTCAGCATGCCGACTATCCGCATACGCGACAGTAGTATCACGTATGCGGTTATTGCTGCACCCGAGTTGCTGCCCGGATGCTCCGACTTGAACAGGCATTCGCCTGTTACTTCAGCGTGAAGAGCAACTTCTCACCCCACTCGTCGAAAGTCGACTGGACACCTTGGGCAAACGGACTTTCGAAAGCATCACGCGTATTGGTGAACACATAACAGGCGACAGCGACGATGGCATATGACTGCCCTTGCGACTTCAGGCGATAAAGCCTGGCAGTTTCTGGTTGAAGGAACTCTTCCGGGACGTCCGGCGAAACATTACCTGGTTCGACCATGTCCAGCGTTAAACCCGCAAAATGGGTGGGGCAATTCAAATAGTTCACACCCATAAAGATCACATCAATGTTTTCGTCCGGGAACTCCGGACTCTTCGCGCTCCGAATCAGCAATTGGTCAAGCGAGACGAGGTGATCCCACACGCGAAACCTGCGGTCAGAAAAGTCTATTGTCAAGTGAAACTCCTCATAAGCTATTCGACCCAGATAATATCTCCGAACCATTCAGCAGATCCCGCAGTAATAGCTCCGACGGTACGCCAGCTTGTTTCAAGGCATCTACGATATGCTCGGCATAGAGGACGGCACTTTTTACCCTCGGTTGGGCGAACACCTCATTTTCTTGTTCCTCGTCCCCTTGCGATATGCCATCAAACAATTTGAGCGACTCCACCTGCATTAAAGGGAAGAACGCGTATTGGGCGGTTCCTCTGTCGTCCACCCCGGAGCCGTCATGCAACCCGGCGGATAGAAGGACAATTATCGACACCAGTTGTTGCGGTGTGTCTTCAGTAACTTGTTTGCCGCCCCTATGCGGGACGGCGATCGGGGCCATGCATGAATACTGCAGTAGTGAGGAAGATCGTTGGCGAAATCCTGACAGGCAAGGGATTCGTCCGGTTCAAGAACTGCTGGGCCATTTCGTCCGATGCCGTACGTTGGATCATCAATCTGGATGTTCCTCCCGCTGCCGGTTTGCCTAATCTTGATTTGCAATATGGCATAACATTTGACGTCGACTCTGCCGAGATGCGTGCCAACTATCAGCCGATCTATTGTCCCAGCGTCGATCAAATTGGCGCGATCTCAAATCCACGCAAGCTTCGGCAATGCCTGGCGCTCAGCCAGCAATGTGCGGACGAAGAACGCACGCAGGTTATTGCCACTGGCGTTCAAGAGGCGGCCGATTTCGCACTGGCGCATTTGACGCGTGACTCCGTCGTCGATGCCTATCGTAAGGGCGTATTCAATAACGTGTTCGTTTCCCGGGGCTACAAGCAACTTCTACAGAACGCCGCCGATTGACCGGGACGACTTCGACACGCCCGTTGACTGTTAGACTTTCGTCCATGATGGGTCTCGCGCTGAGGCGATTCGGCAAACAGGTATTCAAGGTTGCCGCCGCAGGGGTGCTGGCCCTGGCGATGTTGACGTCAGCGGGCTGCAGTATCAACTTCACCTGCTTCGATAATGAGTGCGTGACGGCAGCGCCACCCCCGCCGCTCGAAGACGTGATTGCCCAGTATTATCCGCTGTTCACCGCCTATACGCAGGCACTGAAAGACCGCGGCCTGGTATCCGGTGACGGTGTGGCGGTGATGAGGATTTTCGACAAGTGTGCCCTCACATTCGGCGGTGACGCCGGCGACAGAGCATGGGTGACACTTGACCTTTCCGGTAAGCCCAGCATCGCCGACCTGGAGGACGCGGGCACCGACATCTTCCAACCATACGGGGTTGAACCGTATATGACCGGAGATCCCAGTGGTACATACACGGTCTCTTGGACACGATTCAAGGATGACAATGTTGGCGATGTTTATGTCTCGGCTACTGTGCCCGTCAGCCATGGCATCGAGCTGGACTGGGGGTCGGGTTGCCATATGTCGAACCGGTCATGGGCGTTGGGCCCGCTTGACCCCGTGACACTTGAGCCGCTGTCTTCAGCGTCGCCAACCCCCAGCACCGCCGAGACGCCGCGATGACTGGCCCGGGTACATCTGAAGAGCTACACGACCCCCGTCGACTGTTAAACTTTCGTCCACGCGGAGCTTCACGTCAGGCCGATAAGGCCTGGCAGAAACGGTGATTGATGATGCTTCAGGTCGTCGGCAAGCGGGTCTTTGAGGTTGATACCTCCAACGTCTCGATTGAGTCTGCCACCTTGTCTGTGACGATGGACGGTGG
>Ga0123357_10014161_pt1 | contig 10395 bp, 2 predicted proteins | sample TergutEmb28metaG_FD_89873 | JGI IMG/M metagenome (GOLD analysis project Ga0123357, IMG submission 89873) | Embiratermes neotenicus P4 segment gut microbial communities from Petit-Saut dam, French Guiana - Emb289 P4 | ecosystem: Host-associated > Arthropoda: Insects > Digestive system > Gut ... | reverse complement strand
CCCCCCCCCCCCCCCCCCCAAAGCAGGCGGCGATAATATGGATCGTGGCCCATCTAGCAGCATACCGTCTCCAGACATAGCGACGCGTCTCTCTTACCGACTACATGGACTTCCTGCAACGAGCCCGCTGGAAAGAGTACCAATGAGTACCCAAGAAACCGCAGTAGGAAGGTACCTGGATGTGCTATAGTTCCCCCTACACATCAGCACCAGATTCGTTTAAAGCCGGACTAAAAGGTGACAGTATGGCACCGTACATATTTGGACAGCAAACACCTCCCATCCCCTCAAGGACTATTCACGGCTGGCAGTGACAATATGTAGAGTATGGCACAAAGAGACCAGTAAGGAATATGAGTCAACCTGTTGACTCTAACGTATAAGGACCAATAAAGACACAGTTAAAAAAACCCGGAGGGGATGAGATTTTCCGCTCATCCAGACAGACCCTGGGGCCCATCCAGCCTCCTGTACAACGGGTACCGGGTTTTTCCCGAGGGTAGAGGCGGCCGGGGCGTGGGTTGACCCCCACCTCCTTCTAGTGCCGAAGGTCCTAGAAAAGAGTAGAGCTAAACCTCTACGCACCCTAAGGGCCTGCGTGGCCTAAAATAAAGGGTGAAAACCTACCCTACTAACAGATGCCGCTACATTCTAAACGTTAGGTTAAAACGGACCAAAAATAACGGAAAGGCGATATTAGTGCGTTTCTGCTCCAGTGGCAGCGGCTAAATATTTATCGGAGCGAAATACATATGACAGGAAATTTGCAGTTTATGTGCAACTCACTACTTCCAAATCTTACACCTTAAGCTATAATTAGAGAAACGGGAGAACACGAGCAAAAACCCTTTACACTTCTCAGCAGGATTCTTTAAGACCGAGGCTACTGTGTTTCAATAGTCTCGAACGGCAAGTGATTTAAAACTGTCAGAAAAGCTGCTTCATACCTGTTATCTTAATAACTCACTATTTAGCGGCTTCTCTAACACATGCAAACAAAACATGAAAGAGAAGTGTTTTATTTACCAACGCTGAGAATTGGTAAGATTGTGTGGTGCATGCGATATATCAAATAAACATGAGTATGTAGGATTGGCGAAAGATACTTGAAAGGGAATACCAAAGTACGTGGACAAACGCTGCCCCCGGTCACGCTGTCCACCACAAATCCTACCAAACTGGCTTAGAAACAATACCAAGCAGCTGCGTTTATAGGCACAACGGTTATAACAAAGTCGTGTACATCACCTTTCCCAGGCAAAATTTAATATTTGTGCCTAGTTATTCCACATGATACTAATAAGAAAAGAACGGCACATGATTTTTTCACGGTTCGGAAGCGATTTACGGTCCACAAGTTTAATAACTCTGCCACGACAACATGAACCCATCTGTGCGTGTTCACAGCCTTCCGTGAACCAAATAAGCGACAATGCTTTTATTTATTTGCGGCGCAGTTCAATTAGCATCTGTCACAACGAACGAACGGACACAACAAATAAGCGAACGGAGTTCACAGAACTTTCTCGTCCCATATCGCGCCACTTCGCTAAGTAAGATGCCAACAGTACCCGTGGTGTTTCAATTTGCCTGCTAAGCCTTGCGTTACTTCACTGCACTGCTAAGTGCTAAAGACACAAAAGCTACCGCGTGGAAAGTTCAGAGGCTTGTGGCCACAATACGTTTGGAAAATGAGATTTTTCCCCTCGTAGAACAAACAAAGGGTAGTCGTACAATGTTCTGTTAGAAAGTAGATAATTAACGAGGGAAGTGGAGCCTATCAACAAGACAGTTCACCTCACTGACGGTACACTGCAACAATCACCATTTCTCTGTACGGAGTTATTTCTGCAGTAGCTAGGAAGTTTACAAAAATTAATCCTGCGGTCGTACAAATCCGAATGTAGTACTTTTATTAATTATGGATGCAATTCATATTCAATATTTATTTACGCTGGCACTGCACTAATGACGTGTACACAGCTTGCAGTGTTTGGCAGCGCTATACGTTTCACATACGAACGATTCTGTACGCGTCAATAACTTTAATGTTTACTCTGCAGTAAAACTTATCATGTAACTTATTAATGACTACAGCAATGTATGTACACACACACATATATATATATGCATCACAATTTTCGCATTTCATGTGGTTTTCTTTGCGCCCACATTCCACTGATCTGATCTCTCACGTCAACAAATAAAGCAGACGAATAACGCAGTCGGCTGCCACGGCGCGGCGATCGACATTAAGTATAAGTAAAATCCATAAATACAACCTCGCAGATAAGCATACGGTTGTCCCTGCACAAGCCATTAAGGCGTATGGAGATATGGACACATAGCTCCACTCAACCTGAAACTCGGTACCAGAAAATGAGTCAGCTTAAAGCCCAGACTGATTTACCACCAGTAAATCGTAAATATTATCAACTGAACAGATGGCTGGGTGGGCTTTTGAGCTGATCTGGGCACTTTGGGGAACAGAAAATTATCTTTTTCCTGACTGGAATCGAATTAAGACTCCTCTCCTGTTCATTCCCTCCAAGCCGGCTGCTTCAGCCCGGCTCCCCGATCGCCCAGACATCTCCAACTAACTTATCTGGAGCCCAAATTGCACCTGCCAATGCATTAGGTTTTCCAATTTTTATCGCTGAAGCGTGAAACTAGTTAAGAAACAATGACTATGACGTATAAAACTAAAATTCACGCTTCAATGAAAGCACACTTCTACCCAATTCTACGGATCAACCGACTGAATTTGATATTCTGAGGATCGTGCATCGTGATATATTCTTATAATAAAACCAACGATATGCACTAATTTCTCAAGTTTATTTTTGGAATAGAACTCTACATGTTTCGGACAGTTTTCCTGTCCATTATCAGGAGTCTAGCACTGTATTCACAGCAATAGGCAAATGTCATACATGTTTTCTTGACTGCTTGCTGGCGGGCTCAGGATGTTCCATTCTGATACCGCTAGCAAGCAGTCAGCAAACCTGTATGACCTGTATACCTGTTGTTGTGTGTACAGTGCTAGACTCCTGATGATGGACAGGAAACCTGTCCAAAACATGTAGAGTTCTATTCCAAAAATAAATTTGAGAAAATAGTGCATCTCGTTGCTTTTATTATTAGAACATCCGACTGAAGTTGAAGCAGGATGCACATGCAGCAGCTACCTTGTTGTAGACGCTTATAAGGATAGTGAAGTATGGATACGACTAGCCCAAATGGTTAAAAATTTTATATTTGGCCGCGAAGCTAATTTACTGCTATCCATTGGTTGCCTTAATGACGGATTATATTTCAAACTGCCCTCACTACACGTGATAATGGCAAATAAGACACTTTGCGTGAAGTCAGTGTTGAATATTTAAATAGGTAAGGTAAAGGTAAAGTGCAAGCATGTACAGGCACTGAGACTCTATACGGGCCGTACGGCCCATAGGGGGAGTAGAGGTACAGCTCTACTCTTTCTTGACCACGGCACTAGAAGGGGGTGAGGGGTCAGCGTCAAGCCCCGGCCGCTTTTTACCCTCGGGAAAGACCCGGTACCCACTGCACAAATATTTAAATAGGCCTTCGGGTTACATAATCGTCTATTAGTTTTCACATAAGTGTAGGCAGTGATGATAAACGATGCAATAAAGAAAGGTGTACAACTCAGGGACCCTCTCCAAACAATGGGAACAGTTCTGGAGATGAAGAACTGAACAACGGCGACCTCCGTTGACGGACGCGGCGCACATAAATATTCATGCCGCTCCAATTACAGTCGGCAACGCACTGCATCATGTTCAAAGCAGAATGCTATTAAAATAATTTCAGTCCGGCTCTCCCTAGGGGTCGCACTGCATGACGTGTGTACACTGCAGACATGATACACCCAGAAGACTGGCACGTGACTCTGCCGCACTCTCGTGCTGTATAGAGATCAGAATAAGAGAAAACTCAGATTCATGATGTACTTGACGAACAGTGTCATTCGCAATGTACGAGCGTCGAAATTTCACAACAATCCCAGACCTCTTGTGACATGTCTGTGCCCGACTGTCGTTTCGGCATGAAACGCGGAACCCGCAAGGTCCGGGCAGTTTACCGCTGACACCAAGATTCGTTTCCATGTCTAATACGTATACATCTCACTCATTTAGTCTCCTCGTCGAGTCTCCCCAACAAAATGGACTGACAAAAATGGGAACGCACTGACCCTACAGGACAAGCCTTAGCAATCCGTTTATCTCAGAATAAGGAAAACTGGCTGCCTTGTATCACCAGGTGTTAAACCTTCGGACTCTGAAACACGGTATGCCTAAACCAATTGCGCCTACACAACTCCATTTGCCATGAATATTCTCAGCACCAGGAGTACACAAATCCCTGGTGCAACGTACTAAATTTTGTACGATGTCGCCTAATATTTTTTGGGGGTTTTCGGTAAGGAACTTAATTGACGTCACCCTTCCGGCGCCTCGATTTTTGAGGTTTCCTTCGATTTTTGGAAAATGTGTACATGCTTGCTCTATGCCACAAAGTTCACAAACAGAAAGCGGCCCACTTCCCGAAACTTAAACACACTACCTACTGAATACGAAAGAAACACCGTCACCACAAGGTGTAGCACTGCTCAAAAGATGGCAACAAACTGCCACCTGCACCTTGACGAACGAGACATGCCGTGATGCAAGGCATGTCTTGGCCCTTCACAAAGCCAACATGGAACTCGCAAGAAAAAAATATATACATTTGCAAATAAATGTGCAAATTATACATTTATATACTTTGCACATTTATTTGTACCTTTTAGCCCTCAACCAATCCCAGCAGAAGTGCGGGTAAAGAAGAGCTGTGATCGCGAGTTCCATTCCCACCGAAGGTAAGAATTTCTGAACGCTTCTCATTACCACAAATGATTCAATCTTAGCCACACCTTCAAAATATTTCGAGATACTACTATTATACTCGTGGGCCGGGTAGGTCAGTCGGTATCGAATTCCAGTGGGAGGCGAGATTTTCCGCACCTGTCCAGACCGACCCTGGGGCCCACCCAACCTCCTGTACAATGGGTAACGGGTCTTTCCCGGGGGTAAAGAGAGGCCAGGGCGTGACGCTAACCCCTCACCCTCCCGTAGTGCCGTGGTCAAGAAAGAGTAGAGCTAAACATCTACTCCCCCTATGGGCCGTACGGCCTGTACAGAGCCTCAGTGCTTGTACCTTACTTACTATTATACTCTATCATGCGGGTAAAAGATCGCTCGACGTGTTGGAGAGGTAAGCAAGACCGAATGATAGCGTCAGGTATAAAAAGCTGTGCAAAAAGATAAAAATTACCTCATTTATTCAAGACTACACACTTGTTTACTTGCCGATGCTGTCGGTGTTCCATACTAACGGTGCTGAATGGTAGAGTTTAGTGAATCATGAATTGGGCCACGTGTGAAAGTGGCCGTGGCCTAATTTTAGATATTAAACCGTCAATTCACAAAGCACCTGTCAGGACACCTGATCTCTGCGTCACGTTTGAAACCGAGAACCTCACACACACTGGATCGCGATGTGCGGTGATGTCCATATTCACTACAACGCGAAGCTCCATATAATGACATCCTCACATCAGTGTATTCGATAATATACACTGAAGCTGGGAGATGCAGACCAAATAACCTTCCTCCATTCTTGTAAATAAACAACTTGACGCAAAATTTTTCGTATATGTTTATTTCTATTCTCTACATGTTTCTGGCAGCCATGTGCCCATCATCAGGAGAATGATCGTATCATTGCGACACCTGGTTTATGTCACTGTGTAGATGACCGTCTGGTATGCAGTAGCATATGCTCCTGCATACCAGACGGTCATCTACACAGAGTGACATAAACCAGGTGTCGCAATGATACGATCATTCTCCTGATGATGGGCACATGGTTGCCAGAAACATGTAGAGAATAGAAATAAACATACACGAAAAACTGTGCGTCAATTTTGTTATTTACAAGGATCATACCACGATGCAGGTCAACAAAGCATTAAAAAAATACCCTTCCTCGATCTCAGCCTACTCGGAACATCATTAGGTACTTCATGTTCTATTCGCAACTGTTGTCCTCGGGTGCTACGTACATCAGTTCCAATACTCACGGGCCGGACGACAGCATTAAACCCTAAATAAAGCCTTCCGCTGCTTGCAGCATAGAAACCGAGTGCAAGGCACATCAGAACGGAGGCGTTTAATCAGTCTTCACTTGCTTTCACTGCGACATCATCATCATCATGGCATTATTTCTACGTGTCGAAGATCACAAGCAAATCTCAGAGAAGATATTTGTGTAAATAGTGTAAGGTTTATACAGAACATCTACATTTACAAATGTATAAAGTGCTTGATTCCGAAAGTTAAATTTGTCTCCAAAGTGACCAAATCCTCGTCAGCGTGTGGCTACGTAAACCTCAACGAAATACCAGAACAATGGCTCGAAGAACTGCAGCATAAATTATGAAGTCGGAGAGAGTAAAACGTTTCTTTTCTCTGCAGCGAAACAACCAACTCGGGCCTAGGCCGTTATTTTTTTTTTTAAAGTTTACTAGTCACCACAAAATTAGATATACACACTCGATACGACTCCCCTGAACGAGTGATCAGCTCGTAACAAAGGCCGCTACCTACAAAACAAACAACACACGAACATATATGACCTGAGCGGGATTCAAACCTGCGATCCCAGCAGTCAAGCGGCTGCAGAACTGCGCCCGAGACAGCACGGTCACCACGATCGGCGAGTGTAAATTCCGCAAGGCACAATGAGAGTTTCCTACATCAAACTAAAATGTAAAAAAGTAAAACATGAAAAGATAACCCGCTCTTGGTTACTAGTGTCCTCGGAGGAGCGATGTGCTCTCATATCTTACAAACGTGTAATCTAGACCCGCGTCAGCACACGCAGTTCAAGTACTGCCACATTCTGCGCCGCACATTTTAACTTCACTCTAAAATGCACTGCATGACCGAATTGCTTCTAATGTTCCTTGCAGTGTGACTTTATCCACCAACCATCTACTTCCACTTCTATTTGTTTCGAATATTTCTCTTAGGCCGCCACAAAGCTGTACTCTGAATTTCCAAACTTAACCTAAATTAAGACCTATAACCTGTTATTCCCAAGATCGAAACTGGCACAAATCATATAGGACACAATCACTACACGACACCCAGTCACGAATTCAATGGAATGTACAAAATTCCCTAAGGGCCCTAAAGTCTCCTACGAAAGCGCGATGTAAGGTCCGGGTGATGTTTTCCCTTATCTTGTGGGTTTTTTAACGACGCTATCAGTAAATATCATGCCTACAAATGACAGGCCAATTCATGAGGAAATAAAAAGAATTTGGAATGAAGCGTTAGTGCCCTAATCAGGTTGACATCCAGAATCTCAGTCAGGTCAGTCCCTGGCCCGGTCAAGATTCCAACCAGACACCTCCCAGTGTCTACAGCATTACAGCCTCGTCGACCTGTTCGCTGAATCCCGTGAGCAATAATGTCACAGATTGTTACTGAGAGACAAATGAACGGCGGCAGAGCAATGTTGAGGTGGTGATGAGATGGTAATGTGTTACACGAATGATGTTTTCATAAAGCCGCAGCCACGGTTTGACGGCAGCTGCCGTAATACTGCAAGATTACGTCTTTGTCTTTAACGCAGTTAAGCAAGCGCACAGTAGACATGCCAAGACATGCTGTATTCGGCCAAATTCAGATACGCAAGTCAGCTTTAGGAAACACGTTGAACGTATGTTGGCAAACATTCAACAACGCTGTTCACCACATTTCCTACACTTCTTTTAATGCCGACCTCTTAGACTACGTAAAATGATTATGTAATCCTACCTCACCAAACGCAAATAAACAGCATTAAACATCAATGCAACGCACATCTTCTGATTGAGTCGTGCAGTTTCCAAATTGTATGCTCGTTATTTTGCATTTGAAGTTGGTCTTCACGTTTATCCATTACAGACATAAGACTATTAGTCCAAAGACTTAATCAGGAGAACAGGTATCGTAATGTACGCAGTCGTGGATTGCATTATTAAGAACTGAATATATGGAACGGAGTCACTTTTGACAAGTTAAAAATCGCTCAACTTATCGAGACATTTCCTACCCTAACTATGAGCCAGATGAATCCAGTCCATTTCCTCACAATTTAAGATATTTCTTTTACTACGAGCCATCCCGTTGTGTTGTAATAACAAAGTGATATTTATTACCGTCTAAAAACACAACAATATCCTCAATAATATAACGGTAATAAATATTTATTATTACAACATAACGGGATGGCAAGTATTAAATTTTTAGCCAGTCAAGTTCATTCCATCAACCAATATAAGAACATCAGAACTAAGGTCTTGAAGTGTTGGGCTAATATATACTTCAATCGACAGTGTCTAATCAAGAAAATCACCCCCAAATATAGCCTATAAGTTAACTAAAAAGTTTTTTGTCATATTACTGAGGACATTTTTGTGTTTTTAGACGATAATAAATGTCGCTTTATAACGATAGTCCGTCAGATCCATTGCAATGCAATGCCACCCCCCTATAATCTTGTACATAAAGCCAACTTGGTGTACAGTTTTTCTTAGTACGTTTATTTCTTTTCTCTACATGTTTCGGGCGACTGTGCGCCCATCATCAGGAGGAATAACTGTATCTTGCGACACTTGGTTTTTGTCACTCTGTATGGATGACTGTCTGGTATGCCGGTTCCAACCGGCATTTTACTTTCCGGTAAAGAAGTATATCCTACATACTGCAGTTGACACCTCTACTACTAGCACAACGGAACAACTGATACAAGTCAGCAAAAGCACTGTTTTGCTTCCTGCAAGATCGAGACATGGACCATTCAAGTAGATGACAAGCTGTTATATCGATCTTGAATTAACGATAGTCGTGTACAAGATCAGTTCAAGGCAACTGCAAAGGGTGCTTCGTTTCAAGCGTAGTTCCACGTATCTGACGAAATACAAAACTACTTATGGATATTGGCCTAACCACCTTCGGATTTAAAATATTAATGTTCCTTCCCATGTCGGTATCCCGTCTTTAAAAGCGCGGAACCTTTCGGAATTCCTCGCAGATCCACGCGGGTTTCGCGAGACGGGGTTTTGAAATCGCTGATACAGGCAGTTCAGTTCATTTTCATATTGCAGTGTAATTGATGGATATTTTTATGAAATAAATCCCTGTCCAATTACATCCCTTTGATATTCATTTCTAAACGCTCGTGCATATTTAGTACATTATTTATCAAAAATAGAGTAATTCTATCACTTCGTTCATGGAAGGAGAAGTACTGTGCAGTATTATTGTACGGTTTCCATGGGGAGAGAAACATTAAATTAGTTTCACTGTGTATAACGTGTCAGTATTCCGACATGCTACAGCGATAATCCGATTTGACGTGACGTACGCAGTTCAACCGAAATATAACAGGGCATTCCAAAGAAGTGTGTATCATCATTTAATCCGCAAAAATGACACAATGGATTACATTCGTAAACAAATACATTATTATTAATCCACGTACCGTAAGTGACATAAATGAGCTAAAGTGAATAAATGTAATCATCACAATGACTGCGTGTATTAATGCTGCATTTTGTGCCAGTTGATTTGGATACCAATAAGTACGGCTACCTTCAATAGCGGTGTGTGTAAAGTGACGCGCTAATTACGCACAGCACAAAAGCGACGTCATTACTGTATGACACAGTAAGACTGCGTCGTCTATTTAACTCATCGTGGCACGGTTGAATACTTCATTCGTCAACGATTGGAATCGATCAACAGACAGGGCACTGTGTTAGTTAATAAAGAACGCACGTACACAAAACAGCGTCCGGGTTTATATCATGATAGACGCTTAATTTAAATAACAGGCTGAGTCGCGCTGTAGAGTGCCGGAAGTGTAGTTGGGAAGCTTTCGGTGGTATGGCGGGCGGGGACGGAAGGGGGGGTGGCTTTGCAGGCGTTCGCCCAGAACCAGCTATACGTTGGCCAGGACGATTTGCATGGGGCGAGAAGTCAAAGTAAATTTTATGTCTATTACACAATGGACTCTAAAAAAGTCCGAAAACTCTCACTGCTGACAAACCCCCTCACAGAAGTCAGCAACTACTTCCTTGCAGAGTGCCATCCACCGTACATTAAAAATCTGCTACATAGTATAACTGCAGCGGCTCAGTTTGGTTACGACTGGGAGGATGAAAGAGGGGGCGGCCTGATATTCCACTGTAGATAAACCGGAAGACTATAGAAACCGGAGACTTTCCGAATGCAGGGCAGAAACTGGACTGAGACATTCACTTGCTGCTTTGTTTTG
>Ga0123357_10014160_pt1 | contig 10395 bp, 5 predicted proteins | sample TergutEmb28metaG_FD_89873 | JGI IMG/M metagenome (GOLD analysis project Ga0123357, IMG submission 89873) | Embiratermes neotenicus P4 segment gut microbial communities from Petit-Saut dam, French Guiana - Emb289 P4 | ecosystem: Host-associated > Arthropoda: Insects > Digestive system > Gut ... | reverse complement strand
TACCGCGCTGTAAACACTTTTCATCTCGGTTATAAAAACCAATCAGTTTATGCTGTAAGTGGCACAAGTCGCTGTTTGTTCTCAGATAAATACAAAACACATAAATACAGTGTGGGCAGAGCTAGAGTTGTTGAATGTTAAAATGTTGGTGCATCACGTAACCAGTAGGCTTTAAAAGGTTAAACATTGTAAGCCATGCCCCACGACGTGTAGCAATGTCTGAGGATAACAATGTGGTACAAAGTGGTTCTGGTAGGCATTTAAAATTCTTGAACTTGAGACTTCACGCCAACCCCGACTGAACTATGTGGTCTGGTCTGTATTTTTCCATAAGTGTAGGTGAATGTGACTGGCCAGGTACCAAATTTTGCCTCCTGTGGAATCATACCAAATTACATATAGGGCTTTGATACCTTTATGTGGAGCCCACGTCAAGGGAGTGAGTCATAATTGAATGTAGGTTTTTATATTTCCATATGTTTTCTTATGTATACACTTATCCTGTGTAAAATGTAATCACGTGTACATTCTTTAGTGGATGCTTTTAACTGAAATAGGTTGCTGGAGCTGGATCACAACCACAACCCTGGCTTTGGGACCACACTGGTACTATTCCCAAAATGATCCTCATTCCTTGTGGCCTTTTTTGGTTAACTTAAATATATTTCCTGCAAATCTGATGTCAAAATCACAGAGGATGGGGGCTGTTGGCACTAGTGATTCACCATAGTGATTCACACTATCACAGGAATACACTACAGAACAGGAATCCATCTTAATGTAATGGAACAAGCTGGCTCCAGTGGTGATGTTTACGACTTGCATGTGGTATGCGGCCGGGCTGAATCACTACCAGGTCAAGAGCTACTGTGAATACGGCTCTTAGAGTTTTTTCTTTGCCACTCCATATAAATTACAGGGTAGTACCTCAAATAGACCCATGACAGCTTCCCCCAGCAACCTTCCTGATTCATTACTTACTGATCATCCTAACACTCAATGCTATACGTGTATAATCTGTGCTGCTGATGTGTCATGACATAAACCACAGACAAACAAAACAAAAGTGACAATAATATGTATTACACGAAATCTTCAATGTCCCATGTCTACAAATACTCATTAACAGTGGTAATTAATACACATTTGCTTGATCAAAATGCTGTAACTAACTAAATAAGTAAACAGATAAATAAATAAGCAAATAAATAAATCTTCCTACAAAGTGTTCAGATTGCCGTGTCTATTTGTTTTATTACCTGTAAACATCTGCTTTATCTGGATTTATATGTCTACATGTAACACACATATATTGTTAATTTTATTCTGCTTTCTTGTTTCTCTCTTTCAAACTCACTACGCTTTATAATTTTTTTGCAATGAGAAAATTATGCATACCAAATAAAAGATGCTTATCTTGTATGAAAGAAGGATACACACTTATCCCAGCACTCCTGATAGTGCCAGAAGCACACATAAAACTGTTTTTGAAATAATCAACTACTGCACCACATTAAATCATTTCCACATTATTAATCCTCTAACTTTTCAGAGTTTCTGACAGAAAACAGAAAGTAACTGCCAGCCTTGCATGGTGAGTATAAAGAGACAAATATAGTGTGTTCAGTTAAACACTGCTATACACACTGTGTTCAGCAGGTAGCGACATTATCACAGTGAGTTGACACATATGGTATAACCCAACTTTAGCAACTGTTTATGACACATTCTGACAAGGATATGTCTCGGCATTTCTGGAAGTGCAGTAATATGTCACACAATGTTCATCGCAACCATAGCCCTCCTTAGAGTGACTTAACAAAAATACAAATTCAGTTCCAATACTTCTTGATTTTCAAGATCATGATCCTGACATAAGTATCATCTCCAGTTCAATCAGTGAAGAATATGCATTACTTTAGCGTGCACTCTTAAAACTCTGGCACTAGAGTGCGATAATTACCCACTCACAAACAAGCGAATATACTTCACAAACACATTAGTGCCATAAAACTGCATTACATGAGTGTGTTCTAACAGCATTAATCAATTATAATTACAAAGGAAAGCATTATGCGATTGTGTCACTTTAGGAGACTGACCCAGCTCCAGACAGCAACACATAAAGCACTGTTCTTTCAGAATTATTGGTTCCCAGTGAACTGCAACATTCTTGGTCCTTACCAATACTGTTATAATTATGCAAGTCAAACAGTTCATAAAGACAGGCAGATATGTGAAGTGTGTAAAAGAGAGGCACTGTGTGTTCTTAAGTGAAAAAAATGTGACTTACATTTCATCATTTCAAAATAACTACTAACCTGTTCTGTAGGTGTGTAGTTGGGTTGTTTGATTATGTGCACTTTGTCTAGGAAACTGCAACAAAGGAGAACAAGTATTATACACATGTCCAATATAATTTGGAATATCCCTGCAAGTACACAAGTACAACACAGTACAGAATATCCTTCACAATACATGCAATCTTGTTATAAAATATTTCACACTAAAAAGTAATATATTTGGTATTTCGAAACCCCTCCCCCTTCACCCAAATTTATTTTGACATGGTCAAGACGTGCTGAAATATAGGAACATTATTTATCTGGTAACTCACAACCAGCACAGTATGCACTATTATTCCAGCTTGCCAAATAAGGGTGTCTACACAGTTCCATGCCATCAACTGCAGGTAATATCAGGCTTTTACTAACCATATTTAAACAGTTCTCAAAATGTCTTCCTTTGGTTCCCATACAAAAGTCACACCTAACAAACAAACTGTTCATTCCACATCAAAGTTCTGCTGGTGAAACAGAAAACACAATATCCTGAATGTTGTCTGTTGGACTATCTCCAGTGTGAGAATTATTATTAAACACTTGATCCTTTAACATGCCCAAAAAAATAAAAATTGATTGCATGGTTTCGGATCTGGCAAACAAGGAGGCCACAATCTCCGTTTACTATTCTGCCACCATAAATATCCTGTAAACAACACACACCACTTCTTTACAATGTGAGCTGTTGCAATGTCCTGCCGATAAAAGGGCCATAGGTACAATGGACTATTGTAATCGGACAGATGTTCAAAAAATGGTGTCAGAATGAAACACAGTGGTATGAACTCATGGTCTCAGGAAACAAATTGCGCCCAATAATTTCTGCTGCACTCACAGAACACCAAACACCAACCCTAACACCATATAATGGCACTCTGTGGATAACAAAAGAATCCGGTTATTCTGAAAGTTCACATTCCCTCAGAAGTCAAAACCAACCTTCCACACTATAGAGCATGGGTGCATGTGCCCCATCAAGGTACCAGTTCATAAATTTCAGTCTTGCTTCATGATGTGTTGTAGAGTGTCTGACCTGCAGAGGATAAAAATGAAGCAATTCTGTTGCACTTCACACTGACGATGCAGCCATGCCCTTATGCTCTGCAAGTTCAATCATCAATTTCCTTTTCAACATCTCCAATATAACATAAATTTCATTTAATTTTTCCTCTGAGTGTCTTGAGTGTTCTCCTCCTGCCTAGAACAAAACCTGCCACTCACACCTTTTCACATATTCGTAAAATATTTTCCAATCTGGATTAAGTGCATCACACAACTGTAGTACGAATATATAACGGCACTTCTTGTAGGAACTGACTCAGTATACAGTATGATACAAAAAAAAATAAGCCCCACTCCAATACTGAGTTATTCAATAAATATTCTGAGTAGGCTACTCAGGAAAGCTGAACAGATTTTTGTGTACCACCACCACGACAACTACTACTACTACTAAAGGCAAAATCCCGTTACAGGCCCGGTGTGGCCCAGAGGGTGGGTAGAGGTATAGCTCTACTCTTCCATGACCGCGGCACTAGAAGGGGGTCAGTGGTCAGATGCACGCCCCGGCTGCACTTTACCCTCGGGAAAGACCCGGTACCCATTTTACAGGAGGCTGGGTGGGCGCCAGGGCCGGTCGGGACGGGCGAAAAAAATCTCGTCCCTACCGGGATTCGATCCCGGACCGTCCAGTCCGTAGTCAGTCGCTATACCGACTGAGCTACTGCCGCCGCCACACGCGCACACACACATTGGTGCACAAATTCCGGGTGCCAGGTCTCCGTGGGACTAAATTTTGTACAGTGGCTCCTAATATTGGTAGGTCATCAAAACGGAACTTGCTTGTCACCCTCATGGCGCCTAGAATTTTGAGGTGGCCCCTACATTTTTGTAAACTTTGTGCAACCCTACACACACACACACACACACACACACACACACACACACACACACACACACACACAGGGTGTACTGGGAGGAATCTGCCACACTTCGAGCGAACGTTCCATATGTGAAATTACCTCATTATAACCAAACATACCTACATGTAGTACATCTAAAGTTCAAATTAATATAAATTTGTGAAACCTACAATTTTTATTTAATCACCGTACCTCATAAATGAAAAAAGGTGCATCAGTCGAAACACAACTTCACTTCTTTTTACGAAAGAGAATATAAGTTGTGTTTCGACGGATGATAATCGTTTTTCGCTTCGGTTTTATAAATATCACCACACTTCAACCTAATACAGACATAAATCATACAGTAAACCAATTCGCCAATAATATTTCATCATGATGTTTTGTGAGTCAGCTGGCAGAATCTCGCGGGCAGGTGAACAGGCGTTTTTTTAACAGGCCTGACAACCTCTCTCTCTCTGCTAACGGGCGCGGGAACGCGCCGGTGAGTGGCCTGGTTGGTAGGAGCATAAGATAAGCTTCTACCCCACGGACAGAAACGCGTTGTTGAGTGGCAGTCGACGATTACGAAAGGGGTTCTTGACATAAGCATTAAATCATCCTGCCACTTCCGTGTGCTGCACCTTACGCATGGCGCATATACGTCGGGTATGCGCCGCATTACGTTTCGGCCAACGACGGACCGCATATACGACTGTGGTGCCATAATATTATAATACTTGTCACTGTGTTACAGTTGCCTACAGTATTCAGTACAATAACATGCTGCACAGGTTTGTGGTCTAGGAACAATAGGCTATACCATATAGTCTAGGTGTGTAGCAGGCTATACTGTACTAGCTAGGTTTGTGTAAGTACACGTTCGCACGACGACGAAATCGCCTAACGACGCATTTCTCAGAACGTATCCCCGTCGTTAAGCGATGCATATGGTACGCAACCGCTGATCTGCTGAAGCCACTCACACACAAACGCAAACAGGCGTGGGGGTTTACGCCTGGCTTGCAAGCAACAATATCGAGGTATGAAGGAGTGCAGTTCTATGCGAAAGGACCAGTCACGTGGAGCTATGCACAACATTCCTCCTGAAACGTTCGGTTTTCGAGATACATATCACCGAAAATGTGGATGCAACGATAAGGCACCCTGTTTCATGTACTCAGGAAACACAGTACACAGTACGGCTGACTTGTGAGTGGTCACACAGAGCGGGATACAGCAACATGCAAGTGAATTCACACTACACCATCCTGCTCCACGTCAACCAGATGCTCATGCGTTTCGACGACCACTTTTGAAAGCAAGTCGTCGACCGAATCTATGAACATCAGCCAATACATCTGCATCTGCTGATCAAGAACCGTGGAGACGCTAGCGCAACATTGCGCGAGAATCGGGAGTATCCCGGCCCGGGGTTCCTCGAAGTGCTCTTCTAAGTCAGTTGGATCCATACGGCTTCTCGCGGACGAACATGTTTCCAGACTATCGTCCTCTTCAACTATCTTACGCATAACTACAAAACGGATATGCTTTTATAATTTCACACCTTGCATCACTGACGGTGACACGTGTCTATAATATTCGCGGCTTATTTTAACAAGCAATCACACTATGGACAGCTTGTGAGGGAATTTATTTTTACTCTGTATGAACGAACAGCTAATATATGTTAAGATATTCACAACGAACTGCCAGTTTTCTTGCCTTTGTGCTGGACGGTATCCAAACAGTGAGCAAGATCACTTTCAACTGCAATTATTTCCAGTCCATCCAACTCTTCCTGACTTCCTGTACGCCTTAAGTAGCTTTCTATGAGTTTCGCCTTTAAAAAAAAAAATTCGTTCAGCTGACGCTACAGAAACAGGCATGCACACTAAAGACATGAGGAGGAGGGCCACAAGTGGAAATGTATTGCTACCTTTTGCCATTAAGTATACTTCAGCGTCAACAGAGAGCAGCTCACTTCTTCACGCAAAATTTCTGATTAAATTTCTGATTCTTCGGCCAACGCAGGTCCAGCCACATCTGATGTGGGAGTTGCACTGGCCGGACTTTCACGGCCATCCTGCATTTTCTGCTTGCCTAGTATTCTTTCACAATACATAAAGCACTGAAGAAAATGTTGGCACGTTCACACATCTTAATGAAACTTTCATTTCGCGAAACCTTAACACACGGGACAGCTTCTACAGTATCTAAAGCAATCACGTCAGGGTTCCAGTGCCTCAAAGAGCTTGCAGCAAAAGCAGCAAAAAAAAAAAAAAAATCCTTGAACTACCGTTTTGTAACTTGACTGGCAGGAAAACGAACATCTGGCTTATCTGCACATAACCGGAGGACCTACGGTCAAAGCTGCAATTCTGAAGTTATGACAACTTGTGGTCAAGCCGCGGGATCTGCAAAGATATCATACGGAGGTGTGCACGACGTTTCTGTTGCGAGTTCTTCTTCCAATTCAGTTGCGGTCCGCGAGGTAGTACTATAATTGACAGGATCCGTCTTAAACGGATCACTATTTCCAGAAATAAGCAAAGACGAAGGTTCACCACTAGTACAGGCCAGTTGAAATATGATGGCACAAGCGCAGAAACCAGATTTCGTCTTTCGGCGAAACGGACGAGTCCATTTAAATCAGCGGGGGATGTCAGTTCAGTCGACTACTGGCAGCCGAGGTGTGCGCACCAGCGGTAGTAATGCTGGATACACTATGATCCGAGGTAGTGCGAAGAGTACTGGCTACCCACTGCACTCGCCAGTTTCCCCTTCACTTCCCTCCCGTGCGTCACCGTGTGCCATCACATTTCAACTGGAGTCTAATACTAATCTCATGAGCTTAGACACTGGGTTTGAGAGAAGTTTATTCAGGGACAACTGTTTTTTTTAATCGTACTGCACCTTCTTCATTGTCCCCTACTCAATACCATATCAATACTTCCTCCCCATAGTTTCAGTTTGTTATATTTTACACTTTAAGACATTCCCACAAACACAGCGAATTTTCTGTCCCTTCAGTGGACCTTCATGCTGAACCGAAATGTAAATACACAACTGTGGTTTTCCTACAAACAAATCCCTCCGCGTGCTATTATTACGCCGTACTTCTCGTACTTAATGTTGCTAAAACAAAATTGTCGTTTCTTAAAGTAATGTCGTTAATACACTAGCTTTCAGACTTCACTAACACCAAATCGCTGTATTTCTGAAAATAACCTTATCACCATGCAGACAATGGTAATGTAACTTCATGACTTCCACAAGCAAATCCGTTGTACACGGATACGTGTTTAAATTCCAGAAAGATAACTGCTTTAAAAATAAAAATAAAAAAGGAAACATCAGCTCAGAATAAAATTAAAACATCTACTGCATAGTGCATGAGTGACTTAACAGACTCGGATTAAGCGTATTTCCACAGCAGTTTACACCCAGAACACGAGCATTTACATACAAAATACTAACTGCAACATGCCTTTTCTCCCATCTCCCCGTCCTCGTCCGATGTAACCTCGTGCAGTTACTTGAACTGCGACAGCTTTACACCGGCCTTGGGCCCAACTAGTTAGCATTATCAGCACAATTCCGAAGTTGGTGTGTTCCAATCAACTGTAACCTCCCTTGCTTTTCTTTGGCCTTCCCAACAGCAGTTACAAAGTCAAAACAAAACGGGGTAGTGGCCGAGCATCATTCCCTCCCACCAGACCATTACGAACAGGAAATGTGTCCATGATTCAGAGAGAAGCACGTACAGTACCTGTCCAATAACTGTGGGTCTATAAATAGCTGAAGTTATCCTATTGTACTTCTGTTTTATCAACTACCGGACTCCGAATATGCCATCAGCAGTTGTTGTATTACGTAAAAGGCCACAGTAAGGATTTACAGTAATTTTAATTTTAGTATTAAGGGATCCGTTCAATACTTGACAACTTGTAATGTTCACACTTTTCAGGATCAATCTAAACTTCAAACAACTAAGTTCAGACACATAATTCAGTCTGTTGAACATCGCTAGCCTCAAAAAGGTCTGCAGCTGCCAAAGTACGAATTTCTTTCTTATGCATTCCTACTGTTTCCCCTGAAGTGACTTTCTCTCTTTCTTTCTTATTCTGACGTTTTCTATCAACTCACTGTACGTGTAGTCAGTAACTCTCTCTCTCTCTCACACACACACACACACACACATGGTACGACTCCTCTGGGCGAGAGATCGGCCCGTCGCTGAGACCACTGACAAAATCTTCACCATAAACATACATCCATGCCGCCGGTGGGTTTCGAACCCGCAATCCCAGCAAGTGAGCGGCCACAGGCGCACCGCACGGCCAACGGGATCGGCCCGAAGTGCTTCTCACGCCCTAAATTATATGTACTACCTTCATTTTCTAGGTCAATCAACGCTATCAGCTCTTCTTACACCGATCTACCACATAGCTACATCGTTCGTTTGTACTATGTCAGACTTCGTTCTGCTTCTGTTTTGATATTATAGCAGCGCTTTGCAAACGATGATAAGCATACCACTGGTGGTAAGTGGATAGTAGCCTCGTGGGGCACCAAAAAGTTAGGAATTATATTACTCAATAATTATTTTTTATAAATGTTAATTTCATGTTAAAACTGTTTTAAATGTATTGCATGTAAAGAAAAACATTCATAAAGTGCATGCTCAAGTACTATTTCACTATTCGAATATCAAAAGACTCTCCTCTGTCGCCTAATCGCGACTGACGACCGAAAAGTGTAACATATTCGTAGACGTCATACTGCGTGACATACCAAAGGCACTGAGGATCCTAGAATGTCCTGGTTATTCTTCTTGGGTCTTCAATTACGTCTCTAGAGGTCACTACAGAGGGACAGTTACGCAAAGCTGGCTCCAGAACAATGCATTTCATTAACCCTTGCAAATTTATCATCTGGTTGCAATACTTAGATGGTGAAATGTGAAGGGGCAGAACGGAAATATTTTGCGGTCTACTAATTCGAAATTCCGCCGACTGGGTATAGCAGCAAGGAAGGCAGCATTGAAATATTTATTCCTATTTTTCTAAGATACTACCGCCAGCTGAAAACAAGAACTAAGCCTGTGCAGAGGATCAGTACTGTGTTCACTGTGTAACCGGAATAATTTTATTTCTTTTTTAATTGGAGCCACCCCGACGTGTTTTCACTAAATATTCTAAGTTTGTTCAGTCAAATAAATTAGTTGTTTTGACTGAGCAAACTCTTGGAATATTTGGAATTGTTTGACCTTATCATTTTTCTTTTGGCTTACTGACTACCCCTCCTCGTTTGCACTGTTGTTCAGTAAGGATAGATGCGTAGCATATTCTGTAGAGTTGTGGAAGTTTGTTATTGATATATCACAGTCTGAGCATAAGTTTCGTCCGAATTCTTGAACTGGACAATCAGTGCATTGTGTACTACTTTTTTTGCGTTAGTGCAATTCAGAATGGATAAATTATTAATTGGAGGGGGGGGGGAGGTCAAAATCCAACCGGAAAGCACAGACATTACATCAGCTACCGTTGTCAGACATATAAAACCAGACGAAGGACCTGCAACGAAACTGCCTGCAGCTGGAATCGGACTTGACACTCACTTCTAGTACTCAGCCGCCAAGAACCACAAGTATAAATCTCCTGTTAAAGGTTACCCAGGTCAAAAGCGCAAGTCTCCTGTTACATGTTACCGAAGGCACAAGCGTATGTCTCCTGTCACACGGTACTCAGATAACAAGCGCAAATCTCCTGCTCAACGTTGCCAAATCGGAAAGCCTCCTGTTATACGGTACCCAGGTCTCAAGTGTAGCCTCCTGTTAAACGTTACTCAGGCCACGTGGTTACGTCTCCTATCAAACGTTGCCAGACTGGAAGTCTCCTGTCACAGCGTACGAAGGGTTCAAGTTATGTACGTCTCCTATTAAACGTTACTCAGGCCACGTGGTTGTCTCCTATTAGACGTTGCCAGATCATAAGTCTCCTGTTATAGGTACCCAGGTCTCAAGTGTACGTCTCCTGTTAAACGTTGCCAGATGGGAAGTCTCTTGTTACACGTTACCCAAGTCCCAAGGGTACGTCTCCTGTTAAACGTTGCCAGATGGGAAGTCTCTTGTTACACGTTACCCAAGT
>Ga0123357_10014159_pt1 | contig 10396 bp, 8 predicted proteins | sample TergutEmb28metaG_FD_89873 | JGI IMG/M metagenome (GOLD analysis project Ga0123357, IMG submission 89873) | Embiratermes neotenicus P4 segment gut microbial communities from Petit-Saut dam, French Guiana - Emb289 P4 | ecosystem: Host-associated > Arthropoda: Insects > Digestive system > Gut ... | reverse complement strand
CCTTATTTCTTCATGTAATACACTTACCACTTTTTCGTAAGATAAAAGCTCTACATACACTTTGTGTAGTTCTGCACTTAGTTCATCACAATGATTGCATGAATCATATTTTTTTACACCCAATTCACCATTTGTATCATGTGAATGATTCGATTCACTTCCTACACCGCCAGCCATCTTGAAACATTTTTCAACTGTGCATAAAAACAACAAAAGCTGCCTACCTGTGAATAATGCCACAATTGTGTAGAAACTCAATGGCCAAAATAAGCTGGGCCCCATAAAACTGTGCTGTTACTTCAGGGAATCGCCCATTCCTCTTGCACATGGACTTCATCAGGCCTATAAATTATATACGAAACAAACTGCGTGTGAGCTGGTAAGGCGGTGAGCGTGCGTTGGTATGTGGTATCCTGGACGGGGGTCTTTCCCCATTGTCACTGCCTTTGTTGGCGCTGGAGGGGGAGGGGTCCGGATGGCGATTAGCAGGTCTATACGCCTCACATGTAGGAAATGATAGAAAAAAAAAAACTATGTGAGCGGGAACATGTGTGTCATGATCACTATCTGGGGTGCCCTGAGCGGTACTTACGTGTGGCGTTGGAGATCAGTAGTACAGACGCCTTGTGCTGCCGCGAGTTACGCTTTCAGTTCGGTACTTACAAGCTTTACCGGACATTGTTTTTAGTATAATGATACTACCCTCGATGTCACTTAAATATCCAGTGACAGAAGGGAGAGGAAAAAGTGACTGACTGCTCACTATGCCTGTGTGTGTTTCTGTGTTCAGTCATCCATGCGATTGTCTGGATAACTTGTGGTTAATAGTTGGGAGAGTAGGCAAACCCGCTCGACGGTAAGATTTTAACCATGGATCAGATTTTAACTTACTATGCTTCATGTTGCATTGTGGGTGTTTCCTTCAAAACGCGGAGAGTAGTGGGAACGGAATAAGGAAAACCTGAAGCAAGGAAACGGAAATAACAGCGACACTCGCGGTGGTGAGCGAAAGGTTGGAGTCACGATTGTGTGGCATACCCCACATGGCTTTATATGTGTGGAGGTAAATTATCTTCTCCTATGCTGTCTGAAAGTATGAAGATTAAAACACGCAGAACTATAATTTTGCCTGTTGTGTTACATGTATGTGAAACTTGGTTAATGGAAGAGATTGGGGTGAGGGGTTTGAGACTGTGGTGATAAGGGAGACATTTGGCCCAAAGAGGGAGGAGTAGTAGCCGGAGGCTGAAGAAAATTGTCTAATGAAGAGCGTAATCATTTTTACTTTTACGAAATGTTATTAAGGCGCTGAAGTCCAAGATTTTGAGGTGGGACATGTGGCAGATATGGGAGAGCAGAAAAATGCATATGGGGTTTTTGTAGGGTACCATGGAAGAGTCAGGCATAGATGAGAGAATAATATCAAAATGTATCTTGAACTAGGATGGTCCAGACTGGATTCATCAAGCTCAGGGCAGGAACAAGTGACAAGGTCATGTGAACATGGTACTAAACCTACAGGTGCCATTAAATGTAGTGAATTTCTTAACTAGTTGAGGAACTGTTAGTTTCTCAAGAAAGACCCTGCTCTGTGGGGTTATTTAGATAATTAGAAAATTATCCTTGCACTCCCATTTTTGGAACTACAGTAATATTTAAAAAATTCAAAATAGACCAACTAAACATTAAGGGTTGTACATAAAAATCTTTGCTGATGATCACCATTAGTTCCAGAACAGAACAATTTAATTTTGAGAAGAACTGAATAAAATTGTGACATTGACGAGAATGAAATGCCTTGCAAATTACTACAGTCAGGTTTTCTTCTCATTTTAAAAACATGTACAGTAACAGTTGTTTGCCCACATTATCCATGTAGTCTGTGGCAGAATTTACTCTCATCTTCCTCACAGACACTGTGACAGTGGGTTTTAATCCCACACAGGGTATGGTTGTATGTTTTCATATTGTCAGTGTTTGTGTTGTCTGTGTAGTCCATTGTAAGAACAGCCCCTGCCAAGGAATGACCCCCTATCCAAGGAGTCCTGCAAAGTATCTTATCAGCACATTTAGAAATGCAGAAAATGGAAGTCCTTGGGCTGCACTGAAGTGCCGTTGAAGGAGAAGAATATAATTACATTAGTGTTGGTATTATGCCTTATTGCAAGGAGGTACCTTAAGGTTCTAAATCTGTGAAAGCAGTGTCATTCTGTTTACCATTTGCTATGTTAAATTTATAGTTAATGTAGTGAAATGGCATTTGTTTCAGGGTCCACATGGGGATAAACATTCAATTTCATCACTGAAATGGGGCTGTGGTTAATTTTATTAACACTTGGTATTGTATTACATACATCTTTTTCTGGAATTTTATATCCACGAGAATCTGAGAGTCGAGAGGTAGTTTCATTAGATGGTATCTGGAAGTTTCGTGTATCCCCAGCTGAAGCTCAGGACAAGGGGTTTGCAGAAAAATGGTTTTCCACAAATTTTGAAGAGGTAAGTGCTCTACTTTCACAAATTCTAGAAATATGAGAAGTAAAGGCTACTTGAAAATTAGTGAAAAAAGAACATGGAGTAACATTGCTAACTTCTGAATTCAAAGATTAAACATTACAGTCTTCTAGGATGTGAAACAGTGTCGTACCTTTGTGACATACCAGTATTTCATTGGAACCTGTCTGCCAAAATGTATTGTGCCACATTTCTGGGATGTGTTACTACTGTGAGGATCTCGACATTACACAAGTTAGCTTTAAAATGGGTGGCAGTTTCTCTGAAATAAATGGTAGTGTCTAAGTCTAGAACCCCAAACTGTATCTATTATATGAGAAATAAGGTACTGTGTGTACATATCAGAATTGTTGCATTGTATGAGTCACAGTTTAGTTTTGCGGGTGTAATTGGTTTTTAGTTTCTTGGGGCACTATTCCATTTTCATATGAAAATTGATAAATCCTATCCCTAGAAATCTGTAGTAAAATTTTTATTACAGATTTCTTTCTTCAGGTTCAGAAATAGACAGGTTGTATTACCATACCTTCTTCCATTGTATTTCAAATGTAGTAGGAATTTATTTATATAGTGAGGACGTATGTAAGACTGGTGATGACCATGTTTTGGTGATGTAGGATGCTGTTGAAAATATCTAAATTAGAGAAATAAAAATAAATACTGTTTATGTTGCTTTTGAAACAAGTTTGTAAATCATTCATTGGACCACTAGTAACATTATCAGAATTATAGGACTCATTTTGATGAAACTCAGCATGGTAAATCTAACATTTTGTCAAAGCATTTTGATTTCAGTTTAGTTTAGTCCATTTTAAACCCAATTACTCTTATTAGTCTCAAGACATTTTTTTTCATGTCTTGCTAATTATTCACCTGCAAAGAGAACGTCTTGAATGAAGACGTAGTCATCCATAAAATACTCTTTGTATGTTGTACAGTACTTGCATAAATATCACATATTCTGATGAGAACCATGATAACCATGGTACTGATGATAACAGTTATGACAACAAAGCCATAACAAAATCAACCTACAATTATGTGTGTTTGATCAATGTCACTGTGCAGTTTTTCATTATTGCTGTACCTAATATCATCTAGATATGTATAAGAAAAGCATTATATGCATAGACAGCAGCTGGGCATCATGCATAAATGAAACACATCATTTTGATCTCACCCCTATTATTTATTTGTTCATTCATTTGCCTGTTCTTCTGTCATTTCTTGTGAGTTCTGTAATACTAAAACATTTGGATTTCTGTATTAAGAATTTGTTCTTGTTCTTTAATCCTGTAACAAATCAAGAGGAAAAATGAGGGGAATTACACAAATGATTACGTTACTTTTACCACTGATATAAGTCACAGATCTTGAATACAAATGTTTGCAGTGGATACAGATGCCTGTTCCATCCAGTTATAATGATGTAACTATTAATTCTACTGTACGTGACTTTGTTGGTTGGGCATGGTATCAGCGTGAGTTCTATCCCCCAAAGCGTTGGTGGATAGATGAACGACGTGTTGTGCTGCGGTTTGGAAGTGTTCATTATACAGCACTAGTGGTAAGTTGTACAGTTGTAAGTTAGTACAGGTAAAGGCTACTATAGTAAAAAAAAAAATAATTCTGAATTGCAGCTGACATTCTTGTTTATCATTAGTATGGGATTCAAACTTTGTGACTTTTGAAGTTCTCATAGCAGTGTTGCAATTCCAGTCCTTTGAGATGTGAAGCTATGTTGAAGGCATTATGATCTTCAAAACGTGGGAACTACTCACCCAGCAACACTATCACATCCTAGAAGGCTGGAATCTTCAACAGCAAATCCACTGACTTCTAGCAAAGTCAGTGTCCAGTGATATGTTTTGGATGTTTGAATTTATATTCTGAATAATTTGATTCATAATTTGGTATTCACATTCTAAAGAAGAGTGTACTTAAAATTAAATGACTGGAAAATATATGAAATTATATCCATAGCTACTAATCACTTCAAATTATGTGATATATTTATGGCATACTGATAATCTATGTGCTGTGATAAGTGAAAATGGATATTGAAAAGGGACTAAACATTTGTATGACGGACAGTATAATCATTTTGCATGAGTCCTTCACAATTACAACACTTCTCACCTATTGTGATGTCTGTGAAACTGTTTTCAGTGGGTAAATGGTAAGAAAGCATGTGAACATTCTGGCGGACATCTGCCATTTGAAGCTGATGTTACACAGTTGCTGCTGTATGGTACTTCCAACCTTGTTACGGTGGCTGTGAATAATACCCTGAACCTAACTACTCTTCCGCAGGGTTATGTTCAATATCCCAATGATACCAAAAGGTAATGTTGCTCTTATAGCAAGTTTAATTCCTATAAATCTGTGCATGAATTCTTTGGTATTAAGAACACCCTCTTGAGATGTGAGGTTCTTGCAGTGGTGTTGCTGAAGATTCAGGTCTTCTGGAATGTGATGCCGTGTTGTTGGGACTGCTTGACTCTTGCAGATGAAGACACAATGTTCCCTCAGAATGTGAGGGACCACTTACCTGGGAACTCATGTGTTACATTCAAGAGAAAAACCTCTATATAGTCATAGGGTGCCACTCCCATTCACAATGCACGGTGTGGGGTAGCACCAACTGCAATGATAACAGGGCAGCATTTTTGGAAATTCTAAATTCTACAAATTTTGGAATTCTAAATCAAGGCAATGTTCGTACATTTTGTACTGCCAGAAGGCTAGAGGTGTTTGATATTACCCTGGGGTGCTTTGGACTCTTGGAAAGCTTTAAAAACTGGGAGGTGCCTTGTGAACCTTCCTTGTCAGATCACAGACATATTCTGTTCAATTTGGGGGGTTCCATACTGGTACATCTGATCAGGAATCCTAGGGGTACAAATTGGGACTCCTTTAGGGAGGGACTGAAGGAAAGACTGGACCAGGGTCTGAAAATAAACATGATTGATAAGGCTGGATTGGGGCTTTCAATTCGTTTTGTTCAGCAGGTTGTAATTTCAGCCTATGAGGACAGTTGTCCTCTTCAACCTGTAAATACAGGTAAATTTTCTTTGAAGTGAACTCCTAGTTTAGAGTCTCTTAGAAGAGCATTGAGGCAGGTCTTTAGTAAGAGCTGGAGGGAAAAGACTCCTCAAAGCTGGGAACTCTTTAGAGAGGCTCAGTGGATTTATAGAAAGGAGGTAAGAAAGGCCTCAAATAAAGCATGGAGGACGTTCTGTAACTTGTTAATGACTTACCCATGTCAGCTAGGTTACAGAGGGCTCTTTTCAGGGACCCAAAATTCAAGCTGGGATATCTGGTGGCTTAGAATTTCTGCTTGCAACACACTTTCATAACTTGGTAGTTACTGGGGGGATATCAGCCCCTAATGCTGCCCACTGTGCCTAACAGTGCAATTGGCAGGTGGCTATGGAGGTTTTCACATGTGGGAGAGTGAAATGGGCAATTCTTAGCCCCATATTCCTGGCCCTGCTGCAAAAGGGGCAGAGGATTGTTAGTCCTTACCTGGTCAGGATTTTTTGTGCCTGCCAGGCGGCTGGCTATGTTCCAGTCATATGGCCTCAGATTAAGGTAGTGTATACCTAAGCCTGGCAGGAGTTCCTATACCAGACCTAGGGATTTTATACCCATGTCTCACATTGTTCTTACTTAAGACCATGGAGAGGATAGTGGATAGGTATTTAAGGGCAGAGGCCCTGGCTTTCATGCCACTGTTACCGGGCTGGGAAATCCATGGAAACAGCCCTTCATCAGCTCGTGGTGTGGGGTGAGAAGAGACTTGACCAGCAGGAAACAGCCCTGGGTGTTTTTCTAGATATAAAAGGGGCTTTTAACAATGCCTCTTTTGACACCATTTATGCTGCTCTCGTCAGACATGGGGTTGCTACACAATTTTCCAGTGGATTAGAGCTCTTTGGAGGGCCACAACAATTTGTAATGACTTATTTATGAGAGTTGCAGTGTCCAGGGATTGCCTCCAGGAGGCCGTATTGTTGCCGCTCCTGTGGTGCCTGTTTGTTGATGATCTGATGGCAAGGCTTAACATGGGCTGTGTAAATACTCAGGGTTACTCTGATGACAGTTGTCTTTTGGTGGTAGGGAAATTCCAAAACATGGTGTCAGGTATCATGCAGTGAATACCAAGGTGAAGAAGGCTCACCATCTATTATGGGCCTGTAGGAATGCCTATGGTGCGATGTTGGGCTTGACACCTCCAGTGGTCTACTGGCTGTATGTCTCCATCATTTGACCTCCATCACCTTTGGATCTCTAGTTTGGTGGCCCAGCTGTCAGACGGCTAGTGCCAAGAAAAGACAGAGCAAATACAAAGATTTGTACGTTTAGGGATAATGGAGCATTGCACACTACTATGGGTGCTATGGACACACTTGCATTTTACACTTGATTTAGTGGTTCAGGGTGAGGCAAGATCAGTTGCTCATTGACTCTGGAGTCTTGGATGTTGGTCCTACTGTCACCCCAGTCGAGGGCACAGCAGCATAATGATGCAGTTTCAGAAGTCGGATCCCATATTTAATATGGGGATCGATGTAAGAAAAAGATAAAAGGCATTATGGTAGGGTCTTATCAGCACTCAGAGACAGGCTCGAAAACTGATCTCGGGCCCTAAGTGCTACTGCTAAGGCTGGGCCACTGTCCTTTAACAGGACACAGTCCAGGGTTGGAACAGGCCTCCTTACTGGATGTAATACCCTGAGAAGACATCTCTACATAATGGGGCTGATTGACAGTCCCTTTTGTAGGGGGTGTGTGGCAGAGGAGGAAACCTCAGCTCATTTTTTTTGTGTGAGTGTCAAGCCTTTGCCACACTCACACATTCCTATTAGGGTTCCTTTTTCTTGGAACGTGAGGTAGCTGGAAGTGTTAAGTCTGGGGGCATTCTGGAATTTTATTAAAGGAACAGGGTTTCCATGACTTGGACACCAGTTTAAGGGGCACAAAGGACCTGTCAGAAAGGCCTACATGCATCAGGAGCGAAAAAGCTTGAATCAGCATTCTATTCTTACTTAGTGACACAGCATCAAATCCCAGAAGACTTGAACCCTTAAAAGTACCATATTCAAACTTTTGTTTAATCTGTGTACTTTTTCATTTCTGATATCGCCAGGTAGATGGTGTATGTACGATTTTGCATACATGTAGTCTTATTAAATTTCGTGTCTTTGCTCATCATCTCATTTCCAAAACAGTACAAAGTTTTGGAAACTCCCATGTTGTTTTGGAACACTAGACAATAGGCAAAGTCCAGAAACCAAGCAAACCTACACATCAACTACTGTGAGAACTTCCCAGTGTCATCAGAAACGGCCCTCTCACGTGCCCCCACACAAGCATTGAACCTTACTCTAGCTGTAGCAACCAGAGCAGCACTGCAACTTAGAAACGGCCAACCCACATGGCTCTGCCGTCAACCAGCAAGCACTACGCTGGTAGTTGCTCAGCCCACTGCTGTGACTTGCTTTGCTCACCTGCCAAACAGAGCGGTCATTCAGGTAGTCACATCATATAAAAGGTGAGGCATTCCAAGCACGCCAGCCATGGTCCTCAGTTTGCCCACGTTGAGGTCTTCAATCTCGGTGGGAAATCGTTAGCGTAAGCACAAACCCAGTTATGGCTGAAGATGTCTGTCACTGAGCCCAGTGATGCGGTTAACGCAGGAATGGCTAAACAAAACAAGGGACATCGACTTGCATGGAATCAGAAGCTGTCTGGTTGGTTGGTTGGTTGGTTGGTCACGCATTCAGAGAAGTGTTCTGTCCATCAGAAATGGAGTGCTGCTGTATAAGCAGTTTGTCCGTCCTGTGAAGGACTACGCATGCCCCATCTGGAGGTCCACTGCCAGCACCCATTCCAGGGAACTGCAGGTGCTTCAATCTAAGTGTGTTCACATTGCTAGCATCGCATCTTGGTACACTGGTCATGGCCAAATTCTCGAGGATTTGGGAGTTCTGTTCTTTGCTGACCACATCAGATCTCTAACTGAAAGATTCAGCTGTCAGCTGATGTGAGTAACTTATCAGTTAGGCATCTCAGCAGATGTCTACGCTGACTGAGTGTTGACCCAGGTCTCGTAAAGCATCCCAGTGGACACCGGGATTGACAAACTTGTTGTGGCTACCTGTCGAAAGGTGGCCATGTCAATATACTGAATTGCGAGCAACTGGCACTTTTTGAATATCCTGAATGAGGTTTTCTGCACTTTTTTCTTCAGTTGTAAGGTGAATGCTAGAGTATAACACACAAAGATGGGGCACAGCCTGCACTCTTCCCAGGAATTGTGGCTACACATAAGTGCCTGAATTTCACTGTGAGTCTTAACCTTAAACATGACCTATCTCAGTTTGAATCCCAGAAAGCCTTCCAGCCAAAGTTATGCCTCTTCATAAAGGCCTATTGCTTCCTGAATAATGGTCCTCATTTTGTCCATGTCGAGGTCTTCAACCACGACGGGAAACTCAGTGTAAGCGCAGTCCCAGTTATAGTTTAAGGTGTCTGTCACTGAGCTAAGCGATGCAGTAAGATGCAGGAATGGCTAAACAAACTGGGGGATGTCAACTTTCGTGGAAGTCTCCACCCTGAGTTGGCTTTTTGGTTGGCACACTAGCATAGAACCAAAACAGCAGTTTCTGTATATTGTTTAATATTATAATATATTATATCTGAGTAGAAATTGGCAAAGAGTGTTATTGAAGAAGATAACAATCCGACCATTTATACCACACTACTTTCATCAGAACTATGTGGAATTGAAAGTTTGATTTGGAATTATAATTAAAATAATAAATCCTACTGTGTCTTAAAAAACATTTGTACAAGTATGTACTGCAGTATGACAGCCTTCTGCTTTGTGATACTGTTTAGTTATGGCAGACATGTAGGTAGGTACCAATATTTCAGTAGAACCTGCCGTCCCCACCTCCAGAGTGTAAGAGCATGTTTATCTTGATAGATTTTTTTACCTGAATAATATGTAAATATTTTATTTACAACATTATATGAGTTAATTTTATCTGGCATTTCTGCTTTCATATTGAATGGCTTATATACATTTAAGACAGAAAACTGGGAAAGCTGGTGTGAGATTTAACGTTTTCACAACGAAGAAGCTTCATATTGGGGTCTTCTGGTTTTTGACATCCTGTAGTCTGTCTTTGGAGTAACATGCTGCTGTTTTTTTCCTGCCTTGGAAATGGTAGGATCAGGTTTTTGTGAATGTTTGTAACCATCTGACAGACTACATGTTGTATGAATTCAGAAGACCACAATATGAATTGGAAACATCTGATTGGTCATTACAGTTAAACACGAACTTCTGCAATAGTGATCATTTGATTTCCTTCCATACTTAGGTACCCACCAGGTTATGTACTGTTCCACCATGACTTTGATTTCTTCAATTATGCTGGTATCCACAGGCCTGTTTATTTATATACCACTCCACAGGTATACATAGACGATATTAAAGTCATAACTGAAGTAGCTCAAAATGCTGGTAAGTAGTAGATGCTGAATATGTCTATACCTTCTTTGAATGTGTGTCCTTTGTTATTAAGTAAAACTGATTTCAGGCTTCTGCCTTGAAGTAGCCAAGAACTGCGCTCTTCTGAGGTATTACACAGCAAGTAGTGGTAATTTCTTACCAATGTTTTGGGACAACCTATCGGTATCTTGGAAGTTGTTGCAAAATGTCTGTAAGAAATTACTACTACATGTTTGTTATGCCCATGGAAAAGTTTGTAAGTTGTGTGGGTGATTTGGTAACCCTCGTAGGCTGGGTTGGTCGTGACCTCGGTCCGGCGACCCCCCTGGTTTATGTTCTCTTTTTCTCTCTTTTTTT
>Ga0123357_10014158_pt1 | contig 10396 bp, 6 predicted proteins | sample TergutEmb28metaG_FD_89873 | JGI IMG/M metagenome (GOLD analysis project Ga0123357, IMG submission 89873) | Embiratermes neotenicus P4 segment gut microbial communities from Petit-Saut dam, French Guiana - Emb289 P4 | ecosystem: Host-associated > Arthropoda: Insects > Digestive system > Gut ... | reverse complement strand
GCGGTGTCGGGACAAAAGGCGGATGAGGTGTTGGTGATTGAGTTGGAGTGTCCGGGGGTGCCGGTGGTGGTGGATGCGAATCGGGTGCGGGGCGGACGGGTTGCGATTGAGAAGTATCAGGCGGATGTGCTGGTGATGGACGATGGTTTTCAGCATCGGCATCTGGCGCGGGATTTGAATATCGTGCTGGTGGATGCGACGGAGCCGATGGGGATTCCTGGGGTGTTGCCGCGGGGGACCTGGCGTGAGCCGCCGCATAATTTGAAACGTGCGAATATGATTATGTTGACACGTTGCGAGCAGGTCTCGGAGCAGTTGGCGGATCTGGCGGCAGGGCTGCTGACGGAGTGGGTCAGTCCGCAGGCGATCTTTCAGCAGCGGACCGCGGTGGTGGGGCTGCACGATGAAAACGACAATCCGGTCCCGCTGATCGCTGGGGCGGGGACGGGGACAGGGGGGGGGGCGAGGAATGTGATTGCTTTTGCGGGGATTGCCAATCCGCGGGGGTTTCTCAACACGGTTCGGTCGCTGGGGATGCGTGTGTCGGTGGCGTGCTGGTTCGACGATCATCATGTGTATGATCCTGCGGTCGATTTTCTGCCGCTGCAGAAAATCTCGCAGTCGCGGCCGATCGATGCGTGGCTGACGACGATGAAGGACTGGGTGAAGATTCGCGAGCAGAGGCTGCCGCAGGGAGGGGGAGGGATGCCGCCGATCTGGCATGTTCGTATCGAATCGCGGCTTCGGCCGCACGACCATGAACTGCTTCGCGCTCGACTTGCGATGTTATCGACCGAATTAGCCACAGACAGCCCCGGCGCGGCAAAGCCGCAACCAAATCATGAAACGACTTGAGCACGAAGACACGAAGAAACGAAGGACACGAAGAAAAAAACTTCGTGTCCTTCGTTTCTTCGTGTTTTCGTGCTAAATTTTGTCAGGATAGAAAGAAGTTGCGCGATAGTAATACAGGCAGACACAGACAGGGTTTGAAATTCGAAATTCGAATGACGAATGACGAATCAAATCCAAATGACGAATGTTCAAATGACTGAAACGTGAGGCTGCATGTCCACTACACCTAAAGATCTCATCGCTCTTGTCGAGAAATTTGCTCGTCCGCGGATCATGCTGATTGGCGATGTGATGGTGGATGAGTATATTTATGGCGATGCGGAGCGTCTTTCGCCTGAGGCGCCGGTGCCGGTGGTGCAGGAACGTTATCGGGAACAGCGTGCGGGCGGGGCAGGCAACGTTGCCGCGGGACTCGCAGCTCTGGGAGCTCAGGTTCTCATCGTCTCCGTCTGCGGCAATGATTTTCAAGGCAAGCTCCTCCAGGATATTTTCAGGAGGATGCCCAATGGGGGCGGGGGGGAGAGGGGGAGAGGAGGAGAGGGGGAGAGGGAAGGGTGCGTCAACACCGACGGTCTCTTTGCCGCCGATGATCGCCCCACCACCGCGAAGATTCGCCTCGTCGGACTTGCTCAGCATCGGCACCCGCAGCAGATGCTCCGTCTTGATCAGGAAGTCACAACGCCCATCACCGCTTCGCAGCAGCAGCAGTTGCTCGCTTACATCCACGCCGAGCTTCCCACGTGCGACGCTTTGGCCCTGGAGGATTACAACAAGGGCCTGCTGACGCCGACGTTCTGCCAGGAAATCATCGCGATCGCTCGATCGCTCAGGAAACCGATCCTCGTCGATCCCGCGTTAATCTCCGATTATTCGAAATATAATGGTGTTTCGATCATAACACCCAATCGCTTTGAAGCCGAAAAGGCCGCGGGAGTGAAACTGGACAATTTGCCCCCCCCCTCAGCCTCCCCTTCAGACCCTATTCCGCTGCTGGCGGAAACGCTTCGCAAGAATCATCAGTTGGAAGCTTGCCTGTTGACGTTGGATCGGCAAGGCATGTATTTGTTGGATGCCGATGGGGGAACATGGGTTCCCACGCGGCCGCGGCATGTGTACGACGTGACCGGCGCCGGCGACATGGTCCTCTCGGCTCTGACGATGGCGATGGCCTCCGGAGCGTCGTGGCTGCAAGCGGCGAACATCGCGAATATTGCCGGTGGCCTGGAAGTCGAAAAGTTCGGCATCGTGCCGATCACCAAAGATGAAATCATCGCGGAGCTCTATCGCATGGATGTCGATGCGTTGGGCAAAGAGCGATCCCTGCCCGACTTGCTCAAAGACCTCGCCTGCGCTCGTAAAGCGGCCCCCTCAAAAAAAATGGTTTTCACCAACGGCGTATTCGACATCCTCCACGCCGGCCACGTGCAATACCTCGATTTCGCCCGCAAACAAGGCGATTTACTGATCGTGGGCGTGAACTCCGATGCAAGCGTCCGCCGCCTGAAAGGCCCGACGCGTCCAGTCAACCCTCTTGCCGACCGCATGGCGGTGCTCGCTGCGTTGCAGTCCGTCGATTACGTCATTGCGTTCGAGGAAGATACGCCGGCGAATCTCATCGCGGCAGTGAAGCCGGACGTGCTGGTGAAAGGCGAAGACTACGCGGGTAAGGAAGTGGTCGGTCGAGAAACAGTCGAGCAAAGTGGCGGCAAGGTCATCCTCGCCCCGCTGCTCAAAGGCCGTTCGACGACCGGTGTTATTGAAAAGTTTCAATGCAAGGTGACAAGGTGAAGGGGTGACAGGCAGGGCAAACGCACCTGGAGTTCAGAGCCGCGACCGTAAGGGAGCGACCTCGCGGCAATGCGTGAATAACGCAGGTCGCTCCCTTACGGTCGCGGCTCTGATGGTCAAATGCGTTTGCCCTGGGGTGACAGGTGATACCGGTTTCCTCACCTTGTCACCCCATCACTCTGCCCATAAACTGCCCGCATGCTCGAACGCGCTATTTTTTTCGACCGTGACAACACCATCATCGACAACGATGGCTACCTTGGCGATGCGAAGCAGGTGAAACTGCTGCCCAACGCCGCCGCGGCGCTTGCGGCACTGCGCGGCCTGGGGTACCGGCTGATCGTGGTGTCGAACCAGTCGGGCGTTGCTCGCGGACTGTTTTCGGAAGCGGATGTGAAAGCGGTAAACCTGGAGATGTGTCGGCAGCTCAAGGATGAAGCCGGCGTTCACATCGATGCGTCGTATTACTGTCCGTATCATCCCGAAGCGACGGTCGGCGCCTACCGGCAGGATCACGATTGGCGGAAACCCAAACCTGGGATGCTGCTGCAGGCGGCGAGGGATTTTGATTTGGATCTTTCGCGGTGTTGGATGATAGGCGATCAGCCGCGGGATATTGCGGCGGGGGCTGCGGCGGGTTGTCGTACGATTTTGCTGCGAGATCCGGATCATCAGTTGCCGGACGCCGAGCCGGCAGGGTTGCCGGTTTCGTCCGATTACATTATCAAGTCGCTTGGGGATGCGGCACGTATCATCGCCCGCGAAGGCGCGACAAAGCCGCCACAGCCGGTTCCCGCGGCCAAACCCGCAGAGCCCGCTCCCGCTCCGCCGCCGCCCCCCCCGAGTGAGCCGGCGCCAGCGACCGTTCCCGCGGTGCCGGTGACCGTTCCAACGGCGACGACGCATCTTGCTAGGTTGGAAAAGACGATCGACGATCTGGTTTTGCAGCTTCGCCATCAAAGCCGTCAGGCCGAGATGCCTCGTGATTTCCCCAAAACGCGATTCGCGGCGATCATCGTCCAGGTGTTTGCCGTGCTCGCGCTGATCGTCGGCTTTTATCACCTGATGACAGCGAGTGCGTCGCTGAAGGGCTCCGACTGGCACGTCGCGATGTCCACACTGCTTCGCGGCGCCATCTGGACCCTCTCCGCGATATTCTTACAGGTGCTCGCGCTAACGCTGCTGCATCTTTCCAAGGATCACTAATGGGCGTTGGACGTCCCCGGCTCGGCAGGCGTGATGGTGAGCGAACCGGTTGAGGTGATCGTGAGCGTCAAAGCGCCGTCGGCGGTGTTGAGTTCGTTGGCGGGAACGTGAGGAGGAGCCCATGGGGTGCGGCCGGAGTAGATGAGGGATTGGGCGTGCGAAGCGTTGATCAGTTTTTGCAGCGGCAGGGAAAGAGTGCCGGGACGGGGACCGAGGAAAAGGATGGTGTCGCAAGTGAGCGGCTGCTGCATGAGGGCAAGAGGAAACGCAATGGTGGGATCGAGCAGGAGAATGCGGCGGCCTTGGTGCTCGAGGAGAAAGATGAGAGGTGCGTGGGTGCTGGGGGGGGTGTTGGGAAGGGGCCAGAGGATTCGGAGGGTGGCGTTTTGGCCGAGGTCGATGGCGGTGCCGGTGGTGAGAGATTGTTGTTGGAGATGGAGGGTGGTGATGGCTTGATCGACGTCGGCGCCGGCACGCGTCCAGCCGAGGTGCTGCCATTCGGTGGGGGACGTGAGGATCAGCGGCGGACGGTAGCGGTGGATCGCTTCGGCGGCATACTGCGAAGAAAGCGCGTCGAAAGAGGTAAGGATCATGGCGTCGAAGCTCTGGCGGCCGGCTTGCTGCATGGCGGGGATCAGAGCGTGGCGGAGGAGAGCGGGGTCATCACGCGAGCCGGCGTTGATGAGAAAGAGTTGGTTGGAGGGAGTATGCAGGAGAATGCTGCTGCCTTGGCCAGCGGAGAGAGCGGTGAGGTGGAGTGAGCCGACGGGCTGAGAGAACGTGTACCAGGCGGCGGTGATGACCAGGGCGGCGAGAGCGGAGTTGATGAAGATGAAGCGGGAACTCGGAGCCGCGACCGTAAGGGAGCGACCGTGCGGCAATTCAGAAACGGTACCGGTCGCTACCTGACGGTCGCGGCTCTGATTGTTTAGGGCGAGCATCAGCAGCGGGAGGTAAAGGACGGCCACGATCCAGGCGGGCGGCGGACGGACCGCGATGGTGGCCAGAGGCAGGGCGGCGAGGAACTCGACGATGCGGAGCATGAGCTGGGCGCAAAAAGTGGTGATAGGCGAGGCGAGTGCGGCGAGCGTGGCGGAAACAAGTTCGAAGAGGAGTTGGATCGCGGAGGCGGTCATGGCAAGGGCGACGAAGGGAAATGCGATGATACCAGTGATACCAGCATGAGGGTTGAGACGCATGAAATGAAAGGCGACGAGTGGAGCGGCAGAAGTGGCGCCGATGATGTTGGCCGACAGGAGTCCCAGGAAGGTTTTGGTGATGCGGAATCGGAAGTGGGAGAAACGCGAGGAGGTCAGGTTGGCGGTGGCTTCGCGGTGGGCGAGCCATTGGCCGAAGAGGAATTGGTGGAGCGGTTCGGCGAAGAGAACCAGCGCGGTGGTGCTGAGGAAGGTGAGTTGGAAGCCGGCGTTGAAGAGATCGGTCGGGCGGATCAGGACGATGAGGATCGCGGCGGCGGCGAGCATGTTGAGATAATGGCGAGGGCGATTGAGCAGGCGAGAGAGCAGGAGCATGAGCAGGGCGATGGCGGCTCGCAGGACCGGCGGGCCGCAGGGGGTGGCCAGGACGTAAGCGAGCATGACGGCGGCGGTGACGAGTTCGCGGCGTCGCGGCTGCATGGGGAAGAAACGGAGGATCGTCCAGATGAGCGTGGTGAAAAAGAGGACGTGAAGGCCACTGATGGCGAGCAGGTGCGAGACGCCGGCGTCAGCGAAGGAGTCGCTGACGTTGGTAATGGCGGGATCGTGGCGGCCCAGGAGCAGGGCGAGCATGGAGTAGCCGGCCTCGGGATCGAGATCGGTGGTGTGTGCGATGAGTTTGCCGCGGAGGAAGGTGCGGAATCGTGTGAGCGGGTTCGGCGCGGTGGAGGAGTCGGTGAGGAGTTGCATGCCGACGGTGCGTGGGATACGGATTTCGGCGAAGATGCGATCGGCGGCGAGGAGACGGCGCTCGTCGTAACCGCCGGGGTTGAGGGCGGGAGTGGGACGCTGGAGCCAACCGTAGATTTCGAAGATTTGGTTGCGGCGGAGTTCGGGGGTCTGCGGTGCGATTTTGGATTTGATGCGGACATCGCCGACGGCGGGGGTCCAGCCGGTGTTGCTGAAGATTGCGGTGAGGGAGGCGATGGCGTAGGAGTTGCCGTGGGAGTTTGGATTTTCGGGTGGGGCGAGAATGCGGAGGCGTGCGGTAATGGGGACGGGGCGGCTCGAGAGGTAGCGGGCGATGTGTGTGGGTTCGATCGCGTGCTGATTGAGGCGGTAGACGCAGATGCCGGAGAAGAGGATGGCCAGTCCAAGCGCGAAGTGTGTGACGAGGAGTTGGTGCGATGCGGTGAGGAGTATCTCAGCGAGAAGCCATGCGACGAGACAGGCCGCGATGAGGATGAGCAGCGGAGCGACGGGTGCGTCGAGATAATGGCCCAAGGCGACACCGCCGAGAAAAATCGCGGCGACGGGGACGAGCGGATTGTGATGCAAAAAAGTGGAACGTGTCGTGGAATCAGGTTGCACGAATGCACACGCTAACGGGTGTGCGATGGGTGATCAAGTCGTTAAATCGTTAAGTCGTCAAGTCGATTTAACGACTTGACGGTTTAACGACTTAACGACTTGACGACTCCTTGCCTGCAGTATGTTAAACTTTTGGTGTTATGTCCGATCTGCAGCCAACACCTGTTCGCCGTGATTACGGTAGTGCTCCTGCGCAGTTTTGCGCGTACTGCCAGGCGCCGCTGGATCCGTTTTATTATTTTTGTCTCCGTTGCGCCACGCCTTACAAGCCGGTTGTTACTGTTGTGGGACAGGGTCGGCCTGCGCCTCTTTCGGACGCGGAACGTATTGCGAAGATGGCGCCACAGACATGGACGGTCTTCTGGACCTTTGCCGCGGTGGTGATTGCGGCGGCTCTTGTTTCCCTGCCTTTTGGCGCCCGCGATCACATGGGCGTCTTCTACTTTTTCTCGTCACTTGCCGTGCTGGTGACCACGATGATCTTCGCGGTAATCCATTGGCGACCGCTCGCTGCGCAGTTCCGGCAAATCGGTTTTCACAAATGGCAAGCCTGGGCCGGCGTGGGGGTGCTGATTCCACTGCTGGGGCTGAACTACGTGTATCACGCGATGCTGCAAGGTCTTGCCGGGCATGATCTTTCCAGGCTGCCGACCGATCTTTCCTTGCCGGTCGCCATCGTTGTGTTTTGTGCTTTCCCCGCGGTGGCAGAGGAGATCGCGTTCCGTGGACTCGTTCAATACTGGCTCGACATTTCGCTCGCGCCCGCCAAGGCTCTGGTGCTGGGGTCGGCGATGTTCGCGGCTCTGCACTTCTCGCTCCTGTCGTTTCCCTATCTGTTCCTGGTGGGGGTCCTGCTGGCCCTGGTTCGGCGGCAGACCGGATCGCTCTACCCCGGCATGCTGATTCATTTTCTGCACAATCTTGTGGTGATCGCCCTGTTTCGAGCATAATTGCGGGGCGCCATTATCATTTTGACATGGAGAGGGCCGAGTGATGTTTCTTGTGGTCGGTATTATTTGTGCGGTGATCTGCGGCATGATCGCGTCCTCCAAGGGACGTAACATCGTCGGGTGGGCGGTGCTCGGATTTCTCTTCGGCATTTTCTCGTTGATCATCGTTGCCTGCCTGCCGAACCTCAAAGAACAGCAGCAGAAGGAGCGTTACATCGCCGAGGAGAACCGCCGCCTCCGCGAACAGCTTCGCCAGGAGCAGATCAAAGGCGAGGCCTTCCGGCAGCATGCCGCGGCACGGCTCGACGCCCACGACCAGCACCTGAATCTTGACACCCGCGCCTTGGGCCAATCGCTCCCCGCCGGCGCCGCCGACACGCCCCAGCTCGCCTCTGGCGACGATATCAGCGTCGGTTGGTACTACGACCGTGGCGGCAATATCTGCGGACCGATTTCTCAGGTTCAGATTTTTGAGTTGATTCGTCAGAACCAGATTCGCCGCGACACGATGGTGTGGGCCGAGCATCTCACCGAATGGCAAATTGCCGGGAGCACTGAACCGTTCCAAGCGGAATTTCGTGGATGAAGAAGCCAGAAGCAATCGGGAGTGGGTCGGCCCCTACCGGGGCCAACCGATTGTTCCACAATTTAAGCATCTCATTCCCTAAATTTGACGAAGAACCGTTTTTTTAGGACAGGCCTATGATGACCCCCACCCCGAAGACAGAAGGTTTTTTGGCGCTCGACGGCCTGATCGAAGGCCCAATGCCGCCCTTTCCCGATATGCAGGCCAAGCTCGAGCGTTGGTCCGCCGCGTGGCCGCAACTGCGGTTCCACTTGCAGATCGACGCCGGCCACTTCAGTGCCATGCCCGCCAATGATCCGATTGCCACCGACGCATTCGGCGCGGGGGGGGGCGATCCGACGACCGTCATCGCCGACGCCCTTTCCGATTTGCTGCGGCTCTTTCCGCCCGTGGAACGCCGGCAGGTTTTTTCGACCCTCCGTGGCGTGGAGTGGCAGCACAAGCTCGAGATTCGCACCGTTTACGCCGCCGGGCCCGAGGGACGTGCCGCCACCCGCCAGGAACGTGTGCCTTGCGACACGGTCGCGCTGCCGCAACCGCTTTCTCCCAGGGAAATGCTCGTTCGCGGTGGCATCGGCGTTCTGGTCGCCGCCGGAATTCTGGGACTCAGCTCGTTCGTCATCGATTACCCCAAGCTCTGGCGGCGTCTGACCGCGACTACGGAACCAGCACACGTCGTTGCAGATGTCGGTCCCTTCGCACCGTATCTCAAGGTCGAACTCCTGGGCCTCGATCATCAAGCGGGATTGCTGCAACTTCGTGTGACCCGCTTGCCCGATTTCCCCGCCACTGATCAGCAACTTGACGCTCTGTACGATCATCCGCCGGAAATCATCATTCTCGCTCCGACGACGCCAACCACCTCAACCGCCCCAGCCACTGCACCAACCACCGGCCCTGCAACATCCCCTACCGCTTCCCTCATGAGCCTCCTTCGCCGTCGCCTCGCTATCGAAGCCATCGCCCGTGGTACCGTGCGTTTGGTATTCTATGATGTCACAGGTTGCTATCTGGGCGAGGTCTCACTGCGTCTTTCGGACCTTCGTGATCGCGCCAGTGCGGAGGTGTCCGTACCGGCCCCGTTGATCGCCAATCGGCCGCAGGTGCCTGCATCACTCCAACTCCTCCCCTGACCGGACCTTGCTGTTACCTACATAGAGCCACGGCCTTGGCCGGGATCGTCTTTGGGGGGATGGGGTGTTTGTTTCATTGATGCGGGATAGGCTCAAGGAAAGCGGCTCCGGGCTAAAGCCGGGGCTATATGAAAGTGCAAAAATAAAAGTAGCCAGGACTCAAGTGCCGGATTTAGTACGAATAACCACAAGGGCTACCTGAAGTATTTGTTCAGCAAGGTCACTGGCTGGTAATTCTATCGGCGTGGTGGGCGAAACGGATAAGAAAAAGTTGGAAGAAGAAGCCAGCAGCCAAGGCGACCGCATTTGACCATCAGAGCCGCGACCGTAAGGGAGCGACCGTGCGGCAATGTGTGAGTAACGCGGGTCGCTCCCTTACGGTCGCGGCTCTGATGGTCAATGCGTTTATGCTCGCAGTTCCGACATCGCCGTCTCTTCTCTCGCATGACGGCGGGCCAGTTTTTCTTCGTGCATCGGGGCGCTGGCGAGCGGGAGGATAACGACGGCGGTGGTGCCCAGGCCCAGCGAAGAATCGAGGCGAATGGTGCCGTTGTGATTTTCGATCCAGCGAAGCGCCTTGGCAAGTCCGAGTCCGCGGTTACGCCCGGCAGTCTTGGCCGAATAGAACGGCGAAAACGCCTGCCGCATGACCTCTTCGCTCATCCCCACGCCGCGGTCGGCGATCTGAACGATGATCTGCGAATCGAGTGCGTCGAAGCGGAGTTGAATGAGGATATCGCGTTTGGCGGCGTCATGGGCTCCAGCTTCGGCGGCACAGGTCGCCTGAATGGCGTTGAGAACGACTTCGGCCAGAGCGTCTCGGATCTGCCGGGCATCGCCGCGGCCGACCGGAAGATCGGGCGTGATTTCCGTTGTCACAACAATCTTCCCGGCCTGATCGTCGTCGGTCGCTCGCTGCGTGGCAGAGGCGATCGCGTCGCGGATCACCTGGGCATAGTCGAGCGTCTCGATCTTCGGAGGTTGCGGCTTGGCGAACTCCATCATGTCGGTGATGATCTGGCTGAGCCGTTCGCCTTGCTGGGCGATCAGGGTGGCATCCTGTTTCGCGGTGAAATCGGTGAGTTCTCGTGCGAGGATCTGCGCCCGGCCGCAGATGATCGTCAGCGGATTATTCATCTCATGAGCCGCCCCGGCGGCCATCTCGCCAAGACCCGCAAAACTGTTCGCTCGGACCAGTTGCTGCTGAAGAACACCCAGTTCGCGATTGGCACCGGCGAGCGATTCGGTCAACAGCATCTGCTGTTCGCGGATTTGGGCGGTACGGAGCGTCATGCCCCAGGATTGGCTGACAAGCTGGAGGTCCGTCATCCCCGCCATGGAATTTCCAAT